>Ga0255757_10005070_pt1 | contig 11725 bp, 8 predicted proteins | sample 071ome_27_FD_179957 | JGI IMG/M metagenome (GOLD analysis project Ga0255757, IMG submission 179957) | Coastal salt marsh microbial communities from the Groves Creek Marsh, Skidaway Island, Georgia - 071409AT metaG (version 2) | ecosystem: Environmental > Aquatic > Marine > Intertidal zone > Salt...
CATTCCCCAAAACCATCCGGACCGGCTTATTGGCGTAGTTTGGACGAGCTGACGGATTCTCCGGAATTTCGTCAATGGATGGACCGAGAGTTTCCGGAAGGAGCCACCGAAGCTCCCACGGGTCAATCACGCCGTGATTTTATGAAAATCATGGGCGCCTCCTTCTTGCTGGCGGGGGCGGGGTTGACCGGTTGCCGTCGTCCTGAGGAAACCATCCTTCCATTCTCCAAGATGCCGCAAAATTATACGCACGGCGTCCCTCAGTTTTTCGCAACCGCCATGCCGTCCCGCGATTCAGCGGTGCCACTGCTGGCCAAATCCAATGACGGCCGCCCCACCAAGGTGGAAGGCAATCCTGATCTGGAATTTGGTAAAGGCGGAACGGACTCCTTCACACAGGCTTCCTTGCTCAATCTTTACGATCCGGATCGTTCACAAAAGTATTTGAAAGGCGGCAACGCGGTCACTCGCAATGAAGCCATTGGCGCGCTTCGCATGCTGAATGGTCAGTTTAAAGAGAACAAGGGCAAGGGATTAAGTTTCCTCGTTCAGTCAAGTAGTTCTCCCAGCCGTCATCGTCTGGAAGCGTTGATTCGCGAGCAGATGCCCGAGGCCAAGTGGCATGCTTATGAACCCGTTTCGTTCCGCACCTCGGTTCAGTCCTGTTCCAAGGTGTTCAAAAAGTCCGTTCGCCCGGTTCCGCATTTTTCCAAAGCCAAGGTGATCCTTTCCCTGGATTGCGACTTCCTCGGTACCGAACAGGAAGCTTACTCTCATATTCGTGGTTATGCCGATGGTCGTCGTCTGAAGGAAGATGAAAACCATCACACCACCAGCAATCGGCTTTACGCGATTGAAAGTCTCTTGACTCTGACAGGTTCCAACGCCGACCACCGCTTGCGTGTGACCTCCGGTCAGGTGTTCAGTGTTGCCGCTGCATTGACCGAACAAGTGTTCGATCAATTGCACCTGCCTGAAGATGAAGCAGGAAGTCCGATCCCCGCTCTGCGCAGCTCATTGCGCGAGAAAGCAAAAGGCGTGACAGTGGACGAAAAATGGATCGTCGAATCCGTCAAAGATTTGCTGGCACACAAGGGTGAATGCCTCGTGGTTGCCGGTCACCGTCAGCCTGAGTCGGTTCATCAATTGGCAGCCGCCATCAATACCTTGCTTGGCAATATCGGTCACACCGTTACTTTCCTGGAAGACACTCAACCAGCTTACGATTCACTCGCTCAATTGAAGCAAGCCTGCGATGCCGGGGAAGTGGAAGCACTGGTCGTTCTGGATGGTAATCCTGTTTACGACGCGCCAGCTGATTTCGATTGGAAAGCAACGCAGCGTAAAGCCAAGAACGTGGTCCGACTGGGTTATTACGAGGATGAAACGAGCGAAGTTGCCGACTGGCACCTTCCGATGGCCCATTACCTTGAGTCCTGGGGCGATGCACGCTCGGGTGACGGCAGTTATCTGCCGGTTCAGCCTCTGATTGCGCCTCTGTTTGATGGATTGACTGAAATTGAAGTGCTGGCCCGTATTGCCGGTAGCGACCAAGTCAAACCTTACGATATCGCCCGCACCACATTGAAATCTGCGGTGGGTGAGAATGGTTTTGAAGGACAATGGAAACAACTTCTGCATGACGGTTATTTGAGCGACCTTCGTTCGAGCGCCGTGGATGCGGCAGAGGATGACTTTGATTGGTCTACCCTGACGCAAAACCTCAGCCAGGCAATCACGGACGAAAGTCAATCCGGCACCGCTTCCAAGGATGCGCTTGAAGTGGTCTTCTACCGCGATGCCAGCCTGGATGATGGTCGTATGAACAACAACGGCTGGATGCAGGAGTGTCCGGATCCCATCACCAAGATGACCTGGGACAACGCCGTGTTGATCAGTCGCCGCACGGCCGCTGAGATGGGCAACATCAAGAACAAGGAATTGGTCGAAGTCGAATTTAACGGCCGCAAGGTGCAGGGTCCGATTTGGATCCAGCCAGGTTTGGCCGACTTCTCACTCGGTTTGGCCCTCGGTTATGGTCGCTCCAAGAGTGGCAATGTGGGGGGTAACGGTGATGATTCGGTAGGATTCAATGCTTATGCCATCCGCGACTCCAAGAGCCTGAGTTTCGGAACAGGGGCCAAAATTCGCCGTCTGAACCGTATTTACGATATTTCCTGCACCCAGGATCACTGGTCCATGGAAGGCCGCGCGATTGTGCGTGAGGCCAACATCGAGAATTTCGAAGAAAAGCGCGACTTCGCGCAGAACATGGACCTCGAAGCCCACGCCGGTCACATCCCCACGGATGAGGACGGCAAACCGGCCCAGATTTACGAGCACCCTTACAAAGCACGTCCATCCACCCACAGTGATATCCATCAGTGGGGCATGGCCATCGACCTTCAGACTTGTGTGGGTTGTTCGGCTTGTGTGGTTGCTTGTCAGAGTGAAAACAATATTCCGATCGTCGGAAAAGAGCAGGTGGCCAACAGCCGCGAAATGCACTGGATGCGCATCGACCGTTACTACAGCGGTAATCCGGAGCTTCGAGGCAATGTCAGCAACCTGATCATGGACGATGAGCAGGCATACGCTGAATGGATCGACGATGTGCAGGTCGTGAACCAGCCGATGCTGTGTCAGCATTGTGAAAGCGCGCCATGTGAAAGTGTCTGTCCGGTCAATGCCACGGTGCATGATCACGAAGGACTGAACGTGATGGCTTACAATCGTTGTGTCGGAACGCGTTATTGTTCCAACAACTGCGCCTACAAAGTTCGTCGCTTTAATTACTTTGATTACAACAAACGCCCGATCGATCAACTCTACGAAGGACCGCTAGCGTCTCATTCGGACAGCGAGATTGACTTGATCGAAATGGCCAAGAACCCCGATGTCACGGTTCGTATGCGTGGTGTGATGGAAAAATGCACCTTCTGCACCCAGCGCATCGAGCAGGCCAAGATCGCCAAGAAGGTTGAGGCCAGGGATTCCGGTGATGTTGAGGTGGCTGATGGAACCGTCAAGACCGCCTGTCAGCAGGCTTGTCCGGCTGATGCCATCGCTTTTGGCAACTTGCTCGATCCTGAAAGCAAGGTTTCCAAACTCAAAAACGATCCGAGAAACTACGCCGTGCTTGGGTTCCTGGACACCAAGCCACGCACGACTTACCTGGCTAAGATTCGCAATCCGAATAAAAACATGCCCGACTATCACACCATGCCATTGAGCACTTTGGAGTATACGAAAAACATGGGTAGTCCTTTTGAGGCACACGGCGCGTCACATGGCGCGGAAGGCCACGAGGACGGACATGCAGTTGAAACCAAAACTGAAGGAGGGCAGCACTAATGTCATCACCGACCGCACCTACTTCTGTTAAAATCGCGGCACCTCCCCGCGAGATCGAGCGCGAGCCGCTGGTGCTGAACAACCGTTCGCTCGGTTGGATTTCAGACCAAATCGCCGGCATCATCGAAGGCAAAACCCCCACCTGGTGGTGGGTGACCATGCTGATCAGTTTACCGGTCATGCTCATGTGCTTCACGATGATTGGTTACCTCATCTCCACCGGTGTGGGTGTCTGGGGTTTGAATAGTCCCATCGCCTGGGGATGGGCGATTGTGAACTTCGTTTTCTGGATCGGTATCGGCCACGCCGGAACGCTGATCTCCGCGGTGTTGTTCCTCTTGCGTCAGAAATGGCGAACGTCGATCAACCGGGCCGCAGAAGCCATGACGATTTTCGCCGTGATGTGTGCGGGGATCTTCCCCATGATTCACGTCGGTCGTATCTGGTTTGCCTGGTGGCTGTTCCCGCTGCCGAACGCCAACGGTCCTATCTGGCCGCAATTCCGCTCTCCGCTGTTGTGGGACGTTTTCGCGGTTTCGACTTACTTTACGGTTTCCGCATTGTTCTGGTATATGGGCTTGATTCCTGATCTCGCCACCATCCGTGATCGTTGCAAAGGTTTCTTCGGCAAATTTTTCTACGGTCTGTTCTCACTGGGCTGGACCGGTTCCAATCGTCACTGGAGCAACTACGAAAAAGCCTACCTCCTGTTGGCTGGTTTATCCACCCCTCTGGTGCTCTCGGTGCACAGTATCGTTTCATTCGACTTTGCTGTTTCCCAGGTGCCCGGATGGCACACGACGATCTTCCCTCCTTACTTTGTGGCGGGTGCTATTTTCTCCGGGTTCGGCATGGTGTTGACTCTCATGATTCCTTTGCGCTCCTTGTTCAAGTTGGAGGATCTGTTGACGATCCGGCACATTGAACTCATGTGTAAGGTGACCCTGGCGACGGGTTCCATCGTGGGTTACGCCTACGGGATGGAGTTCTTCATCGCCTGGTATGGCGGTAATCCTTATGAGGCCTACGCTTTCCAGAACCGCGCCTTCGGTCCTTACTGGTGGGCTTACTGGATCATGATTTCCTGCAACGTCATCAGCCCGCAATTCTTCTGGTTCAAGAAACTCAGAACGAATGTGGTGGTAGTCTGGATTCTTTCAATTTTCGTGAACATCGGTATGTGGTTCGAACGTTTTGTGATTGTGGTGACTTCATTGCACCGTGATTACATCCCGGCGAACTGGGCCTATTACTCGCCCACCAAGGTGGACGTCCTGACTTTTGTCGGCACCTTCGGATTGTTCATGGTTCTGTTCCTGTTGTTCATCCGGTTCCTGCCTCTGATCGCCATTTCCGAAGTGAAAGGCGTCACGAATCAGGCGGATCCACACCATCCGCTGGGTGGCGCGAAAGGAGGGCATCACTAATGACTGATTATAGCCAAGCATACGGTCTGTTGGCCGAATTCGAAACACCGGCGGATGCCATGCATGCCGCGGAAAAAATCAGAGACGCCGGCTTCAGCCGTTGGGACGTGCACACGCCGTTCCCTGTTCACGGCATGGACGACGCCATGGGATTGAAAAACTCCAAAGTGGGTTGGTTCTCATTCTGTGGAGGCGCAACCGGGTTCACTTTGGGTTACCTGATGGTGTGGTTCATGAACAGCTTCGACTACCCGGTTGTCGTGGGTGGTAAACCACTGTTCAGTCCGATGTTTCCGTTTCCGGTGGTATACGAAATGACGATTCTGTTATCCGCATTCGGAGCGATTTTCGGCATGCTGTTCCTGAATCGACTGCCAAAACTTTACCATCCCTTGCTTAAGAACCGTCGTTTCAAGGGAGCGACGCATGACAAGTTCTACGTGATTATTGAAACCGCTGATCCACGTTACTCGGAAGCGGAGACACGGGAACTGCTTGAATCAGCAGGTTGCAAACACATGGAGATGGTGGAGGACGAGGATGCGATACTTTTTGACACTTTATATTCTGGCGATAGTGGCCTTTATCGGCATAGCCGGTTTCCGTGGAGAGATCACACGCAAGCCACCTATCGAAGTCTTTCCCGACATGGATCGGCAGATGAAATTGCGCCCGCAGGAACCCAACCGGTTCTTCGGCAACCAGCGCAGTTCCCAACCCTACGTGGAAGGAACCATTGCCCGCGGTATGCCTTATCAGGACATTCCGTTGAACACCGGTCGCATCAGCGGTTCCACCAACTGGGTGGACGTTAGCCCAGTGGACATCACTGAAGCCGTAATGGCTCGTGGTCAGGAACGCTACAACATTTCATGTGCTCCCTGCCATGGCGCAGCCGGAGATGGCAAAGGTATCACCACCAAATACGGTATGGTGGCCGTCGCCAACTTCCATGATCCACGCCTCGTCGAAATGACCGACGGTGAGATCTTCAATACGATTACACACGGTAAGAATCTGATGGGTTCCTATGGAGCCAACGTCAAGATCGAAGACCGTTGGGCGATCATCGCCTATCTACGTGCGCTTCAGCGCAGCCGGTTGTCCAAAATGGACGATGTGCCCGAACCGCAACAAGCAGCCCTTCAAAACTAAGACCTATGAGTTCCGAATCGAACAACACACCTACACCAACCTTGGATTTGGCCAAATACGCCAACCTCCCCAACAAATTGATGTTGGGCGGCGGTATTGGGTTGATCATCGGTTTGCTGCTGCCCGCTTGGCGCGAACAGTTTTACTACAGTTACCTCACCGGATTCATGTTTTTCCTCAGTATCGTGCTGGGTTCGATGTTTCTGGTGATCTTGCATCACTTATTTGACGCATACTGGATGGTGCCGATCAGGCGTTTTCTTGAGCACATGGCTTGTCTGGCTCCTTGGATGGGGTTGTTGTTCCTGCCTATTCTGGTATTCTGTAAACAGATTTACCCCTGGATGAGTGCGGATCCGCATACTGACCATGCTTTGCATGTCAAACATGCCCTCTTTAACATACCGGCATTTGTGGTTGTTTCATTGTTGCTCTTTGTTATCTGGACATGGTTGTCAAACAGTCTTCGCAAGCATTCGCTTGCTCAAGATGAAGCCGGAGCGGCAACGCACACTCACTCGCTGCGCAAGTTGGCTGCAGGGGGTATCTTCATCTTCGCGTTCTCTTTGACGCTTGGAGTGATCTACTGGATGAAATCGCTGGAGCATCAGTGGTTCTCAACCATGTATGGTGTTTACTACTTCGCCGGCAGTGTCTGGACCACCTTGGCCACTGCTTACCTGATGTCTGCAGTCCTGCAACGAACCGGACATTTGGCACCTGTCATGCGTGAAACCACCTTCAAAGACATCGGGACCTTGTTTTTCGCGTTCACTGTTTTCTATGCCTATATTCATTTTTCCCAGTATTTCCTGATCTGGAACGCAGCCGTTCCCGAGGAAACATTCTGGTATGTAAAACGTGAAAACGGCATTTACTGGAGCATGGGAATATTGCTTATCTTCGGTCACTTCTTTGTGCCTTTCCTGACCATGTTGCGCATCGATGTGAAGAAGACCCTGACCATCATGGGGCCGATGGCCATTTGGGCCTGGTTGATGCATTTCACTGACATGACTTACAACATCAAACCAGTGATCGATCCGGAAGGACACGGCATCTCCCTTGGGGGATTTGTCCAAAGCATCGCTGCTTTGGCGTTCATGGCAGGTTTGTTGAGCAAGCAATTCCTCAAATCATTCATCGCACATCCGCCATTCCCACAGCGCGATCCCCGCATCGCCGAAGCGATGGGTGTGTATGTCGAACTTGAATCCGAGGCTGACTCCAAGACCAAGTCCGCCAAAGCCTGATCGAAGCAATTGAAGAAATACTGATTCATGAGAACACACAGCATTTCACAACCCAAAAACAAAGGCGCCGCATTCCTGTATTTTGTGGTGTTTTTGGCAACGTTCTGCATCGTTGCCTTCCTCATTTGGGCAACCAAACAATACACGCAACCCGCATCCATCTCCGCTAATCGCGCCGCTGAACGGGCGGACAACTTAAAATCGGTTCAGGAAGCGGTTGGTCCTGTTTTGAGCGAATACGGATGGCAGGATAAGGAAAAGGGCTTTGTGCGCGTACCCATCGAACGTGCCATGGAACTCACCGTCAAGGAATGGAGCAATCCAAGCGAAGGACGCGCCAAAATGATTGAGCGCATGAAAGAAGCCACCTTCGTTCCGCCTCCTCCTCCCGAAGCACCCAGCGCATTTGAATAAACCCCATTCAGGGTAGAATAAATTGTTGAATTATTGAACGCCATGGACGCGAATCAATCATCAAAATCACCTTCTGACTGGTCGGATATCGACCGCTCTTATCGGTTTCCCACGCTATTTCTAGCGAGCAAAGCAGTCACATGGCTGTTACTTGGAAGCATCTTTTCACTCATTGCATCCATCAAGATGCACTCACCAACCTTCCTGGCAAGTTGCTCATGGGTGACCTACGGCACCATGGTGCCCGCAGCACTCAATGCCGTCGTCTATGGATTCGCTCTGCAGGCAGGCTTTGCCGCATTGCTGTGGATGACGATGCGCATGGGGCAGGTCAAGCTCGTGGCACCAGGCTACCTGTACATCGGGGCGACTCTTTGGAATATTGGGGTGTTGGTTGGAATCGTTGGTATTATGGCCGGTCATTCCACCGGGATGGCTTACCTTGAAATGCCCGGTTATGCGCTACCGATGTTGTTTGCAGCATACACGCTCATCGGTGGTATTGCACTGGTCACTTTTCACAAACGACAAGTGCGCGACTTGTATCCTTCTCAATGGTTCATCTTTGCCGCTCTTTTCTGGTTCCCTTGGATCTTCAGTGCAGCCAGCTGCCTGCTGGTTGGATCTCCTGTTCGTGGTGTCACCCAGGTGGTCATCGACGGCTGGTATGCTTCCGGATTGAACGTGGTGGTGCTCGGGTTTATCGGAATCGCTTTGTTGCAATACCTGATTCCCAAGTTGGCCAAGCGCGATCTTTATAACGGCTACCTTTCCATGTTCGCATTCTGGGTGCTGTTGATCTTTGGAAGTTTCGCAGGAATCCTTCCGGGACAAACCCTTCCTTCCTGGGTCGGGGCATTGAGCACCGTTTGTAGTGTGTTTGTCGCGTTTGCCTGGATCGTTCTGGCTTACAACATTTATCGAACCATCGAGGGTGGGGGAGCCAAGTCGGACGCTCTGGGAATCAAGTTCCTTTACCTTTCTCTGGCTTCCGGACTGGCCGCAGCTTTGCTGACCGCATGGGCCTCTCGTGAAACGATTGCCGAGGTCGTTCAGTTCACATTGTTTTTACCAGGACTCAAATGGCTTCAACTCTATGGATTCGTTGGAGCCGGCTTATTGGCTGCCATCTATCTGTTCCTGCCGAAAGTCTCGGGAACCCAATGGTCCAGTCCCGGACGTTGGACTGCTACTTTCTGGACATACGCCGTGGGTGTGCTGCTGGTAGCTGTTGCTTTCTTGTTCGGTGGCTGGAAGCATGGCAAGGGATTGACCAATCCCGACATGCCCTTCATGGATATCGTCCGTGGCGGCATTGCTCCATTCATTCGCATGAGCACCGTGGGTGAACTCCTGGTGACCATTGCCGCCTTGCTGCTGGTATGGAATGTGTCCTGCCTGTTCTGGAGAACTTATTCCGGTTGCCTGCTCAATTGCTGCGGTCTCGCAGGACAGGGTGGCGACTCCGGTAAATCTCAATCCAAGAAAGGTTCGAAATAATCATGAATCAAGGCCCTACTTTATTTCTAGGCGTTCTATGCGCCATGGCTGTTTCCTGGATCGGCTTCGTCATGTTGCCGCAGGTTCAACTGGGTAGCCAGTCCACCCGTGTCGTCAAGGAATTGGGACGTCATTATCCATCCCCACGTGGCGGACTCGCCGAACGTGGCAAGGATGTTTATCGCGCCGCCGGTTGTGCCTCATGTCACACCCAGCAGATTCGCCAGACCGGATTCGAATTCGATATGGTTCTGAACGATGCGGGCGACTTCACCAACTCCGTGATAGCACTCGTTCAACAGGCCAACCGCTCCCTCAGTGAACAGGAAGCCACCGACCTGGTTGCCAAAGCGCCTATCACCATCCGTGAGGGTGTGAAAAAGGAAATGGCGGATCATATCCTGAAATTGTTCAAGGACAGTGGAGCCAAGGTTGCGGCAAATATTCGTCCTTTGGGCCCCGATATCGAACGTGGTTGGGGACCTCGTCAAACGGTCGGGTTGGATTACCTGTATGATCAACCCTTGTTACTGGGTAATCAGCGTATCGGTCCCGACCTGGCCAATGTCGGTTCTCGCCTGACGGATCGTGAGTGGCACTTGCTGCACCTTTATCATCCACACACAGTGGTGGCCGGTTCCATCATGCCAGCGTATCCCTATCTTTTCGAAACACAGGAAATCGACGGGGAACCTTCACCTGATGCACTTCCTTTGGAAGGCGAATTTGCCCCGGCGGAAGGCATGGAAGTGGTTCCAAAACCCGAAGCCAACTCACTGGTTGATTACCTTTTGAGCCTTCGAATCGACAACCCGGTATTCGAAGCCCCTTACCTATTCACCCAAGCTGAAAGCAGCGAAGATAACAATTCCGAAACGGAGCAGGCCCAATGAGCGCAAAATCCAAGAAAAACACGCCCAAGAAAAAGCACGCTGAGGACCGCGAACCAGGTTTTCACAACGCGCCTGTGCCGGTGATCCTCTTCGTCATCGCCATTCTCCTCGCTTACTGGGGTATGAACTATCTCAACACGAATGCCGGCGGATTCAACCGATACGTTTACGGACCCTACAATTCCTATGAAGTTGTGGCTGATGTCCAGCCAGGAAGCGGAGATGATCCCATCAAACGTGGTGCGGATATTTACAGGAATGTTTGTTTACCCTGTCACCAGGCTTCCGGTATGGGGGCTCCTGGACAGTTTCCACCATTGGCGGGTTCCGATTGGGTGAATACCGACGGGCCTAACCGTATCTTACGCATCGTGCTGAATGGTTTGAATGGACCAATGGAAGTCAACGGGCAGAGTTGGAATGCTGCCATGCCTCCACTTGGAGATGTGATCGCTTCCGATGCTGACTTGGCAGCGGTTGTATCTTACATTCGCAACACTTGGGGCAACGAAGCCAGTATCTGCACACCTGAAGAAGCCGCCGCCGTTCGTGCTGAATCGGGTGACCGTGGTCGCTCCTGGTCGGCAGCTGAGCTCCTGGCACTGCCGGTCGAGGTGCAGTAAACAACTAGTTTTAACAAACAGCGGAATCCACACGGATTCCGCTGTTTTATTTTAAATATAGCAAAAATATGTCACGCGTTGGAATTGGATATGATGTGCACCGCCTTGCCGAGGGCCGCAAACTGGTCCTTGGGGGAGTCGAAATCCCACACGACAAAGGACTCGATGGCCACTCCGATGCGGACGTTGTCTTGCACGCGCTCTGTGACGCCATCTTCGGAGCCCTGGGCGAATCCGACATCGGTCAATTTTTTCCGAACACCGATCCCCGGTGGAAAAACGCACCCAGCACCCTCTTCCTCAAAGAAGCCGGACGCCACGTCAAGCTGCATCAGGGAACCATCGCCAACATTGACATCACCGTCATTGCCGAAGAACCCAAGGTCAATCCGCATACCAAGGAAATGAAATTCCGCATCGCGGAATGCCTGGAGATCAACCCCAACAAAATAGGCCTCAAAGCCACCACCAACGAACGCATCGGCTTCATCGGCCGAGGCGAAGGCATCGCCGCCATGGCCGTCGCCAGCATCGACATCAAAGAAGAATAGCTGCGCTTCCAAAAGCGTGGACCTTTTTCCAAAAAAGTAGCTGCGTTTGCAAAAACGTGGATGTGTTTCCAAAAACATGGCACCAACCTACGGAGCCCTCCTTCCGACAGGAACTTTCCGTAAAGCCTGAATCCTTGACTCATTTGGAACCACAAATCTGGAGTGCTGGCGAGACATCGCCGCTCTGGATACGTCAGGAAAACGTTAAGGTATGGTACCGCCAGTCATCATTCACACACACTCATCCATCTCAATTGACAAATCAGCTTTCTCGATGAAGATGATGATATATGAAATTCCGTCGCAGCATATGGGTCCTGTCGTTCTGCCTGCTGCTGCCGGTCCTGATTGCCGGTTACCTGCTGCTGACCGCCGATCGGGGAGAAACATTGTTCCACGGCAAACGCTTACAATCCATCACTTGACTCCAATACCTTCTTGGTGGGGCTGTATGGGGAATGGATGGAAAAAGTGGGAGGTGACAGCGTCGAAGCGATTGCATCCCTCGGGCTGGACACTGCACTGACAGATCGCTCTTTGGTTTATGCTGACATG
>Ga0255757_10005078_pt1 | contig 11713 bp, 10 predicted proteins | sample 071ome_27_FD_179957 | JGI IMG/M metagenome (GOLD analysis project Ga0255757, IMG submission 179957) | Coastal salt marsh microbial communities from the Groves Creek Marsh, Skidaway Island, Georgia - 071409AT metaG (version 2) | ecosystem: Environmental > Aquatic > Marine > Intertidal zone >...
GCTTATACTTCTGAAATTTTAAGATCAGCATTTCAGACAATCAAACCAGGCATTATTGAAGCAGGTAAAAGTTTAGGAATATCAAGCAAAATAATATTTTATAAAATCCAAATTCCAATAGCGATCAGACAATCATTGCCTGCATATGGAAATGAAATAATACTAATGATGAAAGGGACTTCCTTAGCAAGTACTGTTACCTTAATGGACTTAACGGGTGTTGCAAAATATATAATATCAACAACATTTAAGCCTATAGAAGTATTTATTGTAGCTGGTGGAATATATTTGTTTATGACTTTTATTATTCATAACGTGATTAAGTATTTAGAAAAAAAATATAGTTTCCAACAATAAAATGTATCTTTCTCAAAAACAGATTGATGATTATCAAGATCATGGTGCAATAATTATTAAAGGTGCATTTCAAGATTGGATTGAACCATTAAGAAATGGTTTTCAAAAAGTTTTAGACAACCCTAGTCAACATGGAAGGGAAAATGTGAGTGTAAATGAGGGAAGATTTTTTGAAGACTATTGCAATTGGGAAAGAATAAAAGAATTTAAAGATTGCATGTTCAATTCTCCTGCAGGCCAAATAGTTGCTGAAGCTACAAATTCAAAATCTATTCAAATTTTTCATGATCATCTTTTTATTAAAGACCCAGGGACAAACAAAGAAACACCATGGCATCAAGATATGCCTTATTATTGTGTTGATGGAGATGATACAGGAAGTTTTTGGATACCATTAGATGAGGTAAATAAAGAAAACAATCTTAAATTAATTTTAGGATCTCACAAATGGCAAAAACTTTTAAGACCTACTAAATGGTCTAACGATCAACCTTGGTATGAAGACGATGACTCGTTTATGAGTCTTCCAAAAAAGGAAGAATTTGAAGAAGATATATTAATCCCTGATTTAAAATTAGGTGATGCAGTTTTGTTTAATTTTAAAACTGTTCATGGTTCCACAGGAAATCAAAGCACTAAATCGCGTAGAGCATTTTCTATGAGATTTATAGGTGATGATGTTACATTTATTGAAAGAGGTGGTCCAACATCACCACCGTTTGATGGAATTAATTTAAAATCAGGAGATCAGATGAGAAAGGATTGGTTTCCAAAAGTTTTTAGTAACTAGTATACTCTTTAATCTCTTTAATAGCAGAGCCTGTATGGTTATTCATCTCTAATTTTATTTTTGCACGATCATCATTTAAAAAATGAACATCTCTAGAAAGTTCTATAAATTTTTCTCCAAAATCTTTATTTTTTTCACAATCTCTTTTGTCATCTTCAATAACCCAAAGTTTGGCATTTATATCTTTTAAGTCTTGAAATAATTTTTTAAGCTTCTCATCAGACTTAACATTTTTTTCTAACTGATTTTTAAGAATAGAATGCTCATTGTTTATAAAACTTAATTTTTCTGGGTCTTTAATTTTATCTTGTTTGATTTCTAATATTGAAATCTTGTCTAAAAGTTCACCAACAGAAACCTCGACTATAATTTTATTCATAAAACTTCATACTATGTTAAGTTGTTAGAAATATGTCTAATATTTTAATTATTAAACATGGATCTTTAGGCGATATAGCTCAAGCATGTGGGGCAATTCAAGATATTTCTGAAAAACATAAAGGAGATCAAATTCATTTATTAACAACAAAACCTTATTTTGAACTATTTAAAAAAAACCCACATATTTCAAATGTTATTCTAGATAAAAGATTATCAAAGATTAACTTAATTTATTTATATTTGCTAATGAGAGAGATTAAGAAATACAAATTCTCTAAAGTTTACGACCTTCAAAATTCTAGCAGAACATCTTTTTACAAAAATATATTATTTCCTAAAGCTGACAAAACCATCTGGTGTTCAACAGAAACAACTCTTCCGGAAGGAATAACCAAAAAAGATTTTGATAAAGACTCTGTTCTTTCAAGATTTGATCATCAGTTAAAATCTTCAGGAATTAATACCAATCATACAATGAAGCCAGATTTTTCATGGAGTACAGTTGATATTTCAGAAATAAAAAATAATTACGAACTAGATAAATACATAATACTTTTTCCTTTTTGCTCGCCCCATTTAACTACGAAGAAATGGCCTTATTATAATGATCTAATAAATATGATTAATGAAAAATTTGAAAATAAATTTAAAGTGGTTACAGCTCCTGGACCAGATGAAATTAAAGATGCAAAAAATATAAATGCTTTATGTGTTTTAGATAACGGAAAAGCTTTAAATATTTCACAATTATCTGGATTAATTAAAGATAGTTCGTTTGTGGTCGCTAATGATACTGGACCCGCTCACATAACTGCACATTTAGGATCAAAGGGTGTTGCCTTATTTGGTTCACATACAACTCCTTTTAAAGTGAGTATTGAAAGAGAAAACTTTAAAGCGATACAAGCCCCTGAATTATCAAAACTCTCAGCAGAAAAAGTTTTTGAAAAATTATCGGAAAAACTTAATTAGTCTATTAAACTTTTTTTAATGTAAACATCACCAGACATTATTAATCTGGCATTTCTTGTAGAAATTACATTAATATCTTTAATATCTTCATTCTCATAAACTATATTGAAATTAAGTTTGAGTTTTCCTGATGGATGTTCGATTTCAAATTCACCACTGTCAGAATAATTATCATAGAATTCAGAACAAATTGTATCTCTAGATTTACAAGCACCTAACAAAGCCATAGAGCCGGTTACTGCATAAGCAGGGTGGCAATCCCATGGCATAAAGTATCTTGATTTGATGTCTGCTTTATCAGGCTTAATAACAATTGCAGTTTTAGGTAAAACAGAATTAGTTACATCTCCAAATCCTACTTTTTTTGCAATTTTAATCCTTATCGTGTTCATTCTTTCAATAAGAATTTTGTTTTCATTTAACTCTTCAAAACTCTCTGATCCTTTTAAACCTAAATCAGTAGCTTTAAAAATAACCATTGGCACTGCGCAATCAATAAGAGTAAATTTTATATTATCTATTTCATCAATTTTATTTCCTGATGGAAAAAGTTTATTTGTTTGTGAACCTATTATGTCTAAAAACTTAAGTTGAATTGGTGATCCTGGTGTAGGAACACCATCAATTTTGAAATTTCCATCATATTGGACTTGTTTATTTGGTGTTTGAACAATTTGTTCAATCTTCATGCCTGTATTTTTATCTCTAACAATAATTGATGTTTCACCATTTTTTGCTTCAACCAATCCCTTTTCAATTGCATAAGGACCAACTCCCACAAGAATATTTCCACAAGAAGGTTTGGTATCGACTATAGGTTTATCTATTTTTACTTGGGCAAAATAATAATCTATATCAATACCTTCTTCAGAAGATTTATCTATAATTGCAACTTTACTTTTAACAGGCTCAGCTCCTCCTAGTCCATCAATTTGCCTTAGATCTGGTGAGCCCATAGCTGCTAGTAAAATTTTATCTCTTTTGTTTATGTCACTGGGGAGATCACTTTTTAAAAAATAAGGACCTCTAGAAGTACCACCTCTAATAAACATACATGGAATTTTAACTTGATCATTCATTATGATTAAATTTTTTTATTATAAATGGAATTAAAAGTACAATTAATATTATTCTTAAGAAATGATGATAACTAACAAATATAGGATCTATATTGTAAGCTACACTTATTATAACCATTTCATGTATACCACCAGGTACAAAGCTTAAAAAAGTTGGTAAAAAATCAAACCCAAAAGCAATTTCAAGAAAATAAGATGCAAAAGCTGCCAGGGTCATTAAAATTATTGTGATAATTACTCCGTGAAAAATATAAAATAACAATTCTTTAATCTTTAAACCATTCAATCTACTTCCTAAAGCTGTGCCCAAAAATATAAAAGATATATTAATAAAAATATCTGGAAATCTTGCGTTAACAAATTCGAGTGTATACAAAATTCCCGAAATAATCATACCTGATAATAGAGTAGAGGATGGAATATTAAATTTTTTTAGAAACAAAGCAAAAATATAGCAGGCAAAACACACAAGCACTATTTCAATAAAATATTTAAGATCATAAATGTTTTGATTTCCCAAGCCTTGTATTTCAGCATTACCCATTTGATAAATAAAAATCACAGGTAGCATACACACAATAAAAATTACTCTTGTAGCCTGAGGAACCAAAACTCTTTTGTTATTATTGTTTTTTAATTCTAATAATGCAGTAGAAATTGGAACAAAAGCACCAGGTAATGCAGCTAAAATTGCATTCATTTTTTCAAATTTACAAACTTTTAAAAAATAAAAAGTTATTATAATTGTGCTGATAAAAACATAAACAATCATAGATAAGGATGAAAATATCCATAAATGTATTTTATAAAGTAAAGAAACATTTAAGGTTCCTCCCATAATAATTCCTATTATTAAAAAAATAGGACTAAGAAGTTTTTTTGAAAAAGTTATTTTAATTTTTGTAAAAGATAAAAGCAAATTTGATAACAAAGGACCTAGCAACCAAGGCAATGGCATATTGATAGTAGATGCAAATAATCCTCCAATTGCGCCAATTAAAAGTGCTAAATAGCTCTGTTTGACAATATTTTTTATTTCATCAATCATTTTTAAAAAAAAATTATAACTAAATAATATTTTAAATTATTTTTTTGTGTCAGCTTCTTGTAAGTATATCAAATTAAAATGAATTTAAAATTTTATAAAAAATCATATATGGAAAAATATGATGTTGTTGTAGTAGGTAGTGGTAATGCTGCTCTTTGTGCTGCATTATCTGCAAGAGATAATGGGGCTAAAAAAGTTTTAATAATAGAAAAAGCTTCCAAAAAAGAAGCTGGCGGAAATAGCAGATATACAAATGGCTCTTATCGTTTTGCTTATAATAACTTTTCGGATTTAAAAAAAATTATTCCCAAATTAAAGCAGTCAAAAAAAATTGATTATGGAAAATATCCTAAAAGAAGTTTTTATGATGACATGATCAAAGTTACTAAAAATAAGACAGATAAAAAACTTACAAAAACATTGGTAAATGATAGTCATGAAGTGATTTATTGGTTAAGTAAGAAAGGATTGAAATTTGTGCCAATAAAAGGAAAACAATCTTTTGTAGTTAATGGTGTAACTAAATATTGGGGTGGTTTAACTTTAGAAGTTAAAAATCAAGGTGAAGGTCTTGTAAAATCACTTACTAATATAGCTAAAAAAAATGGAATTAAAATTAAGTATGAAGTTGCAGCTAAAAAATTAATAAAAAAAAATAACGAAATAAAAGGTATTGGAGTTCTAAACAAAGGTAAAAAAGAATTAATTTTATGTAATTCAGTTATTCTTGCTTGTGGTGGTTTTGAAGCAAATTCTAAAATGAGATCTAAATATCTTGGAAAGGGTTGGGATAAAGCTAAAGTAAGAGGTACCAAACATAATACAGGTGATGGATTAACCATGGCTTTTGAACATAATGCAGCTCGTTATGGTGAGTGGAATGGTTGTCACGCAGTGTTCCATGACCTTAATGGTCCAAAGTTTAGTGATCTTAAGATTGCAGCTAAATACAGAAAAATAAGTTATCCATGGGGAATTGTTTTAAATGCAAATGGTGAAAGATTTGTTGACGAGGGTGAGGATCTTCGAAATTATACATATGCAAAATTTGGTAGAGAAGTAATCAAGCAACCAAAACAATTTGCTTGGCAAATCTTTGATCAAAAAGTAAGGCCAATGCTTTACAATGAATATGATGTTAAATCAGCTACCAAAGTAAAAGCAAATTCTTTAGAAGATCTCGTCAAAAAACTCAAAGGTGTTAATGCAAATAAAGCACTGAGCACAATTTTAAAATACAATCAAAGTGTAAATACTAAAGTAAAGTTCGATCCAACAATTAAAGATGGAAAAAATACCAAAGGTTTAAAAATAAATAAATCTAATTGGGCAAATAAAATTGACAAAAGTCCTTTTTATGCTTTTGGAGTTACATGTGGAATAACTTTCACTTTTGGGGGTTTAAAAATAAATAATAAGTGTGAAGTATTAGACAATAAAGAAAAACCAATCAAAGGCTTGTATGCAGCAGGTGAAATGGTTGGTGGTATATTTTACTTAAATTATCCAGGTGGAAGTGGGTTAATGTCAGGTTCTGTTTTTGGAAGAATAGCTGGAAAATATGCTGCTAAATTATCCTAATTTGTTTTTTAATGCTAATAATTAAATATGATCAATAGAATATTAACAGTACTATTACTAGTTCTTACAACAATAACCTCAGCTTACGCTATAGATTATTCTGGAAAGACAGTAACAATTTGGATTCCATTTAAAGCAGGCGGAGGAACCGATGCATGGGCAAGAGCGATTGGTCCAGCGTTTAGTAAAAACTTGCCGGGAAACCCAAAAGTTATAGTTCAAAATGTAACAGAAGGTGGAATACTAGGTGCTTCAAATAAATATTTTTCTCAACACAGTAATGACAAAGATGGACTAGTTGTTTTTGGAACATCTGGTTCTGTTCAATTACCTTATTTATTTAGAGATGAAAGAGTGAGATATGATTATAAAAATATGATACCTGTTTTTGGTAGTGGAACAGGAGGCGTTGTCTATATCAGAAAAGATATGGGCATAAATAATATAATTAAAGATTTTAAAAAATTAAAATCAACTTCTTTGGTTTTTGGGTCACAAGGCGTCAACTCTCTTGACGCTGTTCCGGCGTTAGCATTTGATATGCTTGGGCTAGATGTAAATGTTGTTTATGGTATGAAAGGTAGAAAAGTTGGTAGAGCTGCTATCCTTAGAGGTGAAACTACAATTGATTATCAAACAACAGCGTCATACTTAAAACATGTTAAGCCATTAGTAGAAAAAGGTGAAATGGTACCATTAATGACGTGGGGATCTGTTATAAATGGACAAATAAAAAGAGATCCAAATTTCCCAAATTTACCTTCATTTAGTGAAGTATACGATAAAGTAATAAAAAATAAAAACAAAGAGGCTTTTGATGCTTGGCAAGTTTTATTCAACGCAGGTTTTGCCACTCAAAAGTTTATAGTTTTACCTAAATCTGCATCTGACAACGTTGTAACAGCATGGATAAAAGCCTCAGGCCAAATCGTAAATGATTTGGATACAATGAAAATAATTAATAAAAAACTTGGTAAATATGATCAAATTATAGGAGAAAATTTAATTTTCGCTCTTCGAAAAGCCTCAACTCTCGACGAACCAGCTTATATTTATTTATCCTCTTGGATGGATACAAAACAATAAATTATTTTAAAGGCAAAAGAATACTTGTTATTAATTTTTTTTTGTTTTCAATTTTGATATTAAATTTACCTTTTAGAGCTTGAACTGCCTCTGTTACAATCGCAAGTCCTAAACCAGTTCCAATTATATTTTTATGGTTTTTTCCACGTGAAAATCTTTTAACCAATTGATTTTTATTTATTTTATCCATGTTTAAAGAAACATTTTCGATAGAAATTATATACTTATTATTATTTGTAATACTTTTTATAATTATATTTTCTTCAATAGGTGAGTACTTAATAGCATTATCTATTAAATTTCTTAAAGTTACTTCAAGCAATATTCTGTCTAATAAAATCTCAATATTATAATCAGTTAATAAATTAAGTTTAATATTAATATCTCTTAAATTAGCCGCTGGCTTATAGTTATCTGCGATTTTTTTAATTATTTGATTAACTTTACAAAGCTCTCTCTGTTTCTTTTCTGCTCTATACATAACCATAGCGTGCTCTAGTAATTGTATTGATGATCTACTTGTCTGATCTACTGATCTAATAATATTTCTTAAATGAACTCTATTTTCAGGTGTTTTTGACTTTCTTAGAGCTAATTCACTTTCTGATTTTACTACAGTTAGTGGAGTTTTGATATGATGAGCAGCTTCTGCAATAAAAATTTCAGTCTTTTTTAGTGAATTTTGTAATCTTTTAATAAATCCATTTAAAGAATTTAGTAATGGTTTAAGTTCTTTAGGTGATGGATATTTTACTTCTTGTAAATCATGAGGACCTCGTTCTTTAACTTCTTTTGCTAATAAATTAACGGGCCTTAGTGCAAGTGATGTTGTAATAAATGATAAAAAGATAGATATAATGAAAAAAATAAAAACAATCACAAATATATTTGTTGTAACATCTTTTAAAATATTAAATTGAAAATTTTGAGTTTGTCCGACTGTTATATAAATTTCAGTTGGTTTACCTTTAATTGTAAATAAATGTTTAACTGAAACAGTTCGGATATTTTTTTCTTTATAGTTTATAGTTTTAAATGATGGTTTACTTAAATTTCCATAAATTTTTGATTTTGGAAATTTATTATAACCAATAAGAAACTCATTGTTTTTATCTAGTCTGTAAAATATTCGATCTTCCCCAAGTCTTCCTAGTGTTGAAAAAGTTTCAAATGGCCAGATTAAATAAATATCATTATTTCCAACCCTCACACCTTCTACTATTGAGTTTACAGAAGCTTTTAACAAACTATCTTGTGTAGTGGTCAATGTTTGAGTAACAAGAGTACGGATACCAATAAATATAATAATTGATAAAATTGCTGCGATTATACTTAATTGAATTAACAATCTATTTTTCAAAGAAAAATTATTTGTTTTTAATGGAATCATTTTTCTATTAATCTATATCCAATACTTCGAACATTTTCGATTTTAGCTTTACTATTCTTTATTTTTTTTCTTAATCTTGCAATATAAACTTCAATAGCATTTTCGGAAATAGTTTCAGAAATTGAGAATAGACGATCAGTTAATTGCTCTTTAGTAAAAAAAATTTTTGGAGAATTAAAAAATATTTCCAATAATCTTAATTCTCGATTTCTTAAACTTGTCGGTTTCCCTGAGATTTCAATTTTAGCTAATAGTGGAAAAAGAGATAGATTTTTAAATTTCAAACAAGTTTGATTTTGTCCACTCTGTCTTCTTAGGACTGCTCTACATCTAGCCTCAAGCTCTGCTAGATCAAAAGGTTTAATGATATAATCATCTGCACCAACATCTAATAAATCTATTCTATCAGATACTTCAGATCTAGCTGTCATAACTATTACAGGGATATTTTTATTTTGTTTTCTTATTTTTTTTAGAAAATCTCTTCCATCTCCATCAGGCAACATTATATCTAATAAAATTATATCATATTTGGAAACTGACAAATAATCATAAGCTGAAGATAAATTTGAAGCATGGTCTGTGCTGTGCCCATCATAATTAAAAAAATCTAATAACGATTTAGAAAATTCCTTAGAATCCTCAATTATAAGCACTTTCATAAGAATGATTTTGTCAGTTTCTTGTCAGCTTGTCAAAGTAACCTTAAATTTTAGAGGAGGGAAAAATGATTAAAAAACTAATTACAGCATTAGCTGCAATAATTATAACTACGTCTTCTGCATTAGCAGTAGATTATTCTGGAAAGACTGTAACAATTTGGATTCCATTTAAAGCAGGTGGTGGATCTGATACTTGGGCAAGAGCAATTGGTCCAGCTTTCAGTAAAAACTTACCTGGAAATCCAACTGTTGTTGTTAAAAACGTAACAGATGGTAAAGCAATTGGTGCATCAAATAAATATTTTGCTGAACATGGTAAAGATAAAGATGGTTCAGTTGTATTTGGAACATCTGGATCAGTTCAATTACCATTCATATTTAAAGATGAAAGAGTAAGATACCAATACAAAAATATGGTTCCAATTTTTGCAAGTGGAACAGGTGGAGTTGCATATGTTAGAAAAGATATGGGTGTTACTGATATCATTAAAGATTTTGATAAATTAAAAGGATCAAAACTTGTTTATGGTTCTCAAGGTAAAACTTCTTTAGATGCAGTTCCTATCCTTGCATTTGATATGTTAGGATTAGATGTAAATGTAGTTTATGGTATGAAAGGAAGAAAAGCTGGTAGAGCTGCTATCCTTAGAGGTGAAACTACAATTGATTATCAAACAACAGCGTCATACTTAAAACATGTTAAGCCATTAGTAGAAAAAGGTGAAATGGTTGCTGTTATGACATGGGGCGCACCAATAGATGGTAAAGTTGCTAGAGATCCAAATTTCCCAGATCTACCTTCATTTCCTGAAGTTTATGAGGCAGTGACTGGAAATAAATTTAAAGGAACAGAGGCTAAATCTTGGACAGCTTTATTTTATGCTGGTTTTGCAACACAAAAATATGTGATGTTGCCAAAATCTGCTTCCAAAAAAGTTGTTAAAGCTTGGCAAAAAGCTGCAGAAGCTATTGTAAATGATCCTGAGGCAATGAAAGTTTTAAATAAAAAATTAGGTAAATACGATCAAGTAACTGGATCTAAAAATTTAAAATCTTCATTAAAAAAAGCTACTTCAGTTGATTCTAAGTCAGAGAAATTTTTACAAGAGTGGAAAAACACTAAGTAATTATTTTTCCTTTAGTTAAAAAAAAGGGGGCAATGCCCCCTTTTTTTTTATAGAATATTTTTATGTTAGAAGCTCTTTTTTCAGCACTTGTAACTATTGTTTCGGGTCCATCAATATTATTTTTGATACTTGGAGTAATGCTTGGATTAGTTGTAGGAGTTATTCCTGGTTTTGGAGGAACAGTTGGATTATCTCTATTGCTTCCATTTGTTTTTGGCATGGAACCAATTTCAGGCATTGCTATGATGATGGGACTGATGTCAGTAGTTGCAACATCAGATACATTTCCTGCAGTTTTAATTGGTGTCCCAGGATCAGTCTCAGCACAAGCAACTGTTATGGATGGATTTCCTTTAGCAAAAAAAGGACAAGCAGCAAGAGCTTTATCAGCCGCATTCTTTTCATCATTATTTGGTGGTTTATTTGGCGCTGTTTTATTAACTGCTGTAATTCAAATAGCTAAACCAATTATTTTAGCATTCGGTACAGGTGAAATGTTGATGCTGGCTATTTTTGGGATTTCAGTTGTTGGTACTCTTACAGGTTCAAGTATATTTAAAGGTTTGGTTGCAGCATGCCTTGGAATGATTATTGGCTGTATTGGTATATCACCAGCAAGTTCCGAATATAGATTGGATTTTAGTACTGTTTTAGAAGTACAGAATCCAATTGTAATGTATTTAGGTGGTGGAATTCATTTAATGGTAGTAGCTATTTCAATCTTTGCATTTCCTGAAATTGTTGAACTACTTAGATCAAATAAAGCAGTTTCAGAAAAAGCAGAATTAGAAAAATCAGGATGGCTTATCGGTCTAAAAGATTTTCTCAAAAATAAATTTTTAGTTTTAAGATGTTCTTTCATTGGAAGTTTTATTGGATTGATACCTGGTATAGGTGGGTCATGTATTGATTGGATAAGTTATAGTCATGCAAAAACAACAGTAAAAGATAATGAAAATTTTGGAAACGGAGACATTAGAGGCGTCATAGGTCCAGAGTCTAGTTCCAATTCAAAAGAAGGAGGAGCGCTTATTCCAACTCTTTTGTTTGGAATTCCAGGTTCAGGAGGAACTGCAATATTAATGGGTGGTTTAATTTTGTTGGGTGTTGATCCAGGAATCCAAATGGTTGATACACAGCTTGATTTAATTTACACCATAATATGGTCTTTAGCTGTTGCAAATATTTTTGGTGCAATCATTTGTGTAGCGATGGCAAGACCAATTTCTCAATTAACAAC
>Ga0255757_10005100_pt1 | contig 11680 bp, 10 predicted proteins | sample 071ome_27_FD_179957 | JGI IMG/M metagenome (GOLD analysis project Ga0255757, IMG submission 179957) | Coastal salt marsh microbial communities from the Groves Creek Marsh, Skidaway Island, Georgia - 071409AT metaG (version 2) | ecosystem: Environmental > Aquatic > Marine > Intertidal zone >...
GAGTTGCTCCTAGTACGAGAGGACCGGAGTGAACGAACCTCTGGTGTTCGGGTTGTTACGCCAGTAGCATTGCCCGGTAGCTATGTTCGGACAGGATAACCGCTGAAAGCATCTAAGCGGGAAGCCTCCTTCGAGACGAGATTTCCCTTAGGACTTGATCCTACTAAAGTGCCGTTGAAGACGACGACGTTGATAGGCTGGGTGTGGAAGTGCAGTGATGCATTGAGCTAACCAGTACTAATTGCACGTGAGGCTTGACCATATAATCATGGGTTCTGCAAAGCAGAACGCGGGACAGAATTTATTCTGTACCCTGTGAAAACCGATCGATTGTATGAGAAAGCAAAGCAACGAATAACACTTCAGTACAGAGAACTTGTATTTAACGAAGTAGAAGTACTCCTAATCTTGAGTAGTTACAGACATAGTCTTTCATCGAATTGAAGAACATGAAGTTTTAAATAGGGACAGTCCCTCAGGGACTGTCCCTTTTAAAACATCGACAGAATTGCCTGACGACAATAGCGAGCGTGAACCACCTGATCCCATCTCGAACTCAGAAGTGAAACCGCTCAGCGCCGATGGTAGTGTGGGGCCTCCCCATGTGAGAGTAGGTCATTGTCAGGCATCCAATAAACAAGGGACAGTCCCTCCGGGACTGTCCCTTTTTTATTAGATGAACAATGAGCACTCGCTCCGCGAGTGTCATTGTGATTCGGAATTTGGCTAAGCCAAATTCCTCACCCTTCGGGCGTCTCGCGTTGCTCGACGTCTGCGCCACTAACGTGGCTTTCAGGCATCTCATGAGTAGCTGGCATTGTTGAAAAATGATGGGAGATTAGGGTTAAGCAAGGGACAGTCCCTCCGGGACTGTCCCTTTTTTATTGGATGAACAATGAGCACTCGCTCCGCGAGTGTCATTGTGATTCGGAATTTGGCTAAGCCAAATTCCTCACCCTTCGGGCGTCCCGCGTTGCTCGACGTCTGCGCCACTAACGTGGCTTTCAGGCATCTCATGAGTAGCTGGCATTGCTGGAAAATGGCTGCTGTGAAAGTTTTGTTCTGTTACGAACGTAAGGGCGTGGCCGGGGCCGAGGAAAAGCTGCAAGGGTCGGATCTATTTATCCAGGTGCAATCGTTTACGTATTTCTGCGTTATCTGCCCTTTCTTTTTCTTTCTGCATTCTTTCCGCAATCTGCTGCTCTGCTTTGGCAAGCTCCCAATCCTGCTTGAGCCTGGCAATTTCATCCTGCCCCTTCTTCTCTTCAACAGCCTTAAAATACTTGTTGCGAGTAATCTCAACATTCGCCATGCGTTGGATATCTGCTCGATCCGCTGCTGAGAGAGGCTGCCTGGCGCGTGGCGCAGAAGCTGCCGTTGCTGATGACGCGGCCGCACCGCCCGCCGTACCCGTGTTTTGTGCGCCGGGCCGGAGTAGGGAATTGGCGAGTGCGGTGCGCGATGGACCCCTGAGTAGTTCATCATTCACAGACGCTGGTGCTCCCCGAAGCGTCACATTCTCACCCCCATGATCAAGCTCTTCTGCCCAATCTGCCACATTCGTGTTCGATTCTTCGCCCTGCAGTTGTGTGACGGTGCCGCCATAGCTCTTCATTTGAATGCTGGATAAGGCCGGATGGGTTGTTTGCGCAGACACAGCATTACTCAGCAGGGCTGCGCTGCTACTTTCTGCATTGTGATGCAGTGCTTGATTCGAACCGGATTTTGCTTCCAGTTGCCTGGTGGCTGGCGAAGAATGGGGCCCGCTGCGATCGGTGCTGGCCGCTGCGTGTGACGCCGTTTGCGGGTGAGTTCGGGCACGTCTCTTCATATGAGATGTTGCTCCTCAATAGGCCTGTTTGATATCCGGGGCAAGCCAATAGTGAACAGAATCGTCCAAGTCTAGCCTCTGTCGGAGGCAACTAAAATAGCCTGTTCAGGTATTTTCAGTACTCTGCTGTCCAGTTCAGCCGGATTGCCGCCCGCTGCAGGGGGTTTGAATCCATTAGAGCTTCCAGGGACGAGCCGAGACGGGAAATAGCGCACGCGCGATTACTGTGCCGCTTGACCATGCGATTCAGCTATGCCACGCTTTTCCCGGGAAATACTTCCCTCTTGACCCAGGTCAAGTCGGGAGTTTGCTCGCCTGATAACGTATTCTCGAAATGTTCGGCGTTTTCGTCGAAAAGGAGGGAAGGCATGTCAATTCGCAGCAAAGTACTGATGATAGTCACTGCCGGCCTGATCTCGACACCGCTTCTGGCCCAGAATCCCGTAATCTGGACCGGTGGTATCAGCGAGCAAGAACGAGCGGAGGCACCCACTACGGGTACCCGTCTGGTGTTCTTTGTCAGCGCTGGTAACTACCTTTCGAATATCGCGGTTCGTATCACCGACAGTAATGACCGGGAGATTGTAAATACCACGACCGCAGGTCCCTGGTTGATCCTGGATCTCCCAGCTGGTCGCTATAACGTTCAGGCTACCCGCAGCAATGGTGATGAGCAGGGTGTCCAAATTGAAGTTGTCGCCGGGACAGACGCCGAGTTTGGAATCATGTTTCCCGGATCCTGATTCAGGGGTAGCTGAACCAGGGGGCACTTGATTTAGGGGCAGCCATACCCTAAAACCTTAATTACCGAATATCACAAAGCTTCGCCAGGTTAGCAGGTTAACAGTGTCCCCTTTGTTCAGCGATAGCCGCTATAATGCGCGCCAATCCCACAGCAGCGTGATCGTGCGCAAGCACAATCGAGCGACTACAGGCTGGACAAGCCCATGGACACCATAACCCTGAAATCCGGGCGCGATGCCTCGTTGCGCCGCCGACACCCCTGGATTTTTTCCGGTGCCATCGCCCGGGTCCAGGGCTCTCCCCAGCCTGGCGCAAGCGTCCAGGTTGTCAGTGACAAGGGCGAGTTCCTGGGCATCGGTGGCTACTCCCCACACTCCCAAATCCGGGTCCGGATGTACGCCTTCGAAGATATCGACTTCGATGCAGGCTACCAGCAGCGTCTGGTTGCTGCAGCCGTGGCCCGGCGACAACACATGTTTACCCAGGGGCAGCGCTCTGCCTATCGTTTAATCTATGGTGAAGCGGACGGATTACCTGGTCTTGTGGTAGACCGATACAATGACTTCCTGGTGTGCCAGTTCCTGTTTGCCGGGGTCGAGCGACACAAGGAAAGTCTGGTTCAAGCCCTGATCAACGCAACTGCTTGCCAAAATGTGTACGAGCGCTCCGATTCTTCAGTCAGGGAGAAAGAGGGTTTGCAAGCCCAGTGCGGGTCCCTGGCGGGAGATTCACCTCCGCCTCTAATCGACGTGGAGCAGGGTGGATTGATCCTGATGGCGAATGTTGTGGAAGGGCACAAGACCGGTTTGTATCTGGATCAGGTAGAGAACCAACGACAGGTAGGTGCGCTATGCGAGGGTAAAACAGTACTGAACTGTTTCGCCTATACCGGCGGCTTCAGTCTCGCGGCCCTGGCCGCGGGTGCCGCTGAGGTCACCAGCGTTGACGTTTCGGCGCCAGCGCTGGCTATGGCAACAGAGCATGTACGCCGCAATTCCCTAGATTCCTCACGGCATGCCAGCGTTGAGGGAAATGTCTTCGATGTGCTCAGGAATTACCAGCGTGAGGGACGACGCTTTGATGTGATTGTTCTGGACCCACCCAAGTTCGCTGAGAACAAGAGCCAGGTGATGAAGGCTGCCCGAGCCTACAAGGATCTTGCCCTGCAGGCGGCACGACTGGTCACGCCCGGTGGTCTACTGGTCAATTTCTCCTGTTCCGGAGCTATCGGCCTCAACCTGTTCCAGAAGATCACCGCCGATGCACTGCTGGATGCCGGGCGCAGTGCTGGCATTATTCGCTATCTGCACCAGCCGGCAGATCACCCGGTGGCCCTGCATTTTCCTGAGAGCCAGTATCTTAAGGGACTGGTCTCCCTGATCGATTAGGAAAACTTTTCGAACCAGGCCGTGTTCCCTGGGTTTGCCAATCGGCTACTGGCCTGGCGCCTCCGCAGATTTTGAGACGCCAGGCCCCGCTCAGTTCACACGCTGCAGATAATTCTCCCAGCTTCCCTCACGGGCATAAAATCACCAGTTTGAGAATGCCGGGAAGCCTCGCAAAGCCACGAATGACGGGCCCTCTGGCGCTTCTGAGGGGGTGAAAAAGTTGCTTTACAAGGCCCCGGTTTAGGAGTAATCTGCGCCGCTTTATGTGCTGGCTCATTGCGCTTCAGACTCCGACGGGGCCAGCTTTGAATGTTCAACTACTGCGTAGAGGAGGTTTTATGAGATGCCACAATTCCGTTCGACCTACGCAATGGCGTGCGCCACGCAGCCAGAATTCCCCGTATATTGTCTCCGACCTGCAGCAGTAAAGACTGCCACTCGCTGGTTTATTGATAATTTCCCCGGTCGAACCCTTTTCGCGGTCAAGACCAATCCCTATTTTGTATCAACCGTAGCAGCCGCCGGGCTGAAGCACTTCGATGTTGCGTCGATCGCTGAAATCGAGGATGTGGCCAGGCAGGTGCCCGATGCGCGCATGTCGTTCATGCACCCGGTTAAGAGCCGCCTGAGCATACGTCGCGCTTACTTTGAGTTCGGCATTCGGGACTTTTCGCTGGATTGCGAAGCCGAATTGGACAAGATACTGGAAGAGACCCAGGGTGCACGGGATCTCAATCTGTTTGTGCGCCTCAAGGTTTCCAATCGCCATTCCTGCATGAGTCTTGCTGGCAAGTTCGGCATCAGTGGTGACCCCGCTTCGCGTCTGCTGCTCCGCACTCGTCAGGCCGCCAGTGAACTGGGCATCTGCTTCCACGCCGGTTCCCAGCTGATGCGCCCCAAGGCCTATGTCGAGGCCATGGAAGAGGTTGCCAACCAGATTCGTCGCTCCGGTGTGATCATTGACATCCTCGACGTTGGCGGCGGCTTCCCGTCTATCTATCCGCACTCCAGCCCGCCACCCCTGGCGGAATTCGTGGATGCGATTAACGCCGTCTTCGAGACCATGCCGGTCAGTGAAACCTGCGAATTGTGGTGTGAGCCAGGCAGGGCGCTGGTTGCCGAGGCAGCATCGCTGGTAGTGAGGGTGGAACTGCGCAAGGGCAATGCCCTGTATATCAATGACGGTGTATTCGGTGGCCTGTTTGATGCTGGCCAGCCGCAATTTATTTATCCGACCCAGGTGTTAAGGTCGCAAGCACAGCTGTCAGCCAGTCTGCGGGAATTCAGTTTCTTCGGGCCAACCTGTGATAGCGCCGACTACATGCCGGGGCCGTTCCTGTTGCCCGCGAATATCGACGAAGGCGATTACATCGAAATCGGTGGCCTCGGAGCCTACAGCATGCAGTTGCGCACCGAGTTCAATGGCTTCTACCAGAAAGAACTGGTGGTGGTTGACGATGGCCCGCTGCTATCAATGTATGGCATCGCCAGGAAAGCAGAGTTGGTTGCCGCCAACACAAGCCTGCAACAATGGGATCAAGACCAGTTACCGGGAGAAAGCTGATGAGCCAGGCACAAGCGAAACCACAAGCAGACCGTAAGCAAGACTTGCTGCACAAGGAAGTTGAACACATCGATATCACTTCCTTCGATGCGCGGCCCATTATCGAGGCGATGGACAAGATGTCTTTCACCTCGCGAGACCTGGCGCGCGCCACTGATATCTACAATGAAATGCTCGCCAACCAAAGCTGCAGCATCATTCTCACGATTGCTGGCTCCACCTCTGCGGGTGGCTGCATGCAGCTATACCGTGACCTGATCGAGTACAACATGGTGGACGCCGTGGTCGCCACTGGTGCCACGATCGTTGACATGGATTTTTTCGAGGCACTGGGCTTCAAGCATTATCATGGTAGTCCCGACATGGACGATCGTGATCTGCGTGACCTGTATATCGATCGTATCTATGACACCCTGATTGATGAAGAACAGCTGCAGGCCTGTGATCATGCCATCGCCGAAATTGCCGACTCCCTGGAGGCACGACCCTATTCATCCCGCGAGTTCATTCGCGAAATGGGCCGCTGGTGTGTGGACAATGCCGTGAAGCATGAGAGCCTGATAGAAACCGCATACCGGCACGACGTACCAATTTTCTGTCCGGCATTCACTGACTCCAGCGCGGGTTTTGGACTGGTGCTGCACCAGGAGCGTTCGCCCCAATCCCACATGACCCTGGATTCAATCAAGGACTTCCGGGAGCTGACCCAGGTCAAGATCGAAGCCGGCACAACCGGTTTGATGATGATCGGCGGGGGAGTGCCCAAGAACTTCACCCAGGACACCGTGGTATGTGCAGAGATTCTGGGCAAGGAAGTGGAGATGCACAAGTATGCTGTGCAAATTACCGTAGCGGATTCCCGTGACGGTGCCTGCTCCAGCTCCACGCTGAAGGAAGCCTGTTCCTGGGGTAAGGTCGATATCGCCAGGGAACAGATGGTCTACGCAGAGGCATCCAGTGTGCTGCCCTTGCTGGCCAGTGATGCCTGGCACAGGGGCCACTGGAAAAACCGCAGCCGACGCGCATTCAGCAAGTTGTTTGCCTGACATGAACTATCTCGATAGCCAGGCGGGCTTCCTGGGCCTGGAGAAAGGTGAGTCCGTATCGGTGGATGAGGCACGGGCGGTCATCGTGCCCTTCGGTCTGGAAGCCTCGGTGAGCTATGGTGGCGGTACCGGGAAGGGTCCACAGGCAATCGTCGAGGCATCCCACCAGGTGGAGCTTTTTGACGAGGATTTCTGGCGCGAGGTGTACCGGGACTATGGGGTGGCCACACTGGACTTCACGGAAATTGCCGACGACATTCCTGCCGCCCTGGAGCAATTGGCCAACACCACCGAAGCCCTGCTGCGAGGCAACAAGTTCCCCCTGATTCTGGGCGGTGAGCACAGCCTCACCGCTGGCTCCATTCGCCCCTTCGTGGAGCGCTACCCGGATCTGGCCATTCTGCATTTCGATGCCCATGCCGACCTGCGGGATGGCTATGACGGCGAGCACTATTCACATGCCGCGGCACTGCGCCGGGTCATGGATCACCCTATCGACACCCTGGTATCGATAGGCATTCGTAACATCTCGGCAGGCGAAATTGGCTTCCTGGAAGCCAATCGTCATCGTATTCACATCCATTGGGCCAAGGACAGGCGGCAGTGGGACACCCAGGCCATCGTGGAACCTTTGCGGGGGCGCCCGGTCTACCTGACCTTCGATCTGGACGGCTTCGACAGCAGCATCATGGCAGCCACCGGCACGCCGGAACCGGGGGGAGTCCATTGGGAAGAGGCCATCGATATCATCCGCGCGGCATCCGGGATCTCCAACATCGTAGGTGCCGATGTGGTCGAACTGGCTCCGAGGGAGGAGTTGCACGCCTGCGACTTCCTGGCGGCCAAGCTTTGCTACAAGATTCTTAATTTCGCGCTTGGTGATCCGCCGTCTGGGTCAGGGGCCTAGGCCGATAACTGTCGCCAGGCGTGCTGGTGGCAAACTATTCGCGAGCAGTTAAGAGGCTCCTTCGCTCGAAATTCTGATGCCCATGGGGGTGTACGCCCGAAGTTCAGCGACTATGAGCACTAGGAGAAGTCTATAGATTCGCGCTGAGCTCTCGCCGCAATGATGGTGGCGAGCATTTTGAGTACGGCGATATCGACGCCTTGCCAGTTACGTTCGTACTGGCAATCGTCAAACCCAAGCTTCCCCCACAGCTTGCCTGCCACGAAGATAGGAATCATGAGTATGGACTTGATATCCTGCTCTGCCAGTATTTCGCGCGTGAAATTTTCCGGCATCTTCGACACGACGGCCTTGAAGGGTCTGTTATTGATCAGTTGTGCCCACATATCGGCATAAAGAGACATGTCGGCATGTTGTAGTTCGGGATTGTCGATCTGGGGCGAGGTATATTCAGAACACCATTCAAACTTTTGGCTCAGGCAGATTTTTTCGCTGGATTCATCGTCCTCCGCGGCGAAAAAGTAGACGCGGTCGACTCCTACGCCATTGCCGATGTAGTAGAGGGATTCATTCATGACTTCCGCAAACCCGCGTTCCGACATCAGTGCCTCACTGGCCTGGGTGACCGCGAATAGCAGACGGTTCTTGGATTGGATAAGCAAGTTATCATAGTTCTCACCGCTTATTCGTTTAATCAAAGCCAGCCACTTGTAAGCCTTGTTTTTTTGCACCCCGAGATAAATGAGCTCACAACTGAAATTTTGTGGAATGCCATCAACGTGAGCGGTGTAGCTGAAATTTGATTGCGTAATCCTGCCTGTCTTGCTCGATCTTCGCATCACAGAGGCAAGTAAGGAAGCGAGGTTATCCGGAATGAATTTCGCGATATGCTCGCCCACGAGAGAATCGACATCTGCAAACAACACTTCCAGATGCTGGCACAAGACATCAGTTATGATCCCCTCGTCATTGAGAGCAAGGATGAGATCTGACCCCATGCCGCTTTTGGATCTATCAAGGTCTATCCCGGCATCGAGTTCGGTGTATGTGATTTCGGCAGTCATGTCAGCTTATTCAGGCGCTTTCCAGAAAGAATTGCAGTCTGGGGTTGAGTGCGAGTACCCGATTAAGCTCCACTTTATTAACCGGCTTACGCAGGTAGCCAATGACCGACAAACCAAGCCGAAGCCCCTTGGTAGCCACGGCATTGATCTCGTCTTTGGGGGCGCCGGAGAGAACAATGACTGAACCTCGATAATTGTGACTTGCGAGAATTTCCAGAGACTCTTCCCCATAGCTATCCGACAGCCAGATATCGAGCAGGATACAGTCGAACTTGTTCAGATTCGCATGCCGAATAGCGTCTGCATTAAGTGCCTTCGCGAATGCAATATCTTCGCTGGAAAGCATCATCGAAATGGTTTCAAGCACCACGGGATCGTCATCTACGATGAGTATTCTGGGGTCATTCATGATTGCTATTCTGTAAGTTCTGCATTGCTTTTATTCAGTACTATGGTGTCTCAAGCGCCTTCGATAGATCTGCTGTCTTCCCTGAGGCAGGTCAGGCGGTAGCCGGAGCTTCTGGACGGCTGGATGATCACGTCATCGGTAACCTTGGAGAGCTTCTTGCGAAGTCTTCCGACTATGATATCGATAGCCCTGTTGAACGGAGGCATCTGCTTGCCGAAAATCAGGGCGAAGATACGATCTCTGGGGATGTCCTCGTCCGGATTCATGAACAGTACTTCCGCGAGCTGAATCTCACGTTCGGTAAGGCGTACAGACTCCTGCTCGCCGCGCAGCTCCCTGAGCTTTCCGTTCAAGGTGATGCCGTTGTAGGACAGTTCCGGCGAGGATGTGGTTTCGACGCTTTCGCGGGGGAAGCGATTCAGCACAACATGAATGCGGGCAACCAGCTCCTGCAGATTATAGGGTTTCGTCACATACTGGTCCGCGCCGGCATACAGGCAGGAAACGGTGACATCCGTGGACGATTCCCCGGTGAGCATAATAATAGGCTTGCCGGTGTAGGCCTTGATCTTTCGACACAGGCTTAGCCCGTCTTCAGACACGTCGTCCAGATCAAAATCCAAGATGAAAAGATCAACGTTGTTTGCCTGGTTGACGAATTCGATAGCGTCCTCTGCCGAGTTGATGTCATACACATCGTAGCCGTTCTTCTTCAGGCCCAGGTGCAGGATTCGCGTGAAAACTTCGTCGTCGTCTATAACTACGATCTTTGCTCTTGCTGATGTATCCATTGTTTTGAATCAGTCAAGTAAATATTGATACAGATTCTCGCATGCAATCCTTCATTTCTGGCAATTTTTAAGAGTATCAATGTGTATCAATACCTTGATTGATACGATCATGTCGGGTGATTGGATCTGGATAAGGGGTCGAATTGTCTGCGATTTGCGGAACTGTGAGCGGGTTAGCAGTTCGAGGCAGGGGCGACTCAGTCGTGCTGCCTGCAGGCTCGCTCGAGGGCAGTTCTTGACTCAGCATAGATGGTTTGCAGCTCGGCAGACTCATTCGGGGAGAAGCGGGTACCCTCCTTGGCAGCCTGCTCTATTTCCCGCAGCCGGTTGCCGAGGCGATTCAGGCCGAAAGAGAGTGAGCTACTGGCAATTCTATGGGCAACCTGCCTGGACGGTTCGAGATCATTCTTATTCATCAGGTCGACCAGTTCGGTGAGCTGCTGGCTGGTTTGATCAAGGTACATGTCAATGACCCGTTGCGCATTCTCGCTACCAATATCGTTCACCAGCGAGTCGAATGTTGCTGTATCGAGTAAGGATCTGGCCGTGGTGACCTCTTCGCTCTCCAGTGCATCGCTTGTGCGTTCAGCCTCGGCGCTGGAGCTGTACGGTAAGTAACGCGCCAGCAGCGAAACCAGAGCTTCGTTTGCGACGGGTTTGGTCAGAGCCTCGTTCATTCCCTTTGAAATGTAATACGCAATGTCATCGGAGGAGACGTTAGCAGTCATCGCCACGATGGGTAGATTCGGATTCCGGCCTTTCTCGCGTATTCGTACGGTTGCCTCGGTGCCTTTAAGCACGGGCATTTCAATATCCATCAGAACAAGATCGAAGTCATGTTGCTGTTCCGTCGCCACGGCTTCGGCCCCATCGGATGCGGTAATGATGTCCAGGCCCAGATTCCCCAGCAGTATCTGGGCGAGTTCCAGGTTGATGGCGTTATCATCGACAAGCAGGATAGCGCCTTGGAAGCGCACATCCTGTGGTAGTTTGTCTTTCGCGGGCTTGGTATCGTTGGCCTCGATGCCTGGCTCCTCTATCGGCAGGGTGAATTTGAACTTGGTGCCCTGACCCAATACTGACTCAATACTAATGGAACCGCCTGACTTCTCAATGATCTCCTTGACGATAGACAGGCCCAAACCTGTGCTGTACTCGTTAGACTTCTTGTTTTCGGCCGTCCAGAACGCATCGAACACGTGAGGCAGATCTTTCTCAGGTATACCAATACCGTAATCTTCAATTTCAAAACCCAGCATATGGTCCTTGCCTTGGGAAGTGAGGCCAATTCGGGTTATGACCAGGTCGCTTTCCGAGTACTTGATTGCATTGCCAATCAGATTGTAGAGGATACGTTGAACAGACCGCTTGTCTGTGATGACTTTTGCTGGCAGGTAGGGGCTTAGATCGAATTGCAGAAACATGTTTTTCTCTGCAGCCTTGGCGCTGAGCCCTGCCTCCACTTTGCGCACCATTGAACGTAGAGCGAAGGACTCATGGCTGCTGGCGAAAACCCCTTCTTCAATACGCGAAAAATCAAGCACTTCGTTGACCAGATCCATCAGTGCCGCTGCGGAGCTGTTAGCAATCTTCAGTAAGCGCCGCTTGCGCGACTCTTCCGGTTCTTCCCCCAACAGCTTGAGCGAGGTTATCACGCCATTCAGTGGCGTTCTGATCTCATGGCTAATATGACGAACAAACTTGGTTTTTGCCCTGTTGGCAGACTCTGCCTCTTCGCGAGCGAGCTGTAGCTTCTTGCTGAAGGCTTTGAGATCGGCCAGCATCTCCTCTCTGGAACACAAATTCAGTTGATATTCGAGCTGACTGTCGCTGGCCGGGAAGTCCTCTATCGAGATGCGAGGAGCCTCAACGTAGTCATACAGCCAGCTCAACCAGGGTGTGGAGAGGAGTATGAACACATCCTGGTGGTCATACA
>Ga0255757_10005107_pt1 | contig 11673 bp, 9 predicted proteins | sample 071ome_27_FD_179957 | JGI IMG/M metagenome (GOLD analysis project Ga0255757, IMG submission 179957) | Coastal salt marsh microbial communities from the Groves Creek Marsh, Skidaway Island, Georgia - 071409AT metaG (version 2) | ecosystem: Environmental > Aquatic > Marine > Intertidal zone > Salt...
GCCATGTGGGCAGTCTATGAACCGCGATCACTGTCGAGAGGCCATCCCATCGGCATGGGCCAAAAGGACAACACAACACCGCCAATGCGACACCGCCGACGAGTCAACGCAGTAATGCGCGACCACCACTGAAGCGCGCACCGATCGCTACCTGTACCGGCGTGATCGTGGTCAGCCGGTCGCGATGGTCTCGCGCGGCGGCAGCGTGACGATGACGAACCCCTTTGGGATCTCGATGATCTGCCCGGCCCGGATGGCGCTGGCGTCCTCGAGGTCGTTCAACTCGACGAGATCGCTCACCCGCACGGAGAACTGCGCAGCGATATCACTCAGGGTGTCGCCCGAGCGCACCTCGAACAGGTACGTGTTGTCGTCGACCACCGTCGTCGTCGTCGACGTGGTCGTGGTGGTGCGGATCGGCGGCAGGGTCTCTATCGATGCAATGTCATCACCGCCACCACAGGCTGCCGCCACAGCACATGTCCCCACGATGACCAGCAATGCAGTGATGCGCCGCGACGACACACGCAGCGTCGGCACATCTGATGTAGCCACACCCGATGACGCAACATCCACCGGTGCAGATAGTGGGGTGCCAGAACGCATCGCGGTCATAGTGCCACATCAACACCTGATGCACCGATCCGCTGCGCAGCGCGTTGCCTCCCTATCCTCGCCATGTGAGCACCATGCACGACGCCACCCCCGGCGCCACCCCCGCGGACGCGATGGCCGCCGATGACACCCACCGCGAGTTCCCCGGTGCCCGCACACCCGACCGGTCATGGCGCCTCGATGCCAACGGTGTGGGTATTGCGATCAATGAATGGGGCGACGCCGACGCGCCCGTGCTGATGTGTGTACACGGCGGTGCCGACTTCTCGCGCACCTTCGACGTGTTCGCCCCACTACTCGCCGCCGGCGGTTGGCGGGTGGTGGCATGGGATCACCGCGGCCATGGCGACAGCGACCACACCCACCTGTACTCATTCGATGCGGATCTGCGCGATGCGGTGTGCGTTTTCGACGCGGTGGCACCGAATCGGCCGGTGGCCGTGCTCGGGCATTCCAAGGGGGGCGCGATGATGACCACCTTGGCCGATGCCCAGCCCTACCGTTTCCAGCGGTTTGTGAACATCGATGGCGTGCCCTATCGACGACCAGGTCCCGACCTCGCCGAACACCAGCGCGCCACGACCTTGCGCGCCGATCTCGATGGATGGCTGGCTCATCGTCGCCGCACCGCGGGCAATACGCGCAAACCGGGCACCATCGCCGAGCTGGCCCGGCGTCGCGGGGCGATGAACCCACGCCTGTCCACCGAATGGCTCGAGTATCTGGTCACCGTCGGAGCACGACACGACGACGACGGGTGGCGCTGGAAGCTCGACCCATCGATGCGCATGGGCGGTTTTGGGCCGTGGCGTCCCGAGTGGGCTCTGTACCGGTTGGCCGGCGTGGATTTTCCATTTCTCGGTGTGCTCGTCGGGGCCGATGAACCGATGGGATGGGGCACCCGCCCACGACATGTGGAGCCCTACGTGCCCGCCACCGGTCGCCTCGAATACTTCGAGGACCTCGGGCATTTCATCCATATCGAAGCACCGGAGATGACCGCAGACCTGGTGCTCGACTTCTTGGGAGATCCACGATGACCACGGCTGGTAACACCGCAGCGACAGAGCCCACCGTGACCCTGCGCCACAACCGTGTGGAACTTGCCCTGCATCGCATCCGTGAGGCCACCGGTGACGCTCATCCATTACTGCTCTTGCACGGGCTGGGCGAACGCACCCCGGACCACACTCCCGACGTTGTCGCCTCATGGGACGGCGAGATCTGGGGCCTTGACTTCACCGGTCATGGTGCGTCCACGCTGCCTGTCGGTGGTGGGTACACCGCAGAGATCCTGATGGGCGACGCCGATCTCGCGGTCGACCATCTCGGCACCTGTACGGTGGTCGGCCGTGGCCTCGGGGGCTACGTGGCGTTGCTCATCGCGGGGGCACGCCCCGATGTGGTGCACGGCGCCGTAATCGCCGACGGCCCCGGGCTCACCGGCGGGGCGGTCTCACCCACGTCGCAGGCGGTGGTGCGCCTCGCCGATGTCGGGCGCACACCCGACCCGTACGCGCTGCTGGAACTCGGTCGCGACCTGCGACCACCGGACTACGCCCTCGATTTCGTCCAGATGGCAACCTCGACCTCGCATCTCGATGAGCCTCTGTGTGTGGCCGCGGCGTTCCGGCCCACTTGGCTGGAGGCGGTGGCGGGCGCTCCGGGCGTGGCTCAGATGGGGCTTCCGGACGCTCTCGATCTGTATCGCTGAGCCATCTGCGGCTCGAAGTACGGCTCAGGAGACGCGGTCGGTGACGTAGGCGGCCAGCGCCGTCAGTTCCTCAACCGCCGACCGATCGACGGCCGGCGCCCCCAACGCAGCCACCGCAGCGACGACGCGTCGGTCGATCTCGGCTTCGAGCGCGGTGAGCGCCCCGGTGTCCACGATCACCTGTTGAATCTGGGCCACTTCATCGTCGGTGATCTGTGGTGAACCGACGCGATCAAGGATCTCGCGTTGCGCGTCGTCGGCGGCGCCGTATGCGCGAGCCAACAGCGGTGTGGGCTTCCCTTCGCGCAGGTCACCACCCACCGGCTTCCCGGTCACTGCGGCGTCACCGAAGGCGCCCATCACGTCATCGCGCATCTGGAATGCCTCACCAAGGGGCAGTCCGTAGGCGCTGAGCGCCGCACCAAGGTCGGAGTCGGGCCGCACACCTGCGGCCGCGGCACCCATATGCAGTGGACGTTCCACGGTGTATTTCCCGCTCTTATAGCGACACACGCGTTCGGCCCGTTCAAGGCTGCGGTCGGCACGCACCGAGCCCACGATGTCGAGAAGTTGCCCGACGTTCAGTTCAATGCGCAGTTCGTTCCACACGCCCCACACCTCGGCGGAGGCACCGGCGAGCAGCATGTCGGAGTACACGAACGCAAGATCGCCCACCAGAATCGCCACACCCTCGCCGAACCGACGCGACTCGCCCGCCCATCCGCCGACGGCGTGGAGGTCGGCGAACAGGCGGTGTGTTGCAACCGCGCCACGTCGCTCGTCGGCATCGTCCATGACGTCATCGTGAAACAACGCGAAGGCATGCATCAGTTCGAATGCCGCACCAATGTCGACGATGGCCGGCACTGCCGAGGTTGGATCACCCGCACCGCCCGCGGCCACATACCCCCAGTGGCAAAACGCTGGCCGCAACCGCTTGCCGCCGGCACGTACCAGTTGACGAACCTGCCCCATCGGTTCGGCGAGATCCGCATCGAGTGCAGCCCAGCGCTCCAGTTCAGGCCCGAGCAGTGCCTCGAGTCGCTCGTCCACCTGCTGAGCGATCACAGCGACAGAGGCAGGGGTCGCGACGCTCACGCTTCTCAGGCTACGCCCGCAATGCGACGCTCACAGGCGGTCGGCCTGCGACGCCATCACCCCTGGGTGGACCGGTCACGCACCGGTGTCGAGATCGGCCACCACCGTGTCGATCCGCAGCCGTGCCGCGTCCACACGTTCGCGACAGATCGCGATCAGTTCAGCGGCTCGGGCCACCCGATCGGCCAGACGGTCAACGTCCACATCAACCGATTCGAGTTCTCCAAGGATCTCATCGAGCTCGGCGAGTGCTGCCGCGTAGGTAATCCCGCTCGAATTCTCTGCATCGTGTTCGTTGGCCATTAGGTGGTCAGCTCCTCGTGGTGGAAATGCCGCGGCTACTCGGCCGGGCGGGGATGCGGACGGTGGACGTGGAAGCGAGCGAGACCACACCGGACATATACGTACCGACCGGACACGCCGGCACGGGTCGGCACCGCGGTACCCACCCGTGATGGTGGCCCCTGGTCATGATGCGGCATCTCCGGTGGCGCGGTCATCGACGTCGGTCACCGTCGTCGTCACCGTGCCGTCGGCCACGGCGGTGGTCAGCACATCACCGAGCTGCACATCGTTGATCGAACGCACCACCGACCCGGTTGATGTCGTGGTGATCGACCATCCACGCGCCAGCAAATTTGCCGGGTCGACTGCACGCCGACGACGCTCCATCGCCAAGACCTGTTCGTCGGCCAGCCGCAGCCGGGCCGGCACCAGTCGAGCCATGTCGGCGCCACGACGCACCAGGGCCTGATCAGCGCGCTCCAATGTGGCTCGCACCCCCACCAGACGTTCCCGGCGGGCCCGCAGGCGTTCATCGGATCGGCTCACCGCGGCATGGGTACGCCCTGCCACCCGATGTGCCCGAGTACCGAGATCCGCGGTCGCGGCCGTCATTGTGGAACTCGCAGTGGTGACAATGTCGCGCCATAACGACTCCGACGTGGCGACGGCAGCGCGCACCATGTCGATGAGCGCCCCGGCAACTGCCGTGGGTGTTTTGTAGGCGGCATAGGCCACATCATCGGCCACGGTGTGGTCGATCTCATGGCCGATACCGGTGAGTACCGGCACCGGGCACAGCGCGATCGCCCGGGCAACCTCGGCGGTGTCGAAAGCGGCGAGTTCGTTCCGTGCCCCGCCACCACGCACCACCGCGATCACGTCCACGTCGCGGCGCACCAGTTCGGCAATGCCTGCAGCGATCATCGGTGGCGCATCGTCGCCCTGCACGCGGGCATCAACGGCAGTCACCGTGAATCCGATACCCGACGACGCCAACTGGTCGGTCAGGTCATGCCATGCCGCCGAACCGACACTGGTGACCACGCCGATATGCAGCGGTACCGGTGTCATGGACAGCGCGGCGTTGCGGTCCAAAAGCCCATCGGCAGCCAGTTGCCGCAACACTGCATCGCGGGCCGCCGAGATGTCACCAAGGGTGAACTCGGGATCGATATCTGCAAGTTTCAACCCGAGGCGGCCGGTGGGGGCATATACATCGAGGGTGCCGCGGATCCGGATGCGGGTGCCGTCGGTGAGTTCCAATCGATGCTGCGCCAGCAGCGGCCGGAGCGCCTTCTTGGCGTATGCGAAGAACTGCACGTTGAGCGAGGCCTTATCACCATCGACTTCCTCGACGAGCGAGAAGTAGGTGTGCGGGCCACGAACGGTGAGCCCACTGATCTCGCCAACAACCCATACCCCCGCGCCGAAGGCGTCGCGCAGAGCGGAGTTGATCGCGCCGGTGAGTTCACCGACGGTGTAGGTGACGGCGCCGTCGCCGTCGGTCATCGCCACCAGGGTCGACGTGGGGCGCGGCGACCCGCACCCAGCGGGGTGGTCATCCACGAGCGACCGCTGACCTGCCAGGCCGATGCCGTGTCATCGGCCGGGGGGATCGCAACCGCGCGTGGCCACAGCGCGTCGACAGCCGCCGCGATGGCGGCCATCTCGGCCTCATCGGGTGTGGGCGTGACCTGCAGCGACGATGAACTCACAACGGCACGTTCCCGTGTTTGCGCTGGGGAAGCTCTTCGCGCTTGGTCTCGAGCACCCGCAGCGCCGCGACGACCTTGCGTCGCGTCTCCGACGGGGCGATGACATCATCGATGAAGCCACGTTCGGCTGCGGCATACGGGTTGGCGTAACGCTCGGTGTAATCGGCAACCAGTTCGGCACGTCGGGCCACCGGGTCGGCGGCTTGTTGGAGTTCGCGACGGTAGATGATCTCGACAGCGCCCTGCGGCCCCATCACGGCAAGTTCTGCCGACGGCCAGGCGAAGGCCACATCGGCCCCGACCGACTTCGAGTTCATCACCACGTATGCACCGCCGTAGGCCTTGCGGGTGATGATCTGCACGCGCGGCACGGTCGCTTCGCAGAAGGCATAGAGCAACTTCGCGCCGTGGCGAATGATGCCCTCATGTTCCTGGTTCACACCGGGGAGGAAACCGGGAACATCCACAAAGGTGACGAGTGGGATGTTGAACGCATCGCAGGTACGCACGAACCGGGCAGCCTTCTCCGACGACTCGATGTCGAGTACCCCGGCGAGCACCATTGGCTGGTTGCCCACGATGCCCACCGTGCGGCCGTCGATCCGCGAAAAGCCACACAGCATCGACATCGCCCAGTGCGGGAAATACTCCATGAATTCGCCGTCATCGACCACCGATTCGATGACCTTGCGCATGTCATAGGGCAGGTTCGCGCTATCGGGCAGGATCTCGTCGAGTTCGGGGCACAGGCGTTCCGGATCGTCATCGCAGTCGACCGAGGGAGGTGACTCGAGGTTGTTCTGCGGCAGGAACGACAGCAGGTACTTCACCTCATCAAGGCAGGCTTGCTCGTCGGAGGCAACGAAGGTGGCCACACCGCTCTTGGAGGCATGGCTCATGGCTCCGCCGAGTTCTTCGAGGGTGACGTCTTCGCCGGTCACGGTCTTCACCACGTCGGGTCCGGTGATGAACATGTGCGACGACTCGCGCACCATGAAGATGAAGTCGGTCATCGCGGGTGAGTACACCGCACCCCCGGCGCACGGCCCGAGGATCACCGAGATCTGCGGGATGATCCCCGATGACTGCACATTGCGGCGGAAGATGCCGCCATAGGAGGCAAGGCTGACCACGCCTTCTTGGATACGCGCGCCGGCGCCGTCGTTCAGACCGATCAGCGGAGCACCAGTTGACGCCGCCAGGTCCATGACCTTGTGGATCTTCTCGGCAAACACCTCGCCGAGCGCTCCGCCGAACACGGTGAAGTCCTGGCTGAACACGAACACCTTGCGTCCATCGACGGTGCCCCACCCGGTGACCACACCATCGGTGTAGGGGTGATCTTCGAGGCCCGCCGCGTGCGCGCGGTGTCGAGCCAACATGTCGAGCTCGTGGAAGCTGCCCTCATCGAGCAGATAGTCGATGCGCTCACGCGCCAGCATCTTTCCTTTGGAGTGCTGACGTTCAACGGCGCGTTCGCTGCCAGCATGCAGGGCTTGTTCACGCCGTGCGTGGAGATCGTCGAGACGTTCGCTCATGGAGGTCACGGGAGGCGAGGCTAGTCGCCGGACCCCTCATCGCCTGATTTGTTCGCACGGGCCCCACGACGCGCCCATCGGCGCCTTCCAGCGGTGATCTGCAACGGATTCCGTACCAGCGATGAGCAGATGTCGACCCAACAGATGTCAGCCGCCGGCCGACACCACCGGGGCGGTCGTCACGATGGTGGCCTCCGACCCCGCATCGCCCCCAATGGTGGTGGCCGTTGGGTCGACGATGGTGGTTGCTGTGGGGTCCACGATCGATGTCGGGACCACCACCGTGCTCGAGGTCGTTGCCGGCGCCGAACCGTCCTCGGCCGACACCACGAGATCCGCGGTCATGCGCACGGTGGCGCCCGTCACCAGATCGGCACTGAGCGTCAGCGTCCACTCTCCGGTCACATCGAGGGGCAGGCCGGCGTCAGGCGACAACCGCGCAATACCGATGCCATCGAGTGGGATGTCCTGCACGACGCCGCGGCCATAACTCCCGATCCACGGGTCGAGCTCCAATGTGAGATCGCTGATCGGTGCCGGCGTCGATGTGACATGAACCTCGATTTCGTTGAGGCCGACCCGCAGCGGAGTGACCGACACCGTGGCGGCGAACCCGTTGGCACTGTCGAGTGGCACCACGACGTCGTAGGTGCGCTCAGGGATCTGCGAGACCTTCGGCGGGTTGAACGACAACAGCCACCCAGAGAACGCCAACGCCACAATGCCGAAGGTGGCTTCAAAGCCGAAGGCCCGCCGCAGGCGATCGGCGGGGCGCGCCGGCATCTCACGTAGTCGCCGCAGTTGCGCAATGGCCTGCTGGCGCAGCGCCAAGGTGACAAGCACCAGAATCACCACCACCACGGTCTTCAGCACCAACACCTGACCGAACGACGAGGTGAGGATGGCCGAACCGGCCAGGCGATAGGTCTCGAGCAGGCCGGTGACGATGGTGACCAGCAGCGCCGGGGTGACATAGCGCGAATGTGCGCGCACCGCTTGCACCAGATCTTCGCCACCGGGGCCGGCGAGCACCACCCGGCTGATGAGCAAGGCGCCGCCGATCCACATGCCAACAGCGAGAACGTGGACCATATTGACCAGCACGCCGAGAGCGACCAGATCGCCCTCCACTCGCGACAGGCCGGTGGTGGCTGCCGTAGCGGTCACCAGACCCAGCGCGAGGCCGCGTGAGGTTTCGTCGTAGAGACGCTCGGGGTACCACGCCAACCAGCCACATGCCGCGATTAGGAAGAGGCGGATCACGGCTGCGGTTCCGGGCAGACCGGTGCTCGGCAGATCGAACCACGTCACCGGACTAAGAGCCGACCCGAACGACCGACCGGTGAGATCGGCGGTGAGTGCCACCACGTGGATGTACCCACCGAAGGTGCCCGCGCCCACCAACACCCACATGAACCTCTGAGTGACCTGATACAGCGGACCTTCTGGCCACCCGATGATGATCAGCATCACCGCTCCGAAGATGGCCAGCGCGGCAGTGCCTGCCACGTATCGACCGAACCACAGCGCACCACCGGTTGATCCCACCGGTTCCACGTCGCTGGTTGCGCTTGGCAGGGCGGTGGCCGCCACGGTCACCGTCGTCACCTGGCTGTTGCCCGGAGATGTCACGGCCCCGGGGGTATCGGCGGCCACTGAGAAGGCGATGAGATCGGTGGCGATTGGCTGTTCGAGTTCGTCGCGCAGCAGCCAGGTGATAGTGCATGCACCCTTCGGGAAGGGACTGAGCACCTCGACATTGAAGGTCAGATCATCATCGGCGAGCTGTGGAATGCCGGTGTTCTGCGGTTGGGCGGGCACACCGCAACCAACGGCAACGGTGAAGGTCTCGTCGGCGCGCACCGGCTGATTGAACGAGAACGTGAGAAATGACGGGGAGGTACCCAGGGTTGCGCCATCGGCCGGCGTTGATGCCACCAACTGGTTGTCACCGGTTTGGGCATGGGCCACGCCGTCGGCACCCACGCCAAGAAGACCCACGCCGATCACAGCAGCGAGGGTGAACAATGTGCGTCGCACAACAGCGCACAGTGAGCGCCGCACCGCACAGCGGTGTCGCGCCACACCGGTGCTGCCACGCGACGGGGTGGGCCGCCCGACGCGGGGCACATTTGTGACCACGTTGGACACGGTAGCCATCGGCCATGGGTCGGCTCTGTCATCCCCGCCGTCATCTGCGCCGCCATCTTCGTGAATCGTCATCGAATGATTCGTCGGCGTCGCGGTCTCCCACGATGATGTGCCACATCGTCATCGCGATGCGATGCCCCGTCACTAGTGTGAGCCCATGGCCACCCAGTCGCTGTACCGCCGCTATCGGCCACGCCGTTTCAGCGAACTGAAGGGTCAGGACCACATCGTGCGGGCCCTGCGTGACGCAGTGCGCGCCGGGCGTGAAGGTCAGGCATACCTGTTCTCCGGCCCGCGTGGCACCGGCAAGACCACCACGGCGCGCATTCTGGCCAAGGTGCTGAACTGCACCGACCCCGTCGATGGGGAACCGTGCTGTGCGTGTGAGTCGTGTCTGGCGGTGGAAGCCGGCAACTCCTACGACGTGTTCGAGCTTGATGCGGCGTCGAATAACTCGGTCGATGATGTGCGCTCCCTGATCGACAAGGTGTCGCTCGGCACGCCCGGTCGCCACAAGGTGTACATCCTCGACGAGGTCCACATGTTGGGCCCGGGAGCCTCAGCGGCGCTGTTGAAGGTGCTCGAAGAACCGCCATCACATGTGGTGTTCGTGCTGGCCACAACCGACCCGCAACGGTTGAAAGACACGATTCGCTCACGCACTCAGCATCTGCAGTTCCATCTGTTGCCGTCGGACACCTTGGCCGATCATGTGCGCTGGGTTGCCGACGATGCCGGCATCGAACTCGACGAGGACATGTTGGATGCGGCTCTCGATCGTGGCGGTGGGTCGGCGCGCGACACCTTGTCGGCACTGGAGTTGTTGGCCTCCACCGGTGGTGAGGACAGCGAACGCATCGACCTCGGCGAGTTCACGACCGCGGTGGCGAACCGTGATGCCGGCCAGGCCCTCGCGGCCGTCGCCCATGCGGTGAATGCGGGTCATGACCCGCGCACCCTGTGCGAACACCTGTTGCGGCATCTACGCGACCTGTTCTTGTCGTTGATGGCTCCAGAGTTGGTGCAGGCACGCGCCGACCGAATCGACGAATTGGCCACGACCGCACGGGAGATGGGAGCCGCCGATGTGGTGCGCACCATGGAGCGTCTCGGCACGGCACTAGTCGAGATGCGTTTCGCGCCCGACCCGCGGATCATGCTCGAGGTCGCGCTGGTGCAGTTGACCCACGACGCCACCGGCGATGACACCTCGGCGTTGGCGTCACGACTGGATCGCCTGGAGAAGGCCGTGGCGGCAGGAGCAACCGCAGCAGCCGCGCCGGCCCCTGCACCCGCGCCACGTGATCCGGCCACCGGTCGCGCGGTGGTGGGTGGGCGTGCGCGCCGCGGTGATGCCAGCGGGTCGATCCCTCGTCCCAATGCCGAGGCTGCCGCACCCGCGGATGCACCGGCACCCGCCGCAGCACCAGAACCAGCACCCGCGGCCGACACGCCGGCACCTGCTGCTGATGCCCCTGCGGCCGCACCAACGGCCGCGGCACCGGTGGGGCCGATCGACGCACACCGATTCGCGGAGATCTGGGATGACGCCGTGAAACCTGCGCTGCGTCCGATCGTTCGTGCGTTGTACTCCCCATGCGATGTCGCGTCGATCAGCACCGACGGTGGCGCCGCCACGTTGGTGATGTCGGCACCCACACCGGCTCACGCCGAGAAATGCACCCAGCACATCGAGGCCGTCACCGCGGCGGTTTCGGCGGCCCTCGGCATGCCTGCTGCAGTAAGCATCACCGGCGCCGCCGCGCCGCCCGCGCCCTCTGCATCTGGGGGGTCCACCGCCGGTGCAGCGGCCGCCGCCACTGCGATCGAGGAGGAGGTCATCGACCCCGATGAGCTCACCAATGCGCCCTCGGTACCGGCCGCCTCACCAGAGGACGCAGTTGCCGACATCTTCCCGAACACCCGCATCGTGACAACCGACGAGTGACACCGTGGCCAGCTTGTACACCCCTCCCGTCCAGACACTGATCGATGAACTCGGCCGTCTGCCCGGCGTCGGCCCGAAGTCGGCTCAGCGCATCGCCTTTCATCTGCTGAAGCTGCCTGAAGCCGATGCCGAGCGGTTGGCTGCGGCCATCCGTGATGCCAAAGCCCGAGTGCGATTCTGCGATCGGTGTTTCAACGTGGCCGAATCCACCCTGTGCCCGATCTGCGCCGATGACCGCCGTGACGCATCGATGCTGTGCGTGGTGGAGGAGTCGCGCGACATCGTCGCGTTGGAACGCACCGGCGAGTTCAACGGCCGCTATCACGTGCTGATGGGGTGCATGAACCCGCTCGAGGGCATCGGGCCCGACCAGTTGAAGATGCGCGAATTGCTGCTGCGCCTCGAGCCCGAAGGTGTACGCGAGGTCATCATCTGCACGAACCCGAACACCGAGGGTGAGGTCACCGCCATGTATCTGTCGAAGGTGCTCACACCCCTGGGTGTGACGGTGACCCGATTGGCGAGTGGCCTGCCCGTGGGCGGCGACTTGGAGTACGCCGATGAGTTGACACTGGGCCGCGCCTTCGAGGGCCGCCGCACCGTCGGCGA
>Ga0255757_10005115_pt1 | contig 11665 bp, 11 predicted proteins | sample 071ome_27_FD_179957 | JGI IMG/M metagenome (GOLD analysis project Ga0255757, IMG submission 179957) | Coastal salt marsh microbial communities from the Groves Creek Marsh, Skidaway Island, Georgia - 071409AT metaG (version 2) | ecosystem: Environmental > Aquatic > Marine > Intertidal zone >...
ACGCGCTTATAACCGCACAGACTTCCTCGAGCAAAGAAGAGAGCTGATGGAAGCTTGGGAGAGGTATCTGAAGTCAGCAGATTAGGTGCCGGTCAGCGGTTGGGCCACCGCAGGCGTGGGCCAGAAATATGGAAGCGGCTATGGTCTCGAGGTCAAAGCCAAATGGATGGAAAAGATCGTGGTTCGTGCACTGACGACAGATTATCGTGATGCCAGCAACTCGGGACCTTGAAGTCTGAAAACTCTTACTTCTGACCTGTTAACAGGGATTCAGCCAAGTTCGCACGTGCCTCCGGGGTCATTGCAGCGAGTTTTTTTACCAACACTTGGCGAACTAACTTCAAACGGTGTGACAACTTTGAGGCATCCACTTCTATCAACGCCAAAACCGCATCGCCGTCAAAGGGCGTAGCCTGAACCGCCATGGCCAAGTCTGTTTTTATAGTTTGTCGCGCATCTTGAGCCATACCACCACTTTCATCCAGTGCCACCTGGATCATACGGCCAAAGTCACGCTGGTCTTTGCGTTCCATGGCGCGCAGCAGAGAACCAGTGGCAGAGATGCGGTCAGACACGACAACCTTTTGTGGCGGCCCTGAATAATCTAATTGCAGATCCTTGTGACGACCTGCACCAAAAAAACCGCTTAAAGCACCTACCACCATGAGGTTCGCAGCCAATGAGAGCACAAGAAAAATTTTCAATGTTTTTTGTGACATTATCTTCCCCTAGGTGTTTCCTATGTAGAGTCCCATTTCCTCACTCAGACCGACAAATCCGCTCAAGCTTTCGGTTTGGAAGTAGACGGTCGTGACATCCAAGACCGCTTCGGGAGGGTTAAGACCAAAAAATATTCCGAAGACCATAGCCATGGCCAACCCTGCCCCTGTCAGCCAGCCACCCCGCTGAGTGAAAACGTCAGAGAGCCGCCTAAACAAAGATGGTTTCTCAGTTGTAAATTCAAGCTGCCCCTTCCGCGGGACAGCCCCCAAAGCTTGAGCCTGCAAACGTTCGAGAAACTCGGCGTTTATCTCCGGCGCTGCTTGCTGAGCGGCATCAAACAGGAGGCGCAATTCACGATCATGCAATGGCGGAAATTTCAAATCCTTATCGGTCATCTTCCAATCCCAACGCCTTTCTCTGCGGGGCCAGGGTGCTTGCCAACGCTCGCTTGCCACGCGACACCAGACTTTCAACAGCTTCTACAGAAATCCCAAAAACATCAGCTATCTCTGCATTCGATAGACCTTCAATATGGCGTAAAATCACTGCCTGCTTTTGCCGCGGTGGCAGGGTTTGCAGCGCGCCTTGCAAGGCCTGCAGCCGTTCAGTGGTCTGTAAATTGCGCTCCGCACTCGAAGTCCCATCCACTACCTCTTCCTGCACATCGCCTGAATTGCGATTTGATTTTCGCAAACGATCAATGCACAGGTTCAACGTCACGCGGTAGAGCCAGGTAGTGATCTTGGCTCGGTTTGCTTGCCAGTCTGGGGCAGCTTTCCAAAGCCGTACCAGGCTCTCCTGGGTCACATCTTCTGACTCTGTACGGTCGCCCAGTATTCGAAACGCTTGGGCAAAAACGATAGGTGCCAGACGCGATGTCAAATCCATTGCTGCGGCGCGATCTCCGTTTGAGAACCTGGCCAGTAGCTCTGCATCCCGTTGATTTTGAATGTCATCAAAGGTCGGCATAGCTACTGCCTGAGTGAATTCGAGGCTTTTACGAACTGTCGTGCCATATCGATAATTCAGGCGGGGACAGACAGGAGCCTGTTGTGCTTCAGATCGGACAAACAACAGATCACAAGATATAGCCTAATAGGATTAATGGGCTGACGGCGGCAACGAAATTGGCAATCGTCAGGCATTTTGTGATGCTGTCGACCTGTCGCTCCAGTATTCCATCCACCAACAAATCCACTTTGGTGAAGGCTTCAAACTCCATGTCAGTAACGCCACGCGATGTTAGTCTGGCTCCCCTGTTATTCATTGGAAAAATCAAACTCATTCTGAGAAATCACCCCATCTTTATTTTCATCATGAAAATAAAATAGCCGCTTCCCACGAAGCTTGACTTGCATTTCCGATAACTCGACAGCGCCGTTGCCATTTGCATCGAGATGCTTGAGCAATCGTCTCGACATCCTGGTTGTCAGCTCCTCAACACTTAGGCTGCCGTTTCCGTCTGCATCGACGCTTGCAAATCTTGCTTTGCCATAGGCCTGAACTTCAGTCTTGGTTATTTTCCCATCGCCATTGATATCCAGAGTAGAAAACTCTGGTCTATCACCGTGGATGTGTGCTGCAGATGCTGGTGAGAACACGAGGGCAGCAGTGGTGGCTAATGTAATGATTGTCATCTTGTTCATGGTAATTTTTCCTAAATTGATCAGTGCAGCGGCATCGTCGCAGGCGTCAAATCCAGCGCTTACATCTAATAAAACGCACACACTTAGAGTTTCCGTCGCAGAATTTAGAAATTTTTTCGAAGGCCAAATCCTAGGGGTAAGGGTCTTGGAGTTCTGAAATATTCGGGAAGTTTCAATTTCAAAATTTAGAGATAGCCAGCCCGAGTGCCGGTATCGGCATGTGCTGGTAATTGAGGACCAGGTGGGCAGGCGGGATAATTCACTGGTGTTGACCAGAACTATGGCTGTGGCTGCGCCGCAAGGTAATAGCTAGATGGACGGAAAGACACTTGGTTCGGGCCCCGTCGACCGAGAACAGCGATGCTTGAAAATCAGGAACTTGAACCACGAATCTTGGGGATAATGGTGCCCAGGAGATGGGTTCGACGCCCTACCCAGGGACCATCCAAGACCTGACTTTCAATCTATTCAGTATTTTAGCTGATCAGCATTTGTCAGCCAACGCCCTATTTTGGATAACAGTCTGGATAACAGCCCTGGACCGTGGTCCGGGGACAGAGCTCCAAGGTTCAAGCTTCACGGCTCGCGCCTCTTTGACGCCGGACCGGGGTTACTGGGGCAAGTTGCTGGATCTGGATCGAATTAGTTCGAGGGGTGGGGCGTAGGCCAGACAAAGGGCGGCTCTTAAGGCCTTAAGGTCAAAGCCAGATGGATGGAAAGGTTTCTGATCCGTGCGCCGCAGAAAGAGAACTGCGATGCTTGAATTATTTACCCCTTTGCCCATCTCCGTGTGGCATTACGATAGGAGATCTCAGCAAGGCGGCAGGGGAAAGGCAAAACCATGTTGGGTAACTCAATCAGCGGAGTGATATTTGATCTCGACGGCACACTTGCCGACACGTCTCCCGATATAGCAGCGGCATTGAACGCGGCACTGTGCGACACCGGGCAGACGCCGTTGCCAGTGCCGGACGTCATCAGCATGATCGGTGACGGCATCCCAACGCTGGTCGAGCGCGCGATCGCTCGTCTGGGAGCGAGTGGGTCGCTTCAGGATGTCCTGGTTGAACGTATGCTTCACCATTATGATCGGGATTTTTGTGTCCATTCCGAACTGATGGTTGGTGTGGCCGATTGCCTTGATGCGCTGCGGGATCGTGGCCTGCCGATGGCAGTGTGCACAAACAAGGATCAGGTTATCGCCCGCAAGATCGTCACGGCGCTTGGGATAGAGCCCTATGTTAAGGTGACGGTTGGGCGGCAGCCGGACATTTCAAAGAAGCCCGACCCAGCGATGCTGAACTTGGCGGCTCAAGAGATCGGATGTGTCGTTAGTTCAATTGTGATGGTTGGTGACTCTGATGTCGACGCGGCGACGGCACGGGCCAGCGGCGCGCACTCGGTAATTGTGCGGAATGGGTATTTTTCTGGAGATTACGAAACTATTGGCGCCGATTTTCTAATTGAGGACATGACCGGTTTCATGCCGTTGATGTCGAAACCGGCCAGCGCCTGATGTTACGGAACGCCGGATACAGGCCACATCGCCGCCATACATTTCGCCTTCATAGGGGATGTTGCCGTCACTCAGAGCTGCAACCTGTAACGCTCCGTAAAAGGGACGCACCTCGGCGGGTCCGGCCTTGCCACCAAGTCTGGTGGTCAAAATCGCGCCGACATCTCATAAGTGATATCGGCTGGTCTGCTAGTCATATCATGGCAGACATTACAGTGCAGAGGTCATTAGGCCTGCTTATGACCCGAAAGTGACCAATGCGCCAACGATTCGGAATACCTAATATCCTTAATTTCGAGGTCATGCGGTGCTTTTTGAGTCAAAATTGACCCATAAACTTAATCCGAGAGTTCGAAATTTGAACTCTAGCGAAATGTGTGCGTTACTAGGATATGTTCCGCACCTTGGTTTTTCTGCTTTGGTTGTGTTCTACGCAAGCGCACGCGCATGAACTGCGCATCATAACGTCGTTTCCTCCCTCAGTTTCAGACGCTTACGTTGCGCTTTGGAAGTCACAAAACCCCGAAACCGATGTTCTGGTTCTCAACAAGAACACAGTCGCTGCTATCGATGAGATCGCGCGAGGCAACGGTCGAGGCTTCGACGTTTTCATGGCGTCGTCGCCTGAAGCATTCGAGTTGTTGTCTGAAAATGGGTCGTTCATCTCGGCGCCTTCATGTGGCCTCGAGTCGGAGGATGCCGTTAAACCTTTCGCACTCTCGTCTGTCGGTTGGACCCGGCGCAAAGAGAGCGCCGTTTTCATGCCGGGCACTTGGAACGATCTGCTAAAGCCCTTGTATCGAGGCAAGATCGCTATGGCACGGCCTGCCCGATCGGGCTCAAGTCATCTGATGGTTGAACAGCTCCTTCAGATCCGCGGATGGGAGGACGGATGGACCTATCTTCTGAGTTTAGCCGGTAATTTATCCACGCTGACCGCGCGCAGCTTCGCGGTTCCAAATGGCTTGATCCAGGGTAGGTTCGACATCGGGTTGACCATCGACTTCCTGGCGCAGTCAAAATCGAAACAACTCGATTTTCGATACGGTCGCCCGATTATGCTTACGGCGGCCCGGGTTGGCTTGTTGACTGGCGGATTTGCCCAGGATCATGCTTGCGCCTTCCTGCGGCTGGTTTTGTCCGAGATTGGTCAACGCTTGCTCCTGACGCCGGAAATTTCGCGTATTCCGATTAGTCCAAAAGTCCGTGAATCAGCAGATAGTGTCCCGACTGACGTTATTGATGCGTTGCGGCTGGAGTGGATCCTTTACGATGCACGGCTGTCTGCGCACCGGTACTGGGCAGTCAACGCGCTGTTTGATGTCATGATCACAGAAACGCTGGCACAACGGAAATCGCTTTGGGCGCGTCTGGATCGGTTACGCGGGGTCGCCGATCCAACGCAACTCGAAGAGATTAGAAGCCTCCTGACAAAACCCGTGGCGAGTGAGGTCGAGATTACAACGTTGTCCGAAGCAATCTCCTCAGGCCTGCGCACAACGCGGCTGACCGGCATAAGCGATGAAAAACGCAACGCTATGGATACTTGGCGAGCCGCAACTGCGGCACAGCTTCAAACCGTCGAGAAGCAAATTCTTTTTCTGGAAAAGAATCTGCCGTGATGCACCTTTGGGCAAATCTGTTTCCACGAATGTGGGTGCGATTCTTCTTGCTCATTATGTCGGTGATTGCGGTCAGTTGGATTATCGCGGGAATGGTTATCTTGCTTTTGGGCAATGCTCGGGAAACCGTCGACGATTTCGTAAAGAACGATGTCCCGCGTGTCGTTGAAACGGCGCGTTTGTCGGTGCTGGCATCGGAACTCGTTCTGCTCAGTAATCGGCTAGCCCGCACGGAGAGCAAGGCCTTGGCTCTTGTTGAGCAAGATCTTCGCCGAACGCTCCTGCAGATCGAAGAAATGGCAGGTGACAGCATCGCCCGAGACATCGGCACCGATGGTCTGGCGCTTTTGCGGGAACGCATTGATGCGGTGATTGCGCGTCTAGAAATCGCTGAACGAGCAGAGGATCGTGTTAGGCAGAAGATCGACACTTTGCGGTGGCTTCATGTCGACATCGAAGACGAGGCGAGCGCCATGGTTGCGGATTTCGCTTTCAATGCAGACACACTGACCGGGCGACTCGTGCGGGCGGTTGATCAAACCGAACGCGCCCAATTGGCGGAGCGGATTCAAAGCGAACAGACGCGGCAGAAAGTGTTTATCAAACTCGACGCCGAAGCGTCGGCTGCAGCTGCTCTTGGTATTCAGGCCGCCACGTCGGCAACCGAAACCGAACTGGATCAGTTTGAAGACAGCCTTGGCGACTCGCTTTCTCGGATTGCTTTGGCAAGGGGTGATCTTCCGCAAGCGGCGGAGTTCGCGTCAGTTTTGCAGGGTCTCGCGCAGTTGAACGGGCTCTTGCTCGGCCGGGAAAGTTTGGTTGCCGCCCGTCGAAACTGGTTCGCGGAGCGAAGGAAGCTCGAGACCAGTTTAGATGCATTGTTCATCCAACTTAAAGGTGTGCAGCGGAGCATGGCCGAGGCCACCGATCAACAGAGCACAGCGATCATCAGCAAGGGGGCCGCATTTGCCGAGTCGGCACAAAATTCGGCATTCAATCTCGTGATGGTCACCGTCATCGCCAGCTTAGCTGGACTGATGCTTCTGTTCTTCTACATACGCCCGTCAATCATCCTCCCGCTCCGACAATTGACCCGCGCAATGCGAGACATTTCGGCAGGTCAACCTGCCAATCTCCCCGACATGTCCGGGAAAGGGAGAGAGTTGATGGCGCTAGCAAATGCCGTGAGCACGTTCGAGGACGCCGTGACCGGGCGAGAGCGCGCTATTGAGACGCTGAAGGAAACTCAGAACGAACTCATCCAAGCTGGGAAGATGGCTGCACTGGGCACCCTCTCGGCAGGACTGGCGCATGAACTGAACCAGCCGCTGGGCGCCATTCAACAACGCATCTATCTCGCCAAGCAAGCGATTGAGCGAGATAACAAAGAGGAGGTTTCAAGGCAGATCGGAAAGATCAGCGAGCTTGTCGAGCGAATGGACATGATCATCAAGCACCTGCGTCGTTTCGCAAGGAAATCGAAGTACCTAAGGGAAAAAGTCCGCTTGGGTGACTCCATCGATGGTGCGAGCGCGCTGCTTGCCGGGGCCCTTCGAGAGAACAGTGTCAAACTCGAGGTCGAACCGAGCGCCCGCGAGTCGATTGTCCGCGCCGATCCCGTATTGTTGGAGCAAGTGTTGGTGAATGTGCTGAGCAACGCAGTAGATGCAATCGCTCAGGGCGGAAATCCGGGACGCGTTACAATCGCCAATGAGTCCGACGGCAATGGCAAAACGGTGTTTTCCGTAACGGACAACGGAGCCGGTTTTTCGGTTATCGACCCTGATACCGCTCTCGATCCTTTCGTCACCTCAAAGGACGTCGGAGACGGCATCGGGCTGGGGCTCTCAATTTCATACAATATCATGACGGGCATGGGCGGCTCGCTGAGGCTTGAGCATGGCATAGGCTCCGGCGCTCGTGTCATTGCGTCCCTTCCGGAGGGCTAATCAAATGTCAACTGAACCTGATGTGATGGTTGTCGATGACGATGAGGATTTTCGCGAGGCGACCTACGAACTTTTGGTGGACACTGGAATTAAAGTGGAGAAGTTTGCATACGCAGACCCGATGTTGGCAGCGCTCGACCCTGAATGGCCGGGTGTCGTTCTTTGTGACGTGCGAATGGCCGGCAGGGACGGATTCCAAGCCCTTAAAGCGGCTCGAGAGCGCGCACCAGATGTGCCGTTCATCATGATCACGGGCTATGGCGACGTTCGGATGGCTGTTTCTGCGATCCGGGCGGGGGCTTTTGACTTCGTCGAGAAGACCGCGCAACCAGAGTTTATTAAGAGCGCCATCGACCGAGCGCTGGTTGCTCGCCGGATGCAACTGGAAAACAGAAAACTTCGAATGCGCGTTAGCCGAAGGGGCGGTATGCGTAGCCGCTTTCTAGGTCGCTCGGCCGCTATTAAGCGGGCCCGCAAATTGATGCATGACCTAGCCCAGCTTCCGATCACAGTTCTTGTGACCGGTGAACCAGGTACGGGGAAGTCTCTTGCCGCTGAAACAATGCATGAGTTCGGTTCCGGGCCTGGGGATTTTCGGACGGTTTCTTGTCTGACGGCGAACCCGCAGAGTTTTGCTGAAGAGATCACGGCGTTCGAGTCTGCCAGTACGGTCCTGTTCCGTAACGTCGATCGGTTGCGCCCTGATGTACAAGAGCAACTCGTAGAGTTTCTTCACCGCGACCGGCGACCACGCGCAATTCTGTCAGCTAATGACAAGCAGTCGTTGCTAGATGCGCTCTACTACATGGCGTCAGGTGCGGTCATCGAGTTGCCGCCGCTCGCTGATCGGAGACAGGATATCTTCATTCTGTTCGAGCATTTCGTGAGGGAGGCTGCGGCTCGGTATGGCAAACGCTTGCCGATGGTGACCAAGGAATTGTTGAAACCCTTTTCTCGACACCCTTGGCGCGGGAATGCGCGTGAGCTTCGTACTGTAGCGGAACGTATGGTTCTTGGATTGCCACCTGGATTGGAAACGCGCGGCGCAACCGACACCGGTAGTCTGACATACGATGCTGCTATGGCTGAGTTCGAACGCAATCTTTTGGATCAGGCGCTTCGCGAAACCGGCGGTCGAAAGGGTGATGCTGCGACCCTATTGTCGATTCCGCGAAAGCGACTGTATCTCCGAATGAAGGCCGTGGGATTGCTCAAATCGGGTCAAGAATGACCCAATCGGCGGGTCAACATTGACCTGAAACAGTTCATTTTTATCCATTAATATTAATGAGTTGCGCGCGGACGCGACGATGGGCTTGTATTCTCCCAGCGCCATTTATGAGCGCACAAACTTACGGGAGGGTAAGACATGAAAACCAAATTAATGGCAGGCTTGGTCGTCTGTGCGCTAAGCGCGGGCGCGGCGAGCGCAAATGAGAAGATTATGGTCATCACATCGTTCCCCGATAGTATGACTGGACCCATCGAAGCTGGGTTCGAGGCGGCTAACCCGCAGTTCGATCTTGAAGTTCTCAACAAAAAAACCTCTGCGGGCGTCAAGTTCATTCAGGAAATCGCAGGTGCCAATACGGCAGATATCTTCTGGGCCTCCGCGCCTGACGCTTTCGAAGTGCTCAAGAGTGACGGATTGCTGGCCGATGTAACGATTAAGTCCGAGGGCATTCCAGATAAGATTGGCGCGTATCCGATGAACGACCCGGATGGCAAATATTACGGTTTTGCGGGTGCTGGTTATGGCATCATGTGGAACGAGCGTTACTTGAAGGCAAACGGTCTTGAGCCGGCCGCCGAGTGGGATGATTTAGCGAAACCCGAATATCACGGCCATGTCGGCATGTCGGCGCCATCCCGTTCCGGCACGACGCACCTGACGGTCGAAACCGTCTTACAAGGCGATGGTTGGGATGCCGGCTGGGCAAAATGGAAGCGGATTGCGGGCAATTTCTCGACCGTAACCGAACGATCATTCGGGGTGCCGGATGGCGTGAACACGGGTAACTTTGGCCTTGGCATCGTCATTGACTTTTTCGGGTTCTCATCGAAAGCGTCAGGTTTCCCGGTCGACTTTCAATATCCGACCATCACGGCGCTGGTTCCGGCCAATGTCGCCGTGGTCGAGAATGCGCCCAACGAAGCAGGGGCAATTGCCTTCATTGAGTACCTGCTGACGCCTGAGGGTCAGAAGGTTCTTCTGGATCCGGCCATTATGCGTCTGCCGATCAACCCCACGACCTATGCAAACGCGCCTGAAGGCTTCCCCAATCCGTTTGAAGACAGCACCATAGGTGCGACGGTCAAGTTCGATGTTGCCAAGTCGGGCGCACGTTACAACCTCGTAAACTCAATGTTCGATGTGATGATCACCTACCGACTAGATGACCTGCGCGATACCGTTGCGGCCATCCAAAAAGCGGAGGCAATTCACGCCGACGGTAACAACGCGGCGGCAAAGGCGAAGATCGCTGAAGCGCGGGCTCTGGTAGACGCCAATCCGATCGATGAGGCCAAGAGTTTGGATGCGGAATTCGCGGCAATCTTCACCAAGAAGCGCAAAAAGGCTACCGACAAGGTCGGCGAGCGCCAGGCTGAGGTTGAGGCCCGTTGGGACGCTATGGTCGTTGAAAACTACGCGAAGGCCAAGGCTCTGGCGGTGGAAGCCGCCGGAATGTGAGTGCCGCAGCGGGCGAAACTTCGCCCAGTTCCTCTCCTGCTGCCGCCCCAATCATCACTAACGGGGCGGCAGCGCTTTTCGCGGAAATCTCAACATGACAACAACCCCTTCCCATGAGACTGGCTCCACCTTGGCGGGGCGCTTGCAGAACACCTTTATCCCTCGCTTGAGCAATCTGCACGTCGTCGCCGTTCTGATCGCACTCCTCCTATTCGGATTGCTGGTCATACCCGTTACACAAGTCATCTTTGTGGCTTTCCAGGACCCAGCCACAGGTGCAGCGACGCTACAGAACTTCGCCGACTTCTTTGCAACATCTCTATTCCGTGAGAGCTTCTGGAACTCCTTCTACGTGTCGGCCATGTCGGTGGTTGTCGCCACGTTTATCGCTCTACCGTTGGCCTACATAACAACTCGATTTCGCTTTTCGGGTTCAATTCTGATCCAGTCTCTGGGTTTCATACCGCTGATCATGCCGCCGTTTGTTGGTGCTGTTGCCATGCAGCTCATATTTGGCCGCAACGGCACCATCAACCTGCTTTTGCGAGACCACGTCGGGATTTCGATTCCCTTTATGGACGGGTTGAATGGCGTGATCCTCGTTCAGTCAATCCATTACTTCCCATTCATCCTGATCAACCTTTCTGCCTCGCTCCGCAACATCGACCGGTCAATGGAGGAAGCAGCCCAGAATCTTGGCAGTTACGGATTGAGGCTCTTTCGGCGCATCGTTTTCCCGCTAGCGATGCCAGGATATATCGCCGGCGCTGCGTTGGTGTTCATCAAGGTTTTTGACGACCTGGGCACACCGCTGTTGTTGAACGTAAACAACATGCTCGCCCCGCAGGCATTCTTGCGAATTTCGAGTATCGGGATCAGTGATCCCATGGGATATGTGATTTCCTGCATCCTTGTTGTGTTCTCCATTCTCTCGCTTTGGGCATCTTTCCTGGTTATGCGGGGCAAAGACTACGCGACCGTCCAGAAAGGCGGTGGCGGCATGGCCAAGCGCGATCTTAAACCTGCCGAGAAGACGTTGGCCTACGGCGTGGTCATCTTCATACTGCTCGTCGTTCTGAGCCCGCACATTGGCCTGTTGCTGCTTTCCTTCGGCACGATCTGGAGCTTCGCTCCATTGCCAGATGGCTACACCGTCGAGAACTATTTGACCATGTGGGAAGGCTCCAAGACCTTCATCTTCAATACAGTCCTTTATGCCGGAATTGCGGCGACGCTGGACGTGATCATCGGTACCGCAATCGCCTATATCGTTATCCGCACCGGTATCGTTGGCCGCAAATGGCTGGACTACCTGGCGACGGCGGCTTTGGCTGTGCCTGGTGTTGTACTGGGAATCGGCTACCTCCGGACCTTCCATGGCGTCGATGTGCCGTTCACGGACGAGTCGCTGGCGAGCTGGTGGGTAATCATCGCCCTGGCTCTTATGATCAGACGTCTGCCCTATGCCCTGCGAGCCTGCACTGCGGCCCTGCAGCAAGTCAGTCTTGCCTTGGAGG
>Ga0255757_10005119_pt1 | contig 11662 bp, 11 predicted proteins | sample 071ome_27_FD_179957 | JGI IMG/M metagenome (GOLD analysis project Ga0255757, IMG submission 179957) | Coastal salt marsh microbial communities from the Groves Creek Marsh, Skidaway Island, Georgia - 071409AT metaG (version 2) | ecosystem: Environmental > Aquatic > Marine > Intertidal zone >...
CCCTTCCCTCGTTGAGGAGCCGCCGGTTGAGCCGACCCAATCACTGGAGCCGAGCGAGCCGGAGACCTCGGCGTTGGAACCTGAGGCTCTAGAGGGGCCCTATGCCCCCGACCCTTTGCTTGAGTTGGTGCAGCGACCCGAGGCCGATGGGTTGTTGGTCCAGGCGGAGGGCTTGGCCGACCAGTCCCTATTGATCCTGCAGGTGCGGCCAGCCTTCCCGGCACTGACCTCGCAGGAGCAGCAGCGGCGCGCTGAGCTTTGGCAGCTGTGGGCCGATCAGCTCGGCTACGAGCACCTGGAGCTACGCGATTCCCGCTCTGGCCTCATCGCCCGAGATGCCCTGGTTGGTGAGGGCATGATCGTGCTCAGCGAATCTCCGTCCACCTGATCCGATGCAGCTCGGTGCTCTGATGGCCCTTTGGGGCGCCCCCCAAGGCGCCTCAACCGATTGGGATCCCGAGGCTGCCGTCGGTCAGATCTGCACCGACACCCGGACGCTAACGGCTGGGCAACTGTTTATTCCCCTGGTGGGTGAGCGCTTCGATGGCCATCTGTTCCTGCCGCAGGTGTTAGCCGTTGGAGCCCAGGCCGCCCTCGTGCAACGGGACCGCCGTGAGCTGGTTCCGGAGGGTCTGCTCCATTGGCTCGTGGATGACACCCTGCAGGCCTATCAGCAGTTGGCGTTGCTCCATCGTCAGCAGTTGCATTGCCCTGTGGTGGCCGTGACCGGATCGGCGGGGAAGACCACAACCCGTGAATTGATTCGCTCAGCGCTGCTGCCCCTGGGCCCCGTTCAAGCGAGCCGTGGCAATGAGAACAACGACATCGGCGTCCCACTCACCCTGCTGCAGTCGACCGACGAACACCGGGCTGTGGTGGTCGAGATGGGCATGCGTGGTCTCGGTGAAATTGAACGCCTGAGCCGGGCCACGGCCCCGGACGTGGCGGTGGTCACCAACATCGGGACCGCCCATATCGGACGCTTGGGAAGCCGGGAGGCGATCGCCCAGGCCAAGTTGGAAATCACGGCCGCCCTGCGTGAGGACGGCCTGCTCGTGGTGCCGGCGGGTGATCCCCTGCTCGAGGCGGCCCTGGCTCAGGTTTGGTCCGGACGGGTCGCACGGGTTGCCCTGGCTGATGACGCCTGCGCCGCCCAGGCCGATTGGATCGGTGAGCTTGATGAGCGCGCTGGGCTGATGCGCGTGGGGGGATCGCAACTCCACTTGCCCTTGGAGGGTCGCCATAACGCCCGCAATCTGCTGTTGGCTGTTGCCGTCGCTGCCGAGCTCGGGCTGCCCGCAGAGGCCCTGAGCCAGATGTGCGTTGCGGTTCCGGGGGGACGCAACCGGCGGCTGCAGATTGGCGGCCTGACGCTGTTGGATGAGACCTACAACGCCTCCCCCGAAGCTGTCTTGGCGGCCTTGGATCTTCTGGCGCGCCAGCCAGGCCGCCGCTTTGCGGTCCTGGGCACCATGCTGGAGCTCGGGGCGCAGAGTGTCGCCCTGCACCGCCAGGTGGCCGAGCGTGCCGCTGCGCTGCAGCTGGATGGTTTGGTGATCGTGGCCAGTGGGACCGAGGCTGAGGCGATGGTCCAGGCGGCAGCGGCCCTCCCTCGGGTGTTGGTCGTCCAGCGGCCAGAGGACGCCGCTGGCGCGCTTCAGCAATGGCTCCTGGCTGGAGACGTGTTGTTGCTGAAGGCCAGCCGTGGTGTTGCACTTGAGCGCTTGATTCCGCTGCTTCCAGAGGTCTGAGCCAATCTGGCCTCAACGCCGAGGTCAGCATGCAGTTCAATCTGAAGAGTCGCCTTCAGTCCCTCAAGCTGGTCTCGGGCTTGGCGACGTTTCTGAAACACCCTGATTCCCTCGAGGGGGTGTTCGCCGTGAGCCGCAGCCTGCAGAACAGTCCCCTCTCAGCGCAGATGTTTCGCCATCTGCTGGAGAACCCTGAGCTGGCGGCTTTGGTGGACACCAACTGGCGTCCAGGGCCCATTGACTTGGATGCCCTCTTGGCCCTTCCCGAGGGCAGCCTGGGTCATGTCTATGCCCATCAGCTCCGCTCCCAAGGGCTGACACCAGAGAGCCTGATTGACCCCAGGCCGATCAGCTCTGCGGAGGATTACATCACCCACCGGCTGCGGGAGACCCACGACATCGTCCACGTGCTGACCGGATTTGGCACCGATGGTCCTGGAGAGTTGGGCCTCCAGGCCTTCAACCTGGCCCAGAACCGCTCGCCCCTTGCGGTGATGCTCATCTTTGGCGGGATGTTGAGCTGTTTGCAGAACGACGAACCGCTGGAGGAGCTGCTGGAGTCCCTCTCCCGCGGTTTCGAGATGGGCCTCAAGGCCCGCTGCCTCATCGCTCAGAAACTTGAGGATGGATGGGATCGCCCTCTGGCGCAATGGCGGCAGGAGCTGGACCTCCCCGCCTAGGACCAGTTCTCCTTGATCAGTTGCTTGGCGCGACCGAGCGCTAGGGCACCAGCGGGGACATCCTTGGTCAAGGTCGATCCGGCTCCCACCGTCACGTTGGCCCCCAGGGTGATCGGCGCGACCAGCACGGAGTTGGCTCCGGTTTTGCTTCCAGCTCCAATCACGGTCTGGTGCTTGTTGACGCCGTCGTAGTTGGCGGTGATGGTGCCCGCTCCGACGTTGACGTTCTCACCGAGTTGGGCATCACCGATGTAGCTGAGGTGGTTGACCTTGCTGCCCGCGGCGATTTGGCTCTTCTTGATTTCGACAAAGTTGCCGATCCGGCAGTCCCGGGCCAATTCCGTACCAGGCCTGAGTTGGGCGTAGGGGCCAATCGTGCAGCGATCAGCGACGACCGCATCACGCACGACGGAGTAGAGGACCTCCACCTCTTCGCCAACGCTGGCGTTCTCAAGGAAGCTCCCAGGACCAATGCGGCAGCCACTACCGACGCTGGTTTCTCCGCGGAAATGGCATTGCGGTTCCACCACGACATCCCGGCCGAAACGGGTGCCATCGCTGAGGGTGCAGCTCTCGGGATCGACAAAGGTCACGCCCTCGGCCATCCAGTGGCGACGCAGGCGCTGCTGGATTACCGCTTCGCATTGCGCTAGTTGGTAGCGGTCATTGATGCCATTGATCTCATCGGCATCGGCCACCTCAACGTGCATGGCGGGGCTGAGCATCGCCACGGTGTCCGTGAGATAGAGCTCCCCTTGGTCGTTATCGGTGCTCAGTTGGGGGAGCACCGCAGCGAGCTTGCTCCAGTTGAAGCAGTAGATCCCGGCGTTGGTGAGGTTGTTGGACCGTTGCTCTTCCGTGCAATCACGGTGCTCGACGATGGCGGAGACATGGCCACTGGCATCGGCAAAGACGCGCCCGTAGCCGGTTGGGTCATCCAGCCTCGCGGTCAACAGGGTCACGGCCGCCTGGGAGTTGCGGTGGCGCTCGAGCAGTGCGGTGATCGTCTCTTCCCGTAGCAGCGGTACGTCCCCATTGAGGACCAGAAGTTCACCGTCAAAGTCCGCCAGGGGCGCCAGCAATTGCTGGACCGCATGACCGGTGCCGTTCTGGGGCTGCTGCAGCACAAACTCCAAGCCTCCGTGCTGGCTTAGGGACTGCTCGACGCGCTCGGCCTGGTGCCCGACGATCAGGATCTGGCGCTGGGGGTCCAGGGCGCGGCAGCTGCCGAGCACGCGCTCGACCAGCGTTGCTCCCGCCAGCGGCTGGAGCACCTTGGGCAGGTCGCTTTTCATCCGGGTGCCCTTTCCGGCGGCCAACACGGCAACGGCGAGCATCGGCAGGGGCGGGCAGCTGAGCGGGAATCTACTGGTGGTTGCCCGTAAGACCCCAGCGCCGGCGCCAGGCGCTCGTGCCTTCCACGTTCCCCTCGCGCATGGCCTGGGCCTGGGCCTGTTGCCGCCGTTGAAGGATCGTCTTGCGGTCGAGGCAGAAGCCGGGGTCGCGGTAGGGCTCGGCGGCGTTGGTGCCCAGATGCTCGATCTCCATCGGCGTGAGCGCTCGAAGCCGGGGGCCGGGTGTCAGGGGGGAGGGGCTGGCCGCGGTGCCGCCGCTCCAATCCTGTTTGTGCTGCTGCAGTCCGCAGGGCGCTTCGATCGCTGCGAGTTCGAGGCCGGCCAGGCGCAGGGCCTGACGCACGGCCGCCGCACTGCAATAGGTCAACAACCGTCCCTCGGGCTTGAGCAGGGCAGCCAGGGCTCCGAGAAATTCCACGCTCCATAGCTGGGGACAGCGACTGGGCGAGAACGCATCCATCAGCAGCAGATCGAATTGCCCCTTCTGCTCTTGGACCAGCGGCTGCACCGCGAGCCTGGCGTCTCCCCAGAGCATGCCTTGGCTGCTGCAGAGCTCCTGAAGGCGCGCCAGCGTGCCCGGTTGCCACTGCGCGCGGAAGGCAGGGTTCGCCAGGGCTTGGGCCAAGGGCTCGCGGTCGAGCTCGAGTCCCCACCAGTGCAGTTCCAGCCCTCGGCTGGCGCAGGCCTCAACTAGTGCCGCGGTGTTGCAGCCGGTGCCGACGCAGACATCCAGGACCTGAAGGGTGCTGCCCTGGCTCAGGCGCTCCAGCCCTGCGGGTTCGACGAATTTCTCGCGTGCTTCCGTTAGGGCGCCGCGGCTGCTGTGGAAGGCCTCGCCGAACTCCGGACTGAACAGGCTGAAGCTGCCGTCGCCGGTGCTGCGGACCTCAAGCTTGAAGCCGTTCGAGATCATCCCAGAAGCCCGGGTAGGAGACCGCCGCCGCTTCCGGTCGCGCGATCGTGGTGACGCCTGAGGCGATCTGGGCGGCGACGGCCAGGCTCATGGCGACCCGGTGATCGGTTTCGCTGTCGACCTCGGCGCCATGCAGGCTGACCCCCCCTTGAATGGTCATCCCGTCGGGGAATTCTTCGATCTGGGCGCCCATGGCTCCGAGCTGACGGGCCATGACCGCCAGGCGATCGGTTTCTTTGACCCGTAATTCCTCGGCACCCGTGACCCGGCTGGGACCTTCGGCGCAGCAGGCGGCCACGGCCAGAACCGGAATCTCATCCACCAGCCGGGGGATCAGGTCGGCGCCAATGCTGAAGCCCCTAAGGGGACCGTGCAGGACACGCAGATCACCCACGGGCTCGCCGGCGACGTCCCGGGCGTTGAGCACCTCGATGCGGGCGCCCATCTGCTCGAGCACATCAAGAATGCCGGTTCGGCTGGGGTTGAGGCCGACGTTTTCGACCGTCAGGTCCGCCCCGGGGGTGATCGCACCAGCAACCAGCCAGAAGGCGGCTGAGCTGATGTCCCCTGGCACAACGACGTCCTGGCCTTTGAGGCTGGATCCCGGCATCACGGTCACTTCGGTTTGACCGGGGCCTCCGACGCTGAGGTTGGCGCCGAAGGCGCGCAGCATCCGCTCGCTGTGGTCCCGGCTCTGGACCGGTTCGATCACCGTCGTCGGTCCATCTGCCGTGAGCGCCGCCAGCAGGATCGCGCTTTTGACCTGGGCAGAGGCGACCGGGGTGCGAATCGTGGCCCCTTTCAATTGACGGCCTTCGATCGCCAGGGGGGCAAGGTTGCCGCCTGCGCGCCCATGGATCGTGGCTCCCATCTCCGAGAGGGGACCGCCGACCCGCTTCATCGGCCGGCGCCGCAGGGAGTCATCACCGGTCACAACGAAGTGACGACCACTGCGGCCCGCTAGCAGACCCAGCATCAGGCGCATGGTGGTGCCGGAGTTGCCGCAATCCAGGACGCTCTCGGGCTCTTGGAAACCGTCCAGGCCGACGCCTTGGACAACCACGGTCTGTCCGGCTTCGATCGCTGAGACCTCAACACCCATCGCCCGCAGGCAGGCGGCGGTACTCAGGGGATCCTCTGCAGGAAGCAGTCCTTCGATGCGCGTCGTGCCCTCGGCGATGGCGCCAAAGAGCAGGGCGCGGTGGGAGATCGACTTGTCGCCTGGGACCCGAACGTGGCCCTTGAGGCTGCGGCCGTTGCTGGTGCCCAGGGCGAGGGACATGGAGGGGGACTTGGTTTCAGGGAGCGTAGGAACTGATCGAAAACAGGCTCAACTCGCCAAACTGACCACACCCCCGATCAAGGCTCCATGGCCGAGCAACTTCAGGCAGTCTTTGGCTTCCTTGCTCTGATTCAGGGCGACGCTGAGCTGCGGGCACGACTCAATGAGGTCTGCACCGCCGATGAGGTGGCGGCGATCGCCAGCGCGATGGGGCATCCCTTTGAGGCCTCCACCCTGCTGGGACTGTTTGAGCGCTGCAACGAAGCCCCCGTCGCTCGCTCCGGACTGATGGATGAAAAGCTGATCCGGGTCTATCTCCAGCGGGATGCGCTGGCTTAACCCAGCATCAGGCCACCCTCGTTGCTCAGGCACTCCTGCCAGCTCTGCAGGTCAAACAGGAGCTCTTGAAGGGTTAACTGCTTGAGCTCGCGATCCAGGGCGGATTGCAGCCGCCGTCCCATGCTCTTGAGCACTTCCTGCTCGGCTCGGTTGCTGTCGCCGGAGTCATTGAGCACCAGGGGGGCACCGACGGCTTTGAGGACCTCGCTTACAGGAATGGCTTCGGCCGGGCGGCTGAGGCGATAGCCCCCCTGGCGACCTCGCTTGGCTTCGACGAGGTCTGCGCGCCGCAGCTGCAGGAGCAACTGCTCGAGCATTGGAGCGGGCAGTTCCTGGGCCTCAGCAATTTCGCTGACGGAACACCACTGGGGACTGGCCGTGGCGAGGTGGAGCAATGCCTGGAGTGCCTGCAGAGCGCTGCGCCGCAACATCGCTCAGGCCGGCCGCTGTAGTCGCTCGAGAACCTGCTCGAGCAAATAGCCGAAGAGGGCTGGGTCGGGGTCCTGTTGACCGACATCACCCAAGCCCAATTCTTCCCAGCGTTGATCAACGCGCTGCTCGAGTTCGGCGGGTCGTTGCAGCGGCTCCCCCCAGGGGTGGTTGCGTTCGGGGCCGACTTTGGTGGTGGCGTCGATCGCCAGCCGTCCCCCCAGTCCCAGTTGTTCACTCGCGAAGTCAAGGGTGTCGAAGGGGGTGTTCTCCAGGACGAAGAGATCCCGCTGCGGGTCCACCAGGGCACTGATCGCCCAGATCACCTGCCTTGGATCGCGAATGTTGATCGACTTGTCGACGACGACGACGAACTTGGTGTAGGTGAATTGGGGCAGGGCACTCCAGAAGGCCATGGCCGCCCGCTTGGCCTGCCCCGGGTAGGCCTTGTCGATGGCAATCACAGCCAGCTTGTAGCTGAGCCCTTCCATGGGCAGGAAGAAATCAACGATCTCCGGAATTTGCTGGCGGAGGATCGGCGTGTAGATCCGGTTGAGGGCGATGGCGAGCATCGCGTCCTCTTTGGGGGGGCGTCCGCTGAAGGTCGTGAAGTAGGTGGGATTGCGCCGTTGGGTGACGCACTGGATGCGCACTAGCGGTGAGGGTTCAACGCCCCCGTAGAAGCCCATGTGATCGCCAAAGGGGCCGTCGGCCAGCTCCTCCCCTGGGGTGATCGTTCCCTCCAGAACGATTTCGCTGTGGCTGGGCACCTCCAGATCCAGGGTTTTGCATTTCGCCAGGCGCACCCCCTCACCGGCGTACAACCCTGCAAAGAGCCATTCACTGAGTTGCACGGGGATGGGGGTCGCGGCGGCCATCACCAACAACGGGTGAACGCCAATCGCAATGGCGATCTCGAGGGGTTTGCCCAGGGCAGCGGCCTTGCGCAGGTGGCGGGCGCCGCCACGCACGCTGAGCCAGTGCACGGTCATCGTGTTGATCGACTGCTGTTGCAGCCGATAGACACCGACGTTGGGGGTGCCGGTCTCTGGGTCCTTGGTGATCACCAGGCCGAGGGTGATGATCCGGCCGGCATCACCGGGCCAGGGACGCAGCAGGGGCAGGCGATCGAGGTTGACGGCCTCGCCTTGAAACACCTCTTGGCGGCAGGGGGGCAGCAGGTCGAGGTCGGGTTTGGCCTTGAGGACGTCCAGCAGCACCGAGCCAAAGCGCAGGGCTTCCCGCGGTCCCTTGGGGGGCTTGGGCTGTTGCAGAAGGGCTAGGCGCTCCCCAAGGGCCTCGAGCTCCTCGGGTCGCTCCATCCCCATCGACCAGAGAACCCGCTCCAGGGTCCCCAGCAGATTCACCGCGACCGGGATGCTTGAGCCCTTGACGTTCTCGAACAGCAGGGCGGGACCGCCGCAACCGAGCACCCGATCGGCAATGGCCGCCAGCTCGAGATCGGGGTCCACCGGTGCACTGATGCGCCGCAACTGCCCCCGAGCCTCCAGCAGCTCTAAGAAGCCCCTCAGATCACGTTGGGATCCAATGGCGTTGGCCGCAGATCCCATGGCGCTCTCAACTTTTCAACAGGTTCTGCCTACTGTGACGCACCCCCTTGAGTCACTGCGGCCGTGCAGATCTCCTATTTCCACACGTCGGAGAACGTTCCCAGCCTGCGCCCCGTGGCTGAGGGCGGCCCCGACGCGGCCGTGGTGATTGATGTCCTGCGGGCGACCACCACCATTGCCTGTGCCCTGCAAAGCGGTGCCGAGGCCATTCAGGCCTTCGCCGAGCTTGAGGCCCTGAATCAAGCGGCCGATGCCTGGGTCCCTGAGCGTTGCCTGCGCGCGGGTGAGCGCGGTGGTCAGCGGGTGGAGGGCTACGACTTGGGCAACTCTCCCCTGGCGGTGACCCCTGAGGTGGTCGGCGGCAAGCGCATTTTCATGAGCACGACCAATGGCACCCGCTCCCTGGAGGCTGTGAAGCCCGTGCCGCTCTTGGTGACGGCCTGTCTGCCCAACCGCACGGCGGTTGCCAAGCGCTTAATCGACCATGGGGTCGAGCGGGTTTGGGTCGTCGGCAGTGGCTGGGAAGGGGACTACTCCCTGGAGGACAGCCTGGCTGCCGGTGCCGTGATTTCAGCTGCGATGGAGTGTGCCGTCTCGCCCCATGTGGGCGTGCGCTGCGCCAACGATGAGGCCCTGGCGGCCCTGGCCCTTTGGCAGCAATGGCGCCATGACACCGAAACCTGCCTGCGGGCCGCAAGCCATGGCCAGCGTCTGATCGGTCTGGGTAACCATGACGCCGATTTCGCCTGTTGCGCGGCCGTCGACACAATGACCATGGTTCCCACCCAAACCAGCCCAGGGGTGTTGCAGGCCGCTTGATCCCCTTACAGTGGCCGCGGTGGCAAAACTCCAGCGTTGACAAGCTTTCTGGCGTCGGCAATCCAGCTCAACAGCAGCGCTGATCTCACCGCCAATTTCGCCGCCGCTGAAGAGCAGATTGAGCTGGCCGTTCGCCGCGGTGCCGAGTTGGTTGGCCTGCCGGAGAACTTCGCCTTCATGGGTGAGGACAGCCAGCGCCTCGAGCAGGCCGCGCTCATTGCAGAGCAAGCGCAGCGCTTCCTCATCACCATGGCGCGCCGCTACCAGGTGACCCTGATGGGTGGTGGTTACCCGGTGCCGGCGGGGGCCGGTCTGACCAGCAATCGTGCCCAGCTCGTGGCCAAGGACGGTCAAATTCTGGCCACCTACGACAAGATCCACCTCTTTGACGTCGATCTGCCCGACGGCAATACCTATCAGGAGTCAGCAACGGTTCAGCCCGGCAACACGCTGCCGCCTGTCGTCGAGGTTCCTGGCCTGTGCCGCGTTGGACTCTCCATTTGCTACGACGTTCGTTTCCCTGAGCTCTACCGGCACCTGGCGGCTGAGGGTGCTGATCTGCTCTTCATCCCGGCGGCCTTCACAGCTTTTACCGGCAAGGATCACTGGAATGTCCTGCTGCAGGCCCGGGCGATTGAAAACACTGCCTATGTGGTCGCACCGGCACAAACGGGCCATCACGGCGGTCGTCGCCAAACCCATGGCCACGCCCTGGTGATCGATCCCTGGGGCACCGTGCTCTCCGATGCCGGGACCTCGGTGGGCCAGGCCGTTGCACCGATCGATGTGGGCCATCGCCAGCGGATCCAGGCCCAGATGCCGAGCCTTCAGCACCGCAAGCCAGCGCTCTTTTAAGGCGAGAGTTGTGTCGTTGCTGACGCTGCAACACCAAGTCAGGCGGTTGTCCCGTCTTGGGTTTGCCCTGTTGCTTCCCTGCGTCACGATCCTCTCCGCCCTGCCGGCGAGGGCGTGGAGTGCCCTCTCGGCCTGGGGGATTAGTCGGGACGGTGTCCTGGAGCTGCGGACGCCGCCGGCCACACGTCTCCAGGCCTTTTTTGAGGACGGCAATGGCGCTGTTGGCCCTCGCATATGGGTGGATCTACCCGGTGCGCCTCAACGGTCCAGAACCCTGGTTGGCAATGGCGCGATTCGGGAGGTTCGGATTGGCCGACCCACCGATAACGCCACCCGTCTGGTCATTGAGTTCCAGCCGGGCACACGTCTCGATCCCCGCCAGATCAAGTTGGTCGGCACCGATGTCGATCGCTGGTCGATGGACTTTGGCCCCAGCGTCCGCGGGCTTCGGGCCATTGGAGAGGGCAGCCTTGAACGGCCCCAGGGCCCCAGTTGGCGGGCGCTTCCCCCTCCCTCCTTGCAGCTTCCGCGCGGTCCGATTCCCAAGCTGGGGGATCTCCCCTCGGTTCCCCAAGGGCGCTACACCGTGGTACTCGATCCAGGCCACGGCGGACCGGACCCTGGGGCGATTGGGATCAACAATCTGCGTGAGACCGATGTCGTTCTGGATGTGAGCCTCCAGGTGGCTCAGATCCTTCAGGCCAAAGGCGTTCGAGTCCTGCTCACCCGCTCCTCGGAAGTGGATGTGGATCTGCCCCCCCGGGTGGCTTTGGCGAACAACAACCGAGCCGATGTTTTTGTGAGCATTCACGCCAACGCTCTGCGCATGGACCGGCCGGACGTCAATGGCGTTGAGACCTTCTATTTCCAAGGTGGCCGCTCTTTGAGCCTGGCTCAATCGCTGCAGAACCAAATGCTGGCGGCTTCGCCTGGAACCCCGGATCGTGGTGCCCGCTCCGGCCGCTTCTTTGTGATTCGCCGCACGGTGATGCCCGCGGCCCTTGTCGAAATGGGCTTTGTGACCGGGCAGCTGGATGCTCCGCGCTTGGCCGATCCGAGTTTCCGGCGGCGCCTGGCCGTTGCTATCGCTATGGGCATCCTCAACTACCTCGTGGCTTATCCATGAGCGGGGCCCCCATCGGTCTCTTTGATTCCGGCGTTGGTGGTTTAAGCATCTGGCGGCAGGTGGTTCACGCCTTGCCGTCGGAGTCGCTTCTTTATGTCGCCGATCAGGCGAATGTCCCCTACGGCCATCGCTCCGCTGACGAGATTCAGGCCAACAGCCTGGGAATTGCGGACTATCTCGTCGCCCAGGGCTGCAAGGCGATTGTGGTGGCCTGCAACACCGCATCGGCGGTGGCACTGGAGCCCCTGCGGCAGCGCTTTCCCCAGCTGCCCATCCTTGGCCTGGAGCCGGCAGTGAAGCCAGCGGTCCAGCTCACCCGTTCGGGGGTGGTGGGGGTGATGGCGACACCGGCCACCTTTCAAGGGCAGCTCTATCGCGCCACCGTTGGGCGCTACGCCACAGCGGTGCAGGTGGTGGAGCAGGTTTGTGTGGGCCTGGCTGAGTTGGTCGAGCAGGGGGATCTTGAGGGCCCGGACTGTGATGCCCGCTTGATGGGCTACCTCCAGCCGATGCTGGACGCTGGTGCCGACACGATTGTTCTG
>Ga0255757_10005123_pt1 | contig 11656 bp, 14 predicted proteins | sample 071ome_27_FD_179957 | JGI IMG/M metagenome (GOLD analysis project Ga0255757, IMG submission 179957) | Coastal salt marsh microbial communities from the Groves Creek Marsh, Skidaway Island, Georgia - 071409AT metaG (version 2) | ecosystem: Environmental > Aquatic > Marine > Intertidal zone >...
TATCACAAGGCGCTGGAGTTCCGATTCAACAAGGCACGAAACAGGCTTGACCTATACGCAGATGAAAAGTTTCTCATGATGGGGAGAATGAAATATCCAGACATATTCCAAGGTCGAGGTCGTATGGGATTCATGGAACTGTACATCAGTAGGTTGATCAAGAAGAAGTTGTCATTAGCGAGAGGTAGTTCATGAAGTACGGTTTCTATTCGGATAACGAATTAAAAACATTCAAACAATATCCGTTCCGTTGTCCGTCGTGGGATCCAATGCCGGATGGCAAGAAGAACGTAGTGATACTGGGTTGCAGTCACACCTGGGGTGTGGGACTGGAAGCACACGAGACCTGGGCACATCATGTCAGCAAACACAACACAGACAAGTTGAGATACTGGAATCTAGGACAGCCCGGTGCCAGTCCGGAAGCAGTGGTCAGAATTTTGTACTCTTGTGAAAAGGTGATCAATCCAAAAATGATAATTGTTATGTGGCCGGAAATGAGTCGCAGAGAGAGATTGACAGACCATGCCCGGAACTTACACGGTACAGATGAGAAACTACGTTATGAAAATCACGAGACCGATCTCAACAACTTCCTCAAGAGCGTGTTCTTCCTAGAGAAGTACGCAGAGAAGAACCAGTGCAGGACCTTCCACTGCTTTTCTGACCACTACCATGACTTCCGCACCAAAGAAAATTCTCCAGCACTGCTGGAAGACTACACACTGCGCAACTGCTGGCCACACTGGGACAAGTTCACGGCCAGGGATCTACACACCGAGCCGAGTCGAGCCAGGGATGGCATACATTTTGGCATCGAACACCACGAGAGGTTCGCTCGACTGTTTCTAGGAAAGTTTGCTCATAAGTTGAAATAATCTTTTATGTTTATGCCTCGTAACGAATCCTGTTGACTGATAAATTGGTCAAGTTGATTTGTGTTATCATTATCTATTGCGATTTCGTCAGGCGATATCTTTTTTGCTTTCGTTGTAAATCGATTTGTGTAACGCACATTCAACACACTAGGCTGGTGCAGGAATGCCCAGTCGTGTGGTATGCCCTTGTTCTTGGCAAAGTTTATTATGTCTGGCAGTGTTTTTACATTAAGACAACTCACGGTGGTCCACATATCTAACTGCAGAAGTTTATAGGTCTTCTGTAACTGTTGATAGGCATCCACGGTCTTCTTGTAATCATCCCATTTGATGGGCCATCTTGTGTAGTCGTGCACGGCACCTATTCCGTCCAAGCTCATTGTCACTATGACCATTTTACCTTTTTTTAAAACTTGTTCCAGCTCGTCAATCATCCTTGAACCGTTTGTGTTCATCCTTACTATTTTGGTATTCTGCGGCAGATCTCTCAATAGTTTTTTGTAATTTTTACTTGCGGTTGGCTCGCCACCGTTAACATCAACTTCAATGATCCGGTGTTGTGGTAAGGTTGCGAACAGATCATTATTGTCCACACGCGGATAATTTTTTGATTCCAGACTACCAATTTTCGTACTGAGTCCTGAATTACACGACTGGCAGGCACTGTTGCAGACATTGTCAAGGACGCCGCCTACTATAAGATAATCACTGCGTATCGGTTTGAGCATGTTGTGTCTTGCGATGCTATTGGTTCTTATGCTCTCACCTTTTACTTTTTCAGACCCTTCACACCTCCTGCATTCCTCAGGCCACTCATCTCTGGCCATGGTATCTTTGAGTGTGGCCAACCAATCGCTGGTTTCCATTTCTTCAAAACTGCCAAAGCCCTTTGCGTTTACCATGTGTCCACATTTACCAACAGTTCCGTTGTGATTCAATCTTGTGAAATGTTCCAACCTAGGACAATACATCTTTGTACCCTTTCACTAATTGCCTCAACATCACAGTCTGCCCAACCATGTTCATGAGCTCACGGTCCATGTCTACAAATCTTTCCAATGGCTTCACTTGAATCCTCGAAGGCACAACTTCTCGTTTGTGCAGGTGCGTGAGTTTGGTTATGTGCTCGAACGGTAACAAGACTACCGCTCCCCTGTAGAACTTACTCAGATGAAGTAACCAAATATATTGTGGGGCAAAATGACGATCTATCAACTTTCCTTCCTTTACCTTTTGCCATGCATTGTTAACATCTAATTTGTTCTGCAGACAAAATTCATTCAGTCCGGAAACAAAACGTTCTTCAGGGTTCCTCAAAAGGACCAGAATTTTCTCTAGTTTTCCTATCTCATGATTCGTGTAAAACTCACTTGCAGAATCTATGATACTGGTCGATCCAACCCTGAAAATAGGATATACCAGTTTGTCGTTTACTTTTGCGACCCTGCAGTCCGTTGACAGTATCTTATTCCAATGTGTTAACATGCAACTCCTGAAATAGTTTTGGAAATATTTTTTGGCAATCAGTCCCACGACGTTGGTCTCTGGTTTCCGTTTCTTTAAAGAAATCTTGTATATCCTTCTGCCATGGTGTGTCTGTGTAGTAGGATAACAAATTTTCATAACTGTTTTTAAGATAACCTGTGGGTTTGTCAGCAATACGGTTACGCAACGTTTGTAGGACCCGATCAAGCATACGCTGTGGAAGGTTCAACAAATTCATGTTCTTTGGTCTGTAAAGAGGACCAACTATGAAACTGTTATCGTTGAAACCCATTGCTTTTAGATAATCAATACATTCAAACAATGAGTCATAGTTTAGAATGAAGTGCAACATGTTAAAGGATATCTTGTGATCGAGGTTTTTAATGAGGGCAAGATTATTTTTGAAATCGTTCCACGAACCGTGATGCCTGATATATTCGTATTCATGTTCTATGGTCTCAAGGCTGACTGTCCAATGGACATTCTTGAAATCACAAAGCAGATCGAAAATTCCTGTTTTGGTTGTGCTAAGATTTGTGTTCACTCTGATAGAGCAATCAGGATTTTTTTCTTTTAGTAACTTGAGGAACTCGAAGTTTTCCTTCATCAACATTGGCTCTCCCCCCGCGAGGTACACATTACTTAAATTTTTTATATTTTGAAATATATAATCTTTTACATCTTGTCTTGCATCTTTGTTCGACTTGACAGATATCTTTAACTCCTGAGCCCACTTGCTACTGAGTTCGGGACTGCAATATACACACGCTTGATTACACGAGTTTGTCCATCTTAGATCAACATGTTTGAGTGAGAAATTTTCTTTGTTGTCGTATATCTCCAGGTTAGTTTTAGATCCTACTTCTTTTAGGTAGTAAAGCCTACTACTGATACTGCCCAGGTCCGACCTTCCTTTCTCTTGCAGATAGCATCCTTCACAGTTGCGTGGCTTGGTGTCCGCCAACATGTCTGCTTTACGTTTTATGTTGGCATGTCCGCCCACTATGTTCTTTATCCTCGTGGTGTTAATATCGCCTATGTACTCTGTGGATATTACACAGTTTTTTACTCCGCCACCAGGCTCTAATTCAAATCCGGTCCACGGCAACACACAGATACTCTTATTCTGTAATAATTTCTTGGCATCCATTAGATTATCCTTTGTTCTTTTAAAACCTGGGAGACAAATTCTTCCACTGGCATAGCGTCAGCGGCACTGAACGTCTGCGTCTTAACATTGCCCGGTCTTATCAAGGACATTTTGATCTTACTGGGTTGATCATTGAGTTGTTTGTGCGCCAATTCCAGCGCCATTTTTTGATTACGGTACTGCATTGATTCTCTAAGTGTGAGACCTTTGATCTCTCTGTCCCTGTCCCATTCGCAAGCCTTAGTGGATATATTCCATATATGGTGTTCTGCATGGCTATCCTTCCAACGATGCCATACCTCGAATAGTAGTTCCGTCTGGGCGTACATGCTTATGGCATTGTTGATGAACAGGTCACAATGTTCGATCATCGACGCCGTATGAGCGACCCGCCTTATGTTCTCTCCATCGCTACGGGATATGCCTACTATTTCGTGCCCCCGCGATGATAGTTGTTGGGCGAATCCCCGTCCTATGCCCTTCTTGTGTCCAGTAATTGCGATTTTCATTTGCTTTGATATTTAAATATCAAGATGAAGTCCTATAATATTTTAGATTGTGATTACCAACAGAAGATAGCGGATAGTCTTTATGAGTTCTACACAGGCATTACTGCGAACAGGCAGTTGACGGAATTCTGGAATCATCTTAGCAGGCAAGAAATAACAGAATACATGTCCATACCGAACAATCCCTGCAGGCGCTGGTTTGACGACATGGGACTGCGTGTGCGAGACATGAGTTTCACTATATACACAGATATGATAACCACGGACATACACAAGGACGAGCCACCGGTGGTGGCCAAGGTAAACTTCCCGGTGCTCAACACCCGGGATACCTACAACGTGTGGTACGATGACCACGCCAGGGAGATAGACAGGGTGGAGTGTCTGCGACCCATAGTGTTGAGGTCAGACATACTGCATACAGTCGAGATAGGACCCAAAGCAGTTCTGCCTAGGTTGCAGTTCAGTTTCTGTTTCTATAACGAACCGCTTCACTTATTAAAGTAGGACACTCGATAAAACGATCCTCTCGTTGGCGTACACGTGCGACCAACTTGTCCAGGTGCTGTCGGTATTCGTCCATGTTCCATACTGCCTGTCTTTCGAAATCGTCCATTGTGCCCCAGTCCTCTATCTGGTTCAGCCATACACGGTCAGCACCAAATCGCTCGCCGAGGTCAACGATGGCGTCCATCTCATGATAGTTGTCTCTCTGCACCACGAAGTGCAGTATGAATCGAAAGTCATGTTGCTCTTTTAGTTTGGAAATGCATTCCAGATTCTCATTTATCTTGTCCCAACGACCGCCCAATCGCAGTTTTTCATACGTTTCTTTTGTGGCGCCGTCGATGCTCACACCCAATTCCCGCAGATTTGTGATCACGTGGGGGACACGTGTGTGGAAATCCTGGAACATCAGACCATTAGTCAGTATGCTGTATTTGATGTTGTCCCGCCTGGGCGTCTGCTCCATGAAGTGCCTGTACACGTGCGAAGCGAAGGGATCTCCGTCAGATCCTATGTGCACCTGCACAGGTCCAGCATCGTGATGTAGCCAATCGTTTATCCTGTCGGCCAACCTGATGCCTAGGTTGAAAGCAGAGCCTTCCTTGTGGAATATCATAGACTTCCTACAACTAGGACACTTAAGGTTACATGAATCATCTATGGCCAACCTGAGATGCCTTACTTCGTTTGCGTCGCTGTCCATCAATCTACCGCCCCTTAGGTAGGAACACTGGTTTTCATTGCAGTACCTATAGGTGTTGTCCGTTATGGAGTCCTGTAAATGTGTGTGCACGATACTGCCTATAATCTCGCCCAATGGTTTGACCTGTAGGTTACCAATACTCTGTGGCAACCACGACTGACATTCACACGCATAGCAACTGCCTTTTTTGTCTATAAGCACAGTGTCAAAGGGCCTCGGACACCTTTTTTCTATTTTGAGGTCTTTCGTGGTATCTATGCCGTAATGATCGAACAGTCGTTGATTTATTTTCATTTGTTGGGATCGGTGATCATGTCTAATGTGAGTGGTCTCGATTCGTCAGGCTTCTGTGCGGACATCTGCTGAGACTTCCGACGTCGCCTGCGTTGTTCTTTCTGCTGTTGTTTCTGCATCTTCTTGGCACCGCGGGTGCTCTTGTAGTCGTAGTGTATGCCCATGATCCATCCTCCTGTTCAGTTGTAATTATTTGTTTGTAACTGTGTGGAAAAAGTTTACCAAACGCAACTATTAAGTGTTGCTTTTTTGATAAATATGCCTTACAATCCAGAGCGGTCACAAGGCCAGTGATCGCAAATGCTCTCACTGACATGTGTTGGTGTTCGCATTAGTAAAAACAAGTCATATAGAAACTATATAGGAGAAAAATCTATAATGAAAATAACAAAGAAGAAGACGGCTATAGGTGCGGCGATCATCATCGCACTGATAGTGATAGGTTTCATAATGAAGCCCAAGCCAGCAGAAGCGGCTAACATGGAAGTGTACGGTTCACTGAACTACATGCTTTCCAACAACGAGGACGCCAATGGCGTTTCAACATCAAAGGCCGAGAACAATGGTTCCTCGATCGGAGCAAACTTCTCGCAGGACATCGCAGAGGGCGTGAACGGATTCGCTACCCTTGAGGTGGACATCGACGCGGATGACTCGGGTTCCAACCCATTCGATTCCAAACTGGCCTTCGCCGGTGTGGACATGGGCACCGCTGGAATCATATCAGCGGGTAGACAGAACTCGGTGTTCAAGGGCGCAGTAACATCTAAGACAGATGTGTTCCCGGAATATGGAAACGGTGCCGCACAGAAACTGTTCAGCAGGGACTCACACACAGTGGTCTACTCTAACACTTTTGGTGCGATACAGTTGGACAACTTGATCAAAGTGGACGGAACAACCGGCAAGTCTGGTGTGGACGTTTACGAGACAGCGGCGTCTGTGGATGTGAGTGATAACCTAAATTTAGGTATTGCCTACACAGATGACAAAGTGAACAACATCGAGTACAAGGGTGTTGGTGCTTCATTCGATCTGACTGATGCCACAACGATCGGTTACAACCACACGATCAAGACTGTGGAATCGACCAACCTTGATACCAAGGCCAACGAATTCGTTGCTTCGCACGTGATCGAAGACACAACGTACTCAGTGGGTTACGGCAAGATCAAGGATGGTAACGCATACACAACAGTAGGAGCCGAGAAGAAGATCGGTGAGAACTTCAGTGTGTACGGTGCCTTTGAAATGACAGACGTCACATCCGGTGTTGACACACAAGATGCCGCGGCTGGAATCAAGTTCACATTCTAATCTGAACACTGTGGAGCCGCTCAGCGGCTCTACACCATCTTTAACTTTGACAGTATTTCGTTGATTGCCTTATTGTAAGAACCCTTTTGTTTATTAGCATACCTTACTGGATGTCCTAAAAAGTCCCCATGTTCGGAAGGTAAAGTACATTCTATGTTGTCGCCGCAGATCAATAATCCATCTATGTAAAATTTTGGTGCTAGAATATTTTCCTTAATAGCAGATAATATTAGGTTGGTCCTCTGTAAACAGTTAAGTGTAAGATCAAGTGCCACACTTTTATTCTTTAAATTGATTAGGGTATTAAAATCTTTTGCCATGTGATTATAGTCGGCATGACTAAAAATTATAAAGTCGTGAGCTGACCAGTCGTATTGATGGCTATCCTCCAAAACCAAATGGATTCTGTCATCGTCTGAAACAGTTTTTTTAACCATTTTAAAGAACGGTAGCCTTAATTTTTCCGGTAGGAACAGATAGTTGTCTACAAGATAGAGTGACCTGTTCTTTACCTTTGCGGCCGGCCAGATGGCACGAGCAACACTGCCAGCAAACGCACCTATCTCACAGATAGAACCATCGCCTGTGTGTTCTATAATATTTGCTAGATATTTAAACTGTCTGTCTGAAAACTGTGACCATAATTTATCTATCTTCATGAGTCCAACCCAGTTATTTTAATCATATAACGATAAACGTCACTTTGGTTGATGGTGTTGTGTAAACCCTTCCAAACGTTTAACGAAATGACATCACCTTTTTTCCATTTCCATTTTTCACCATTTATAACAAAGTCCTGTCCCTCCACGTGATCCTCGACTGCTACGAACAATCTCACAGCCTTGAAGAGTTTGTTGGGTTTTTCTAGAGAGTGTTCTATGTCGCCCAACCCAGGCTCCGCTTTTATCCATTCTTTGATTTGCGAGTGCAGTGTGTCAACGTGTGGATCCACTTTCTCTCCTGGTTTTTGTAGTTGTACCAAGGTTTGTTTGTATTTGATACTCGGAAAGCATTTCTCTGCCCACTGGTCCAGTATAGGGTGTTCTCCATAGGTGTATGTGTTATCCATGTCCTTTCCGTCTTGCCTAGGTCGGTTAGTTATGGATTTTATAAAATTAAGTGGAGGCACATTCACATTACCCTTGCTCCACCATCCGGGCTGAGACAAGTCAGCATGACCAATGGTGTCATTGTAATAGTCTAGGTCGTCGTACTCCCATTTTTTGACGTACTCGGAAAGTTTCATATGGAAATATTTAACCAACTGATTTTTTGGTCGTAAAAAAAGGCGACAGTAGCCGCCTTTTTTAAATGTCTTACTGCAGTCTGTTGATGCCGTCTATCAGGCCAGGCATGAAACGTTTGGTCCATTTGTCATAGACCGGTTTCGACTTTTCTTTCATTGTCTGTTTGTCGTCGTCTGAGAGTTCCGTGATCGGCGTGTTCTTCTCTCTTGCTTTCGCAACAAAGTTCTCGGCGTCTTCCTGCGACCACTTTCTCTCCAGCCTTGCGGCCTCGAATGCGATCTTTTTGAAAGTTTCCTGCATGTCCTGGGACAGGTCTGAAAAGAATTTCTCGCTGACCAAGATGTTGGTTAAAAACAAAGAGTGCTCAGTGTGTAACCAAGCATCTGCTTGTTCGTATCTGATGTAGGTGGTGTCCTTGCCGTGTATGTCTTCGGGCAAGATCGGATCGTTGCTTCCAAAGTGAACGTTCTGGTTAGTCACGTCTACACCCATCGCTTTCCAGTAATCCTGGGTGATAGGATTTGAGTTGGCCCTGATTTTTTTTGTCTGAAGATCCGAAAGGTTCTTTATGAGAACCTTAGATCCCACACATCTGTAACCGCCCGAGTAAGTGTAGGCCAGACCCCTTATTTTTGTTTGTTTGGCGAGCCTTTGATTCATTACGTCACCAATAGGTCCCTCCAGCACCCTCCTGGCGTGCCCGTGGCTCTTGAATAACCATGGCATGTCAAACACGTACCAGTTCTCGTCGTGGGTTAGGTTACCCAGTTCCCACACTTCCGTCTGGGACATCTGTATCACATTGTCCTGTACTAGATCAAAAATTTTGTCTCGCGTGAATTCTGGATCGTACTTTTCTTTGTACTGTTCTGTTGTTAAAATCTCTATGTTGATATCTTTAGTGGCCTCCGCCAACATTTTCGCAAATGCCTTTGCTGTTCTAAGGAAAAGCCTTTCTGGTTGGTGTGCGATCAACCATTTTATGTTTTTCATTCAATCACTCCTTGTATTAGAATTTAATTTAAAACTGTTGTTATTTACCAATATAGTATTACCATTTTAGCCCATCTGGATATGGGAAACCCCTGTGTGCTTCTAAACTGCGTATGTATTCAATGCCCTTCTCTAGTTCCGAAGGAATTGCCGGTTTCATCAGTTCGGCCTCTATCTCCACAGGCACGTAAGGTATTTCCGACTTATTGGGTAGGTTTTTAATGGAAAGACTCTCCGGGGAGTACAGCACATTGTTGAAGGACACCGGCAAGCCAAAGTTCTCCCTGTAGTAGTCCTCGATCTCACGTAGGTCAAACACGTTAAGTATGTTCACTGTGCATATGATGTACTTGATGTGCTTCTTTACCCTGCGCAAGTTCCCCTCGAACTTCTCGACCTCTATGGGGTAGCGTATCCACCTCAGTTTCTCTCCATAATGGTCACAGGAAACTTCTAGGTCAAATCTAGGGAATTTCTCAATTAGTTCTTCCACCTTCCTGCCCTTGAAGTCCAGTTGTGTGAGATTTGAACTAATCCAGACAAACAGGTCCTGGGCATGTTCGTCGGACACCTGGTCTAGCATCTCCCACACCCTGTCCAGTATCAATGGCTCGCCCCCATACATGCTGTACTGGTGGATAAGTTTTTCCTTCTCCTTGAGGTGTGACAGCACCTCCCTGTATCTTTTGTTTCCTATGGGTCTCACTTTCTCGTCCTCGTACTCCTTTATGCCTAGTGCTCTCCATTTATCCCAGAGATCCGCCTGTGACAATTCCATGCGTCTCGTGGAAGAATCATAGGCTCTGCACATGAAACAACCGAGGTTACATTTGGTGCCTATCATCCTTAGTTTAATAGTGGGCTTCATCGGTCTCGTGGGATAGCCTTCGAGATTGTACTTGCCCATACGGTTAAAGGAGTCCTGCCGGAATGACCAACCCGATTTCTCCTCGTAATCGTAGCATATCTCACAGCCACTCACAGGCTCGCCCTTGAGCATTTTCTCTCTAACTTTGTCCATCTCTGGGGAAAAGAAGTAGTCCATGGGTAACGTGTTTTCGAGCGTCATGTGTTCTATCTCCTTCGTGATACCACAGTCTGCGCAGAGTCTATATCGGTTGACGGAATCAGAGAAAGCACTTGTGAATGGTTTCATGCAGTATGTCCGGCTACCAAATGGGTTGATGTTCTTGTTTTTTCCAAGCATATGATAATTTTAATTATGGTTTGATTCAAACAGGTTTTACGCTTTTTTAACGCTTCGCGTTATTTTCTCGTTTACGCTATCTCTGGTAATTTACGCTTTACGCCTCTTGGTAAAGACCACTTCCTTCTTACGTGATCTGCCGAATTCGCTGTAGCCTAGGCTGTCTAGGTATGATATGATTTGTTTGCCTTTGGTTCGCTGTGCCTCGTTCTTGTGTTCGATCTCAACGTTCAGCACACAATCGTTTTCGAATAACGTCTGTTCTGCTCCCAGCAGTATATCGTACTCACTGCCTTGTGTGTCTATCTTGATCAGTCCTACATCTTTGTACTCGTAATCGTCTAGCCTTTTTATTTGCAACTGACTTTCTTCAACTTGATCCTCAAACACTTGGTCTCTGAAGAAACTGTGTCCACCTGATGTGGTCAAAGATTTGTAGAAAGTTTTTACCTCTTCCTTTGATCCCAGACCCACTTTGTGCAACACATAGTTCTGTTTGTCTGAAAGGTTAGCCTCCAAGCACTCTATGTTAGAGGTATCCGGCTCAAAGATTATCACGTTCTCAAATCTGTCACAGAAGTCTCTGCTCCAGAAACCGATGTTACCACCAATGTCGATTGCTGTCCGGAAGTTTTTGACTTGATTCAAAGCGTACTCTCTTTGTAGTCTTTGATATGTGGTTTCGTTATTGATATTCATCCATTCCTCGTAGTGCTTATCATAGTCTGGCAAGAACCAGCTGTGTACTTTTTTCATATTATTGTTCTTCGTCGGAATGTATTTCGTTTAAAAGTTGTCTTAGTTTTCCGCCCTCGACGGTGGCTTTAACCTTGACCCCTAGAGAATCACCTTTTCTAGGGTCTAGTATTTCATCCCTAGCATCTGTCGGTGTATCATTTGATGTGACCTTGGAAGTCTGTTTCAATGAATTGTATATTTTGTTCTTACCTTGTTGATTGTAACTTTGTGAATCATCCTCATCTAGACTTCTGATCCTTAAACTGTCAACATCAAACTCTAGATCCACTTTCTGTCCCACACCACTTGAACTCCTAGTCTTCATGAACTGTATTTGGTATCTTCCACGTTCTTTCATGGCTCTTGATGTGAATATACCTATCACGTTGTCTGCAGTCTGTATCTTTGACAGTCCGCCCGAGATATGACTGTGATCAAACTCGATCTCTTCTACTGACGCTCTATTCAATTGTGATGCTGTTGCTAACACGCACTGTTTCTCAACAACAAGGTTTCTCAACTCTTCCGAAACATATTTGTCTTTGATGAACAAGTCTGCTGGTGATATCTTCTTGCTCTTTGGCATCATGAGATCCAAGTAATCTATCAAGATACAATCGATCTTCTT
>Ga0255757_10005134_pt1 | contig 11638 bp, 8 predicted proteins | sample 071ome_27_FD_179957 | JGI IMG/M metagenome (GOLD analysis project Ga0255757, IMG submission 179957) | Coastal salt marsh microbial communities from the Groves Creek Marsh, Skidaway Island, Georgia - 071409AT metaG (version 2) | ecosystem: Environmental > Aquatic > Marine > Intertidal zone > Salt...
CGGAGTCCAGCCGTTGTTCAACAAGTATTGAACTTGCTTGGCCAAGTCGGCATCAGAGAGCGGCGGCAAGAAGGAGAAGGTCTCGAACATCCTGGAGTGTGGGTGGGAGGAAAGAGAAAGAAGACGGTCGGTGAGTAAACGTGCAAAACTTCAATGTGCGCGCAAAGAAAAAAAAGTGTGCTCGTGGTGTTCAAATCTTCACCATCAGGTACTCCCAAACGAGGAAGACGAAGGGAGAAAGAGACACGTTCCAAAACGCGCCCGATTTCACCCATCACCGAGAGAGAAGCGAAGAAGTTGCGAACATCGCGAAAGTTGAAAACATCTGAAATGAACGCATTTTTCCCGAAAAGATATACATGCGTGCGTTTCCCTCGATGATGCACAACTGAGCGCTTCTGATATCTCCGCGAAACCGGGTATTCGAGACGTTGAGCGTTCCTCCTTTCGCGAATGGGAGAATTTTGAAGACGCTGACTCAAAAGTGGATAAATACTGCCAAAAGGATTATTTCAAAACGCCGCGCGCAACGGACACGCAGTATCTTGAATACCAAGAAAAGCGCCTTGAAGTGCGTGTCTACATTCGATGCATGCTTTTACGTAGTTTACTCGAGCGAAAATTGTTCGCAAGCATCTCTCCTTTGGACAAGTATCTCTCAATCTTTCGAACGCGACGTTCTTCAATCGTTCCTTTCTTCAAAGGACTCTACGCGAGGACGACAAAATTTTCGGAAACGATACTTACTTGTTGCCGTGCGGTCTCCAGACCATCATGGACTTTTCGTTGGCGACCTTGCCGGTGGAGACGGCGTTGATCTTTTGGACGTTTTGGACTTGGGCAATGGATTGCATGTTTATATCTTGTGTGCGTTTATAAAGTGAGGAATGATTGCTACGCGAAAAGACAAAAGAGCTTTCTCCTCGTTGCGCGTGTGCACGTCTTTCGCGGCTCTGTCTATCGAAAAAAAATTTCGGAGACGTACGTGGCCTCCTTTTTTCCCTCCACCTGGACAGCTTCCGAAAGCTTTCGGAAGAAAAAAAAAGAAGAACTCGTCATGAAACACAACTTACTCCACAAGTCACACGAAGAACTCGTTGGCACAGCTCGGGGTGGCAAACTAGGAAGAAGAAGAAGAAGAAGAAAAAGAAAGAATGGGAGGGAGCGAGGAGGAATCGCACGCGCTGCGGCGGTCTTCCTCCTACTCTACCTCTACTTCTTCTTCTTCTTCTTCTTCTGAGCATCAACATCCACGAGGTGGCGGCGTTGAGACCGTTCCGTCCTTACCACAGCGCTGCGTCGCGGCCGGCATAGCTGCGTGCGTTTCCGCGCTCGTCACCAATCCTTTAGACGTCATAAAGACGCGAATGCAAACGAGTTCGAGTCCATATTCTTTTTCTTCATCTGCTGCTGCTGCTGCTTCGACGACGACGACGACGACGATTTTTGGCACCACCACCACCTCGTCCAAACATGATAATGATAAGCTATCGCTTGGCGGCAGCGGCAACACCTCCTCCGCGACAACGACTCGTAGCACGAACGTTCGTTGGAGCAAAAGCACAGGAGGAGGAGGAGGAGGAAAAACAACATCATCAACAACAACAACAACAACAACAACTTTACATAACTGTCCGCCAAAGTGTCCGACCAACGCAAACGGCGTCACGAATTGCGTTTCCGCGTACTGCACCACGTACGATGGAAACGCGTGGACCGTGATGCGAAAAATAGTACGAAGAGAAGGAGTATCTGCGTTGTGGCGAGGGACGAAAACGGCGTTGGTTATGGCCGGACCTGCCGTGGGGGTCTATTTGCCGTGCTACGATTTCATACGGGACTATTGCGTGGAGCACGAGTTAGTTCCAAACGAAGATATGGCGCCTCTCGTGGCTGGAGCAGGAGCGCGAACGATAGCGGTGTTTGCGGTGGCGCCTTTGGAGTTGATGCGAACGAGACAACTCGCGGCACAAGAGAGTGGCGATAGTTTCATGAGATATAGCGGCAGTAGTCAGCGTCGGTCGTTGCTGTTTACCGGCGTATCCTCTACATTAATACGGGACGTACCATTTTCGATGATGTATTGGTACTCGGTGGAAAAGTTACGCTCGGCGTTAGCTGGTCAGTTCTCGAACGATAATCCAAAGATGGATAACTTAGCGGCAGCTTTTGTGGGCGGCAACATCGCCGGCGCCGCAATTTCCGCCGTGACAACGCCAGGAGATGTTCTGAAGACGCGAATACAGGTGAATGTAACACACGGTAACGAAGTGGGACTACAGAAGGGAGGGAGAGCAGGGCTTTTCCGTGAATTGACAAATCTCGTGAAACACGAAGGCGCTTCGTCTCTATTCAAAGGCGTCGTCCCTCGTGCCTTGCGCGGTGGCCCAACCTGCGGAATTGTCCTCGTCGCTTACGAATTAGTGAAAAGTTTAGACTATTAGTTTTTAGAAGAGGAAGAAGAATATTAGTTAGCTGCTGTTTTAGTAGAGGTTTAGCAAAGTAGCTTTGCATCGTAAAGTCTCCGCGCGAGACCGGTTTTCTCTTCTGTTTTTGTTCGCTCTTTTCTTTTTTGTGTGTCTTGTTTGCTACGGCCCACCACGAAAACAGAAAAACAAAATGAAATATCTTCCTGTGTTTCTGCCAGTCTGCACACCATCCGTTTCTTTTTTGTCAGGGAGTACAGGTGGATAATCGTCACAAGTAGCAACCAGAGAAAAAAAGAGGATGCAAACGAGGTCAAAAGCGGCAGCCACGAACGCGCACGCGGAAAAACCGTACGCGGACGTGACGTTCACGCTCGAGTCTGGCTTATCCACGGATGAGATTCTGAAGAAATCCGATTCATCCTCGGCGATAGTTTGGGACGAGTTTGAGTCGGAGAACGTTTCGTCTCGTCAGCAAAATTTATCCAAACAACAATCAGATTTTGACGGTGACAAGGACGAGAGAGTCATTAAAGCACCAGGCGCCATCTTGAGCGTCAAATCGAGCAAAAATTTAGACGTCCTCTCTACCTCGGAGAATATCGGCGTGCTGATTGCCGTCGCCAGTCAAACGACATCGGCAAAAGATGTTTTGGATTTTTATTCGCCACTGGCGAAATCCCACGTCGACGTGTCCGGGGGGGGTGGAGAGACGCAAAAAAACCGAAGATGGTCCATCGGAAACAACACGGAAATGACAAACAAAGAGAGGACGGATTTGTTGAGAAAGTTTTTGTGCGAATGCGCCAAGAAAGGTAGCTTCAGTTTGATCATTTACGACGCGCACAGTGGGAGAGTGTGCGCGGCGCGCACGGCAGCCTCCCCCAAACTTTTTTTCGGCTTCGATACCGCGAAAAATAAAAATCCATCATCGAACGCAAACGAGGGGGGAAGCAAGAGAGGCTTATGCGTCTCGACGGACGAGAAGAGTTTGGAAAACGTGGATTTCTCCATTTTACCCTCGGGTAGATTTATTTACGGTAGACAATACGTGAAGCCGATGGAGTTCACGGAGTTTTGGTCGACGGCGCGAGCGAACCGGCCGGCTGCGCCGGCGAAGCAGAACTCGCCGGAACCGCGTTTGTCCGGGGATTCGATGAACTCTGCGCTATCGAAGGAAAAGAAATTTATGAACACGAATAATGTTAAAAGTGGTGTTCAAGGAACGCCCGGTTTTCACGGTGACGCGAAGTCAAACGGTCCGTACACGCCAGATTCAGGAATGAAGGACGACTACATGAAAGCCATGCGATATGCGCCGACGGGCTCGAAAGGGGATTTGAGAGACGTCTGGAACGCTGGTCGAGGCTCTTCCGCAGATATTAACCCGGAGGAAGCAAAGAAAATTCAGAAACAAGTTGAGGAGATCTCGAAAATGTCCAACGCGTTGAAGAGAGAGCTCATCAATAGCAAAAACAAAGAAGGTGAAAATACGACGCCGCTGAAAACACGCATGGCGGAAAACGATTCGGACAATACTCACGGACCTCCACTGAAAAAGATTTCAATCGATCGTGCGTACAGACCTCCGTCAATGCGTAAAGAAATGGAAGAGAAAAATCAAAAGAATTCGGAGATAAAACTCCAAGAGAGACAGTTGGCGGAATCTCTCGGTTACTCCCTGACGCATGCGCTCATGCGGATGAGCGAAGACCGTTTGAGCGGGGAAACTATGCGAAGCTTGACGGAATTTCACGCCGCCATCGCGAGTAAGAAGAAAGAATCCGAAGTTCAAAAGATGAGCAGCTTCTTTGCCCCATCTTCAATCCCGGAAAACAAGAGCACGTAACTTCATTTTTGCATGAGTTAGTGTGTGTGTGTGTGAGAGAGAGAGAGAGAGAGAGAGAGAGAGAGTGTGTGTAATTTTTTTCTATTTTAGAGCGGCGCGTTGTTGTTTATTAAATGTTTTGTACCAATGAATCCATCAGAAGAACTCCTTCTTTTTCGCTTTACTTTCGATTGGAATTCGAAAGTCCTCGCAGTAATCTCTCAGCATTTTCAAAAACTCACTCGAGGTCGGCGCCTCTGACCTTGGAATTTTATCACGATCTTCTTCACAAACTTCGCCAACGTAAAAGTGCTTGAGATACAAGAACGATTCTTTGCTCGAGTGATACAGTTCAAAATGCGTGCTTGCGTCCTTGTTCAAAGACTGTGCAGGAATGATCATATCACCACCTGGATGTTCGGGTAACCAGTTCTTCACGTCTAACACCATGTTGTCTATCACCAGCAAAACGGCTTCTTCTTCGCTATTTTTCTTTACTATCTCTTTCCAGCTATACTCCCGCAAACGCGATATGTACGACCCAAGCCTAGCGTCGCAATAGTCGATCAGTGGAGCGCACTGAAGCGTCTTTGCAGCCCCCGCGAGCGATTCAGTCACGCGTAAATCATAATGAGGTGGTTTTTCTCCATCGCGAATACAAGTTAAAAAGATCAAGACTCGATCAAAAAGTACCGTATCGATATCAACAGTGCACGAGACGTTCGATTCACTCGCAGCGCTGCGAATAAATTTTGTCAAAGCCACGCATGGTCTTAAAACGTTCATGTGAACGGGGAAAACTTCCTCGTCGTTTGTGTGGACATGTACAAAGTCTTTAGCGAACATTTCTTCTTCATTTGGAGGTGCTCTCGCATTTAGAACCTTAAGAATCTCCACATCTCTCGGTGCAGTTTGAACGTAAATCAAAGTTGTTTCCGCCACATCCACGATTCCGCGAAAACAATGGTACTTAATATCCAATCGCTCTTCCATTGGGAGCGAATTTGTTTCTACGATGCGTACTTTCAAATTTAACGCTTCGAATGCAAATACTTCACCGACTGACACAAATCGACCACCAAGGCGCATCTGTGCAGTCTTCTCGATATCTTTGGCGTCTACGGTCGCGCAAGTAACACTCTCGCCATCGTTGTCGTTGTCCAGAGGACGCACTTCGAGAGTGACATCATGTAAGATGTCCTTCTTTCCGATTCCGGACGATGCGAAAGGAAGAAACGAATATCTAATGTCTTCTCCAACGTGTGCGTTTATTCTCACATCTTTCATGATAGCAATCTCGTTCTCTCGGAGCGTAACATCATAATCTACAGCGCGTGCACCTCTGAGAACGACGTCGCTGTGCTTTTCCAACGTGAAGAAACAAAAAGCACTCTTCCCTGTGGCGGTGGTATTCTCATTTGGTGCGGCAGAAAGTACCGAAAAAGCACTCGTGGGTAGCAAACAATCATACGTCGTATTCGTCAAACCCAATTTTTCGAGTGCTACAACTTTCAGCGACACCACATCTTGGCTTTCTTTTTGAGTCTTCTTATTCACATATTTTTTATCTGAAATATCAGGTGCTGCGGCGTTCCCTGAAAGCGAATTCGCCCCTCGTGAAACTTTGAAATTCACCATGTCTTAAATGTCAAACACGAAAGGTGGACGATAATATGATGATGATGATGATGATGATGATGATGATGATGATGATGATGATGATGATGAATTTGGCGATGTCGAAGCGCTTCTTTCGATGTATTCAATGAGAGGCTTCACGCAAAGCGTGTTGAACTCAGTCTCCAACGACGACAAGGCTTTTCGGTCTCGCAATACTTTTTTGCTGCTCGATCGAGAATATATTTTCGCGCGTGAATCGTAATAATTCACCAAGTTATTCAATACTATGTATTCCGTGCTTCTGCTGTCCAGGTTTGCGCGATGACAAAACGTCCAAATCGATATCGTTCGCGCCAAGTTTGCTATTTTTTCGTTTTCTTTTTTTACTTCGTCTTTGTCGGTTTTGTCGTCTCCGCTGGCGGCAGCGCGAAACGCTTCTCGAAGGTTATTTGCGAGCAACGCGCGGACACGAAATGAAATCGCTCCCTTAGTGACGGTAGTGGCGGTGTTTTTTTTCGTCGATGATGATGACGACGGCGATGACAGTAACGATCGTTGTTTTCCAAACGCACACTCGCGTAAAATCTCCCTGTACACCGACTTTGCAATCTTCTCCAATTCTTCTCCGCTCTGGCGCGTCGTCGAACTTTTACTTCTTTTTCTCGGCGAAAGAGGAGGGTGTAGCGCGCTAACAACAACGCGCGGAGCAAATGATGACGCGGACCACGGGTATCGAGCACCAAAGAGTGTCGTCAACACGCGGCTTCGCATGTAATTATTTTACCCACAGCAAAGTGCTTCTGTCTCGACTCAACTCACTCGCGTGTTCGTGTAAGTGTCGTAACTGTTTGTTTTTTTGTTGTGTTTTTTGTTCACAAAAGAATCCAGAAAATCCAATAAGCAGGGGCAGAGGGGGGGGCGCGGCGGAAAAACAATTAGCGGAGAGAAAATTAAATTAAAATAATTCTCACACCCTCGCACCTATATACTAACGCGCGGCGGACGAAAGAAAAAAATGGATTCCATTTCAGAGAGAGAGTGAGAGAGAGAGAGAGAACAAGAACACCGAGTATTTAAACAACGAGAGCGTACGCATGGCGTCGAATAAAGAGGATAAGAAGACGAAGAAGAAAGAAAAATCAGGAGGCTGCTTCGGAGGTGGGAAGAAGAAGAAGAAGAAAATTATTGGAGGACGAGAGGAGGAGGATAAAGAAAACGAGGAGCAACAACAACAACAACAACAACAACAACAACAACATAACGAGAATATTGAAGGAGATGATACTGAAAGTGACTACACGGATGGCTCGGAGGAGGAGGAGGAGGAGGAGGACGACGGAGTGCACTCCAATGGGTGGATTCGATATTACGACGAAACGACTGGAAACTTTTACTACTGCCGAGAAGACGGAGCAGGCGAAGCGCAGTGGGATAAACCGGCTGAATTCATCGTCCCCGCAGAAGAGGAGAGGAAGAACGAAGCAGCGGCAACTCTTCTTAAACGAGAGGAGGAGAGGAGACTTCAGGAACAGCTGGAACGGAAAAAAGAACTCGAAAAGAAACGAAAAGAAAACGAGAAGCAGTTCAAAGAGGACGAAAAGAGACGAGCAAAAAAAATGGAACAGGAAGCGAAGCAACGCGCCATCGAGGAGGAGAAAGCGAAGAAAGAGTTGTTGAAGCAAGAGAGATTAAGAGAGAAGGAGACTGCGAGATTAAAAATGGAGGAAGAGGAAGCGTTGAGAGAGAAAATGCTCGCGGCGAAGTTAACGGCGAAAGCGAAAGAGCAAGAGTTGGAAAGGCAACGGAAAGAGCAAGAAGCGTTGGCTTTGAAGCATAGACAAATGGAAGAGGAAAACAAAGTAGCGCAGGCGACGTATAGAAGACGAATCGAGGAACAAAGAGCGAAAGAACGCGATCGATTGGAACAAAATAAACTCAACCGTGAAGCTTTGGAGCGAACGCAACGAGAGCAGGAAGTGATTCGAAAACAGCAGCAGCAGCGCGAACAATTTACAAAGAGTGAGAGTTCGAGGGCAGACCGGTCATCATCGCAAAACTCCGACGAGAATAAGAAATATGATAGAAACAAATCGATGAAATTGATGTTGCGCAGGCACCTGGACAGACTATTTCTCATCTTTGATTCAGATGACTCAGACGAAGAAAACTAGCTCTTTACTTGTTGATGTTGTATTTTTCTAGTAAGATTTTCAGTTTTTCACGCATCGACTATCATTTGACAGATTCAGAATGTTTTCTCTTCATAGAAGAGAAAATTAAAATAATTCTCACACCCTCGCACCTATACATATACTAACGCGCGGCGGACGAAAGAAAAAAATAGATTCCATTTCAGAGAGAGAGTGAGAGAGAGTAAGAGAACAAGAACACCGAGTATTTAAACAACGAGAGCGTACGCATGGCGTCGAATAAAGAGGATAAGAAGACGAAGAAGAAAGAAAAATCAGGAGGCTGCTTCGGAGGTGGGAAGAAGAAGAAGAAGAAAATTATTGGAGGACGAGAGGAGGAGGATAAAGAAAACGAGGAGCAACAACAACAACAACAACAACAACAACAACAACATAACGAGAATATTGAAGGAGATGATACTGAAAGTGACTACACGGATGGCTCGGAGGAGGAGGAGGAGGAGGAGGACGACGGAGTGCACTCCAATGGGTGGATTCGATATTACGACGAAACGACTGGAAACTTTTACTACTGCCGAGAAGACGGAGCAGGCGAAGCGCAGTGGGATAAACCGGCTGAATTCATCGTCCCCGCAGAAGAGGAGAGGAAGAACGAAGCAGCGGCAACTCTTCTTAAACGAGAGGAGGAGAGGAGACTTCAGGAACAGCTGGAACGGAAAAAAGAACTCGAAAAGAAACGAAAAGAAAACGAGAAGCAGTTCAAAGAGGACGAAAAGAGACGAGCAAAAAAAATGGAACAGGAAGCGAAGCAACGCGCCATCGAGGAGGAGAAAGCGAAGAAAGAGTTGTTGAAGCAAGAGAGATTAAGAGAGAAGGAGACTGCGAGATTAAAAATGGAGGAAGAGGAAGCGTTGAGAGAGAAAATGCTCGCGGCGAAGTTAACGGCGAAAGCGAAAGAGCAAGAGTTGGAAAGGCAACGGAAAGAGCAAGAAGCGTTGGCTTTGAAGCATAGACAAATGGAAGAGGAAAACAAAGTAGCGCAGGCGACGTATAGAAGACGAATCGAGGAACAAAGAGCGAAAGAACGCGATCGATTGGAACAAAATAAACTCAACCGTGAAGCTTTGGAGCGAACGCAACGAGAGCAGGAAGTGATTCGAAAACAGCAGCAGCAGCGCGAACAATTTACAAAGAGTGAGAGTTCGAGGGCAGACCGGTCATCATCGCAAAACTCCGACGAGAATAAGAAATATGATAAAAACAAATCGATGTTGCGCAGGCACCTGGACAGACTATTTCTCGTCTATGATTCAGATGACCCAGACGAAGAAAACTAGCTCTTTACTTGTTGATGTTGTATTTATGAATCTATTTTTTCTAGTAAGATTTTCAGTTTTTCACGCATCGACTATCATTTGACAGAATCAGAATGTTTTCTCTTCACAACAAAAACTCTCTCTTTTGGAGGGGGGAGAAGGGACGTTTGTGGCGGTTTATTGAAAGCAAAATGAAGATAACTGTGCGGACGATGCAACACAACTCGGAGACGAAAGTCATCGAAGTTTCCTCGGGTTTGTCAGTGAAAGAGTTGAGAAAAAAATGCGCGCAAGCTTTCTTCTGCTCTCCTTCGGAAAATTCACCGTCGTCGTCTACGTTTAACATGTTTCTCAGAGGCGCAGCGTTAACCGAAGAGGACGAGCGGGTCAGTATTAAGCCGGGAGACACGATTTTAGTTAACTTCCACCCCGTGTCTTCTTCGGCACGCGGCCAACAACATACGAAACTAAAAGCAGCAGCGAAGATATCTTCTTCTTCTTCTTCCTTGAATTTGCTTCAACGAACTCTCATTCGAAATAGAAACAAAAAAGGAAGAGGACTTTGTAGTCTTTTATCGCCTAACGCTGCACGATTACTCATCGCAATTTGTAGCACAAATGTGATTAAATTTATGAGTGTTATGATAATATGGTGTTATCTAGCGAAGATAGCGGTAAAGTACGAGTTGGGTCCGATTTTTGTTTTGTGTTCTCTGTTCTATCTGATGTTTACGAACTTGTCCACTGCGACAAACAACAACGAAGACGGGAAGCTCAGCGCGTATAGCTTATTCAATAAAAATTTCGAGACATTGCCAGGTAATTTTGATGCGATTGCAGTCGAGCGCAACGTGAGGCACAATCACGAAAACGATTAATAATGACACGTGAAGATGAAACGATTTTTCGTTTGAGAAGAAGGGACAGACAAAGCAAAAGTGAAAAGTAACTGACAAAATTAAAAAACTTTTCATAAGTGCGCGCACTTTTCCTAAACGGCGAAAGTGATCAACATGAATGTAATAATCGTCTTTGCAATCATTGCAATGACTAGAAGTGTCTTTAGTCAGCGAGTTTTGCAGCCATTTCACGCAATTGATGAAAGGATTAATGATATAACGGTCTGGTCTTCCATGCAAGAAAAAAAGATGGCAATGACAGCTGTGGGCGCCTTGAATCAAAACAGGACGACACCGACTGTCTCGTTTCTAACGTTTTGTGACGGAAAAGTTTACAACGATGGCATTTTCTCCTTTCCACAACTAAAAACTGGTTCGCAGTTTCGTGCGATATCTTCTATCGACGGCTTCGTTCTGCTCGGCACAACAAAGTCGCAAGTGATTGCTGCTGGCAGGTTAAAAGGTGACGAAATAAGTTTAAGTGAAACTTTTCCCATCACTGCTTTGACAAGCTTTACAAATGATGAGAATGAAATCTCTTTTCTTGTCGCAACATGGGACATTCCTTCGAAACTCGTTCGATTTGATGTGAACTCAGAAGATCGGATCGAACAAGGCCCGTCAATTAATCTTCCGATTGGACGCATTCGGGCTGGCGTTTCAAGCGGTACAAAATATTCATATTTCGTGTCCGACATGGTTCCATCGATGCTTGTTACGATTGACAACAATTTATTTCAAACGGTTTCGACGATTACGTTGCCGTGTGACTCTGTACGAAGTGGTTTCATTCGAAGCGGCCTCGGTGATTATGAGTACTCGTTTTGGACGACGCATTCGTCATCGATTTCGATTTGCAAAGTGAAGCACAACAAACGGACGGGTTTCGCAAGCGTCGATTATTTTTTACAAATTAATAGAACAGATGATTTAGCGGCGACGAGTGTTTGTGCGAATGAACGTGGTCAAATTGTTGTTGGCACGAAAAGTTATCACGACGTAAAGCCAGCAACTATTTTTCTTTTGAAAGATGAAAGTGAAGGGATATCTCTTGAAAGGAGGTGGACAAAATTTGATGATGAAAGTAGCACCGGAACGATTAATTGCATTCGCTTCGACGATGACATCGCATATCTTGTCAATCGTAAAAATCCAGGGGAAATAATGAGCATAAACGTCACAGAAGAAAGTTCGCGCGAAGAAATTCCTTTTGATTTTTCGGAGCGTAACGCAACGCACTGTCCTATATTAGTCTACGGTGGTGGTAAATCGCAAATTCTTCCGAGTGGCGCTCCTCTCGTGTTCGAAATAAAAAATCCAGCGAGAAACGAACCGAGTGAAATTCAGTGGATTCAAATTGCTTTGAAAATCCAAAGCGACGAAATGTCAGCGCTAGAAA
>Ga0255757_10005140_pt1 | contig 11630 bp, 9 predicted proteins | sample 071ome_27_FD_179957 | JGI IMG/M metagenome (GOLD analysis project Ga0255757, IMG submission 179957) | Coastal salt marsh microbial communities from the Groves Creek Marsh, Skidaway Island, Georgia - 071409AT metaG (version 2) | ecosystem: Environmental > Aquatic > Marine > Intertidal zone > Salt...
GATACCTGGCTTGTGGGATTTTCATGTGCACCTGACCTATGACGAGCGTTTCACGCCGGTGATGCCTGATTTATTCCTCAGTTGGGGTATTACAAGTGTGCGTGATACTGGTGGTTTGATTGATGAGGTTTTGCCTGTAGTAGAAGCCATGCGGGAAGAAGACACCCAGGCGCCGCGCGTATTTTTCGCGGGTCCATTGCTGGATGGTGAGTATGTGGTTTATGACGGCGTCGACCGGCCGGAAATTGGCACGCAAGTCGCAACGATCGAGGATGCCGAGCGTATTGTCAGAGAACTGGTCGATCAGGGGGTCAATTTCATCAAGGTCTACGAGATGTTGAGCCCGGAGGTATTCTCGACACTGGTAGCAATCGCTGGCGAGCTGGATTTGCCAATCGACTCCCATGTGCCGTTGTCCATGCGTGCGCGGGATGCCGGTCCCATGGTGAGCTCCATAGAACACCTGCGCAATATCGAAATGGATTGTGCAGCGAATGCAGCAGAGTTGCATGCCACGCGCCTGGAGCTGTTGGAAAACCCAGAGGCGATTCCCGGGGGTGATTTGCGTAGCGCATTACACAATTTACAGCGCTTACCAGCCGTGGCCAGCTATGATGAGGCGGAGTGTGATGTGGTGATTGCTGCCATGGCCAACACCACCATGGTGCCGACACTGCGGCTTAATTCATTCGGGCTGGCACCTTCTTATGAGCGTGATGACTGGGGCGCAGCGTTGGCAGGAACACCGAAGTCGGTGCAATCGGACTGGGGGCCTCTTGGTGAATCACGTATTGGTGAGCCTGCAGGCGACACAACCTTCGCTGAATGGAGCCTGTTTCTGACCGGCCGCATGCATGAAGCGGGAGTGCCATTTGCTGCAGGCACTGATACACCAATTAATCTGTCTATACCCGGCTACAGTTTGCATGAAGAATTGGAGATGCTGGTGCGTGCCGGACTGACTGAACTGGAAGCGCTAGAAGCTGCAACGCTGGAACCCGCGCGCTGGTTTGGCCTGCAAGACGTACTGGGATCAATTGATGAGGGTAAGCGTGCCGATATGGTATTGCTGGATGCCAACCCGCTGGAAGAAATCACCAATACCAAGCGTATTATCATGGTCATATCCAAAGGAGAAATCGTCAATCGCTAGCGATTCGGGTTCTTAACGAATCGAGAACCTGCTATCAGGAATGGAGTCCTGATCCATTGAGGATTCATGTGGCGATTCTTCAGTTTCTAGCCAGAGGCATTACTGCCGGCCGACAGGCAATATGCCCCGCTTTGGTTCACAGATAATGGGCCCTGTCCAAACTCTGGTATTTAGTGCCAGTTTGTAACAAAGACACCGAACAACCTCTCTTTAACAGTAAAATATCCCGCTTTGTTTGCCAGAAACCCATTTCAAGCAGCAGGTAAACCCATGATTTGTCGTTTTACAGTCTCTGCCGTGTACAGAAAATTATTAATGTATCCAATTGTCATTCTGGGATTGGTATTCAGCCAGTTTGCGCTTGCCCAGGACAATGTCGGCGAAGATTCCACTATCGTATATCCGGCATCATATTTCACCGAGTATGCGCCTATTACTGCACAAGATATGCTTGACCGTATTCCAGGTCAGGAAAGTGGTGTGCCTCGTGGTGGTGGCGGTGGGCCACCGGGCGGTTTTGGCGGCAATCCTTCTGCTGGTGGCCGTGGTCTCGGCAGCGGTGACGGTGGGACCGAGATACTCATTAACGGCAAGCGCACCGCGGGTAAGAACAACCAGACGAGCGGCTTGCTGGATCGGATTTCGGCTGACCAGGTGCGTGAGATTCAAATCATTCGTGGCACTTCCGGTGAACTGGATGTGCGCGGCAGTGGTCAGGTGATTAACGTCGTGCTGTTTGAGGAGCTGGCCTCCAACAGTATTGCTTATGAGATATCCACCGCCCGCAGTTACGACAAGCGTTACGAGCCCAGTGGCTCGGTGTCTTTCACCGGACAGTCCGGCGCTTTCAATTATGTTCTGAGCGCCGTCAGTCAGTCCCGTTATAATTTCACCCACAATAGCGAGAACAGCATACTGGCGGATTTTCTCCCCAATGATCGCGTGGTGGAGAAGGTGGCCCGCGACAATCGTCGAAACGAATTGAGCATGAATCTGGGTTACGATTTTTCTGATCGTTCCAGCTTGCGATTCAATGCCTTGATCGGAACCAATGACAGCCCGTCAGAAGTGGATCGCTACACGACCGATTTACGCAGTTCACCTCCCGTCTTGAGCATCGAGAGAGAAGACAATCCGAACGACCAGGACCGCTGGGAAATCGGTGCTGACTATGAATTGACTCTGGACAACGGTGATCGCTTCAAAATTCTTGGCATTTCCAATGAAGATGCCAGTGACCGGATCACCCAGAGATATACGGTAAACGGCAGCGATGAGGACCTGATCCTGTTCCTCAATCTCGACAGCACGACGCGCGAACGTATCGTCCGTACCTCTTACACCACAGATATTATAGGCGGTCAGGATATCGAATTCGGTATCGAACGCGCCCAGACAATTCTCGACTCAGGTTTGCTGCTCGGCCTGCCTACAGCTGGCACGCCTTCGAGTAGTGTGGGTGGTCTTGTCCCGCAGCCAATTAATAATGCCAATTCCTCGGTGGAAGAGATTCGTTATGAGCCCTTCGTGATTCATAACTGGCAAATCAGCCCACGCCTGTCGCTGGAATCCACTCTGGTGTACGAGAGTTCGGAAATTACCCAAAGTGGAGATGTATCGAACCAGCGCGATTTCGATTTCGTCAAACCCAAGTTTGATCTGCGCTATGACATCACGCCAAGCTGGCAAGTTCGCGGGAGTATCGAGCGTATCGTGAATCAGCTTAGTTTTGCCGATTTTGTGGCCTCCAATGATGAGCAGGATACTGACTCGAACACCCAGGCCGGTAATGCACAATTACGGCAGCAAACTCAGTGGAAATATACGTTCAACACAGAATATCGTCTGCCAGACGATGTGGGTGTGTTAAGTGCTGAGATTTATTACGCCGACCACCAGGACGTGATAGATCGCGTCGATGTTTCACCTTCGGATACCAATCTGCAATCAGCCAACGGTAATATCGGTGATGGCTGGGAACTGGTCGGTAACCTGAACGCCAGTATCCGCATGGGCATGATTGGCCTGCCGAATCTGCTGGTAAATACTTCACTTAATCTGCAGGATTCAGAAGTCACGGACCCATTCCTGGATATAGAGCGGCGATTTCGGTTCTATCAGCGCGGGCGCTTCACTCTGACGTTTCGTCATGACATCCCTGAATGGCGCACTAACTGGGGTATGCAATACTTCGATCGTGTCGATGGTGGCATGTTCCAGTATGACGTAGACGATATTGAGTTCACCGTCGGTGAGCCGCGCGTGAATTTCTTTGCCGAGTATGTGGACACTCGTGGCCTGACTTATCGTCTGGATTTGGGTGCATTAACCAATGGTTCACAGTGTCGCCGTCGAACCCGATTCGTTGGTCGCACTGTGGACAATATGCTGGAAGAAATTGAGAGTCGTTGTAGCGAAACCGGTAGAGAGGTGAGCTTCGCCATCAACGGTACTTTTTAATACAGCACTTAGCGCTTTACCGACAAAACAAAGCCCGGGCAATTCACATTGCCCGGGCTTTTTGTATTTCCCTATAAAAATACTATATTAGTCAGATTCGGTGCGCATCTTAAAATCTGCGCCCAGTGCCGGATTGATATAGTCATCCGGTAATACACGATCCGGGTCGGGTCGCACACTCAGGTAATCAACATGCACTGGTACTTCCAGCCAACCGTGGGGTGTACCGGCAGGCATGATGATGATATCGCCTTCTTTAACATGCTTGGCGACCCAGTCTCCTACAATTAGCCCGCTGCAGGAAGGGCCGTTGAGTGTGGTCGTCACATTGCTGTCTTCGGTAAAGCCATTGCCGTTATAGATTTCACCACCGGTGACCAGCGTGCCAGAGCCGGATGCCACGATATAGGTCTCGGTCTGGTGTATGTGCATGATGCCGCGTGCACCACTGGGACGGGAATTATCCTGGGTACCGCAAGGGCGTTCCGGATTTACATTGTCCTGGCCACTGCCACGCTCCACCGCACCGCGGTGGATAATGCCTACCGAAAGATTCAACTTGCCGATATCACGGCTAACTATCTGACGGTCGACACCGGGCAGTTCATTGACCATTTGCCATTGTTCCTCAGTGATATACGTGGCCCATGTCTGGTCACTGTCCTGAGCGATACTGCTGACGCCGGCTGCGAGCAGCGAGGTCGAGAGCAAGAGCTTGAGTTGCCTTTGCATAGGATTCTCCTTGTTATTGTTATTTGGTAAGGGGGCACACAGCTTAGCGCAAGATTTCAGGCCGGGAAACAGGCCATTTATCGCAAGTGCTGGAATTTTGGGGCCATGACTGATAGAACGCTCGTACCGAATCTCAACAATTGTCATTACAAGGTAAATACAAGATGAAACAACTCTCAGTAATATTTTTTTCAGCGCTCTTTTGCGCATCTGCGGCGCAAGCGCAGGAATATGTCACAATCGAGATGGAAATTGATGTTGATGCATCGGCCGAGCACACCTGGTCTCTCGTCGGGGACTATTGCGGTATCAGCGACTGGATGGCGGGACTGGACTGTGAGCTAACCGAAGGCGATGGCGGTATTGGCACGGTGCGCGCATTGGCGGGTGGCCGTATCATTGAGATCATGGTTGCGCAAACCCCGCTTTCCTATGGTTACACGCAGCCCTGGGTAGAAGGTCAGTTCTACAATCTCTACCACGGTTTTCTGGAAGCGCGTCCTGTGACTAATGGTACTTCTACGCTGTACTACACTTTGGTGCTGGATGTCTCCAATCTTGATGGCCAGGCTGCCAAAGATGAGGATGTTGCCCGTCGCCGCGCGACATTCGAGCGTGCGCTGGCGAGTATGAAGGCGCTGGCAGAAAGCTAAAGGTTCCGAACGATGGAAGGTAAAAAAATTGCCAAATGGTCAGGCATCGGCCTCGTTGCATTGATTCTTGTCTATGTGGGTTATGTCATCTACTTCGAAGCGCGCCTGGGATATTTGCAACCGCGGGGCAGCACTTCGCTGGTGATCGCTACATTCGATAATGGTGATCGCCATGAGCGAGTACTGCGCCTGGAACAGATTGGCGGCAATAATTATATTGCCGCCAATCACTGGCCCAGAGCCTGGTACAGCCAGGCGTTGGACAATCCCAACGTAGAGGTGCAATTGCCGGGCGAGGATAGTTTCGAACCCTATGTAGCGGTGCCTCTCGACGGAGAAGAGCTACAGCGCATCAGCGAAATTTACAGCTTCGGATTTGAATTTCGTTTCCGCACTGGATTCCCGCCACGACGATTTTTACGTCTCGATCCGAGATAGGTTGTTGCTTACCCCCGTGGCTTCCTACGTGAACTGTCGGAGTTTTGGCAGAACGAATCACGTATCTCCTTTATATCTGGTGTAAGACAATTCTATTCCTTCAGGGATTTCGAATTGCATCACACCAATACATTTCCTGTTCCATTGTAATGCTGACTCTGTAACCACTGCAGGGAAGCATTGCAGTTTTTCTATGGATTTTGGTTGTAGCTCATTTCCGGAGTACTAAAAATGATTAATTCTACTCAGCGCAGTATTCACAAATCCCTCAAATCCCCATTTTTCAATTTATGCCTGTTTCTAGGCGTCTGCTTTGCAGGAATATCAAATGTCCATGCAGCAGCGTATATGAAAATCGGGGATATCAAGGGAGAGAGTCTAAGAGAAGGGTATGTGGATGCAATTGAGATTCTGTCCTGGAATTGGGGAGTAGACGCAACCAGCAATGGTCCTGGGGTTAGGCGTAGTGCCAGCGCAGCGGCATGCCTGCCAATTACCGCGGTTAAAAACGTAGACAAAGCTACGCCACTACTATTTCTGGCAACGCTGCAAGGAGCAGTGCAGCGAACTGCTGATCTCGAAGTCATCAGGGACGGGCCAGCAAGTTCTGAGCCTTACCTTCGCATCAAATTATCAGACGTCATCATCTCTTCAATCTTTACCGGTAGTGCTTCGGATACCGTGCCGACTGAGCAGGTATCACTCATTTTTGGCAAAATCGAGTTCGAATACAGACCTCAGGAAGCTGACGGCAGAATGGGCGAAGCAGTCCGTTTCGGTTGGGACTGCGAAAGCAATCAGGCACTATAGAATCAACGCCTGCAGCACCCGGCATACTATTTATGCCGGGTGCTATTTTTGTATGGATGTCTTAATCCGTGCGATATACGGCGCAGATTTTGTGGCCGTCAGGATCTCGCAGATAGGCGATATACAAGGCCATTGAGACGCCCTTGCGAATGCCGGGCGGATCTTCAATTGCGGTGCCGCCATTGGCCAGCCCAGCCTCATGCCAGGCATTGACTGCCTCTTCACTTTCAGCCAGAAAGCCAATGGTAGAGCCATTGGCAACGCTTGTAGGCTCCCCATTGATCGGCCTTGTAATGCCAAAGCTGCCGCTTTTGCTCAAATAAAACACACGACCTTTGACATCTACCAAACCCTCGCGCTGGCCAAGTGCGGTCAGGGTTGCATCATAAAAAGTTTTGGCCTTTTCCAGGTCTTCCGACCCCACCATAACGTGATTGAACATGCGAGTATCCCGTAAAGAATGTTAAGTAAAACAGGATACTAACAAGCATCGTGTTCACCGGCCACTAAGTCTTAATTGATGACAGGCGCGGCTCATCGTCCACAGCACCAGCGGCAGAGATGGCGTGCAGAAAGCAAACAAATTGCAAGTGCCTAGCTCTATTGAAGTTACTTTATTTGAACTGCCAGGTATCGCCTTCGCTCAAAACCCCGAGCGCACCATCGCCAGTTAGCCATTGCAAAGCGGCTACATCGCCTAGCAGATACGCATCCCAAAACGCGGTGCTAAGGGCTTCGATGGTGGGGTGATGTGCCGGATTGCGATCTCCGTTTGCCCCATTGGCGCCATCAGTAAAAGCATTGTGCTCGCCTTCGAATAATACCAGTTCATACTTGTCTCCAGCGGGCAGGGCAGGAAACACGGCCAGCCGATCTTCTACTGTGGTATCACCCACTGGTGACGTATCTTCGGTGCCGGTCATTACCAGCCAGGGAATATCCGCGTCCTGTAGAACTTCTTCCGCAGTTTCCTGATTGGGCACACTGGCACTGAATGGCATAGCAGCCTTGATGCGTGGATCTTTCGTGGCATAGGGCAACCATGGCACGATCTCACCGCTTGTCGTCTGTGTTGTGCGGGCGCCGAAGGAGTGTCCCGACATACCAAGTTGCTCCAGGTTCATGCGTTGGTATAACTCATGTTCCGGGTCGATATTCCACAGTTCCAGCTGGTCGATGATGGCGCTAACATCTCCGATGCGCAGTATCAGATTTTGTGCGCTTGCCGCGGCGTTGAATGCCGCCAGGAGTCCCGATGGGGGAACGCCTTCTAGAATAGAACTGTCGCTTCCCGGGTGCTGCATAAAAAGCACCAGGTAACCACGACCTGCCCAGTGATGGCCAAGGAAGGTGGCAGCGAGCACCGAGCCGCCGAGGCCATGACTGAACAAAACAACGGGGGCCGGATCATTGGTTTCCGGTAGATAGATCAACACCGGCAGCTCGCGCTCACGATCAGTATCAATGACAACAGTTTCCAGTGTCTGTGCCGTATCGAATGCCACTTCCTGCGGGGCGTAAGCTGCAATGGAAATTGACAGGGGACTGTCTGTAAAAATCAAATTATCTGGCTCGGTAGCAACATCATATGCCAGATAGATGTCCAGGGAGGTATCGGCCAGCCCAAGTCTGCCAAGCGCTGCCGGTGGGATGATCTCAAGAGTTTCTTGTGCGGCAAGCAACTGATTGAAACGCGCGGGCTGCAATGACTCAACGGTGCCAGGCCAGGGTAAGAACGCCCCGCCAGATACCTGCATAAATACTGCGCCCTCGGCAGATACCAGCACATAGATGTTGCCGGATATGCCCACATGGGCCGGGTCAATATCAATCAAGGCGCTGATTGCAATCTGGTCAGTAGAAGAGAAGCTGGTCTGCCAGGTTGCGCCTGCGTCGTTAGAGGCGCCAATGGCGATGCTGGCTTGCAGGGCGTCGGGAGCCGGTTTTAACTCTGCGACCTCAAGCTGGGTTCGCTCAGTTTGTTGGGCGCCAGCCACTGGGCCGAACAAACAGGCCAATAACCCGAGAGAGAGCTTCAGCTTGCTGGATGAAAACCGGTTTGGCACAGACATACCCCCATCATACGCGGTGTTGAGTACATTGAATAACGTCTAAGTAGGGAAAAGGTTTACTGCGCGACGCTGGCTGCGAACGTATCGAGCATTTCCTGTGTTAACACCCCGGAATGGGCTTCTGCCTGGTGATCGGCATCATAGAAATAGCTGCGGGGGAGTTCACCATACCAAGCGGGATCAATTGAATAGCGCAGCCGTTCCACGAAACTGTCAGCAAACATCCATGTGGCAAGATTTTCCAAACCGTAATCTTCGAGCACATACAATGACTCTTCGCGCTCTTCTATTTGATCAGTTGAGATTATTACCAGGGGGAAATCCGGCTGACTGGCTTTGAGTTCACCCAGCATGTCGAGTTCGATACGGCAGGGAGCGCAATCCACAGACCACAGGCTCACCATGAAAGGTTTGCCTGCAAATTCTTCCTTGATGGCGGCAAAAGTGTCAGCCTTGAAAGGCAAAAAATTGCCGACTTCAGCGTTGCTGTAACCAGAGGCCAATGACAGAGTCATAATCAAACCGGTGAGCAATTTAGAGAACCTAGCTCGCATCGCTAATCTCCTGAAATATATATCCCAGTTCCTGTGTGTGCCAGCTCAGGTAAACGCCTTCATCATGTTTAATCAACAATGGATGATCCGATCCGGACTGGGTCTGCAATAAAGTTGCTCGTTCGCTCCAGTTTTTGCCATCGTCTATTGATTGCGTCAAGTGCAATTTGGTGCTCATGCCATCAAAACCTTTCCATACCAAATACAGCGTACCATCATGTTGCGCGAGGTTGGGATGGCCGGCGCCGGGCTGATCATCGACAAGCACCTGCTGAACAGTCTCGCCTGAACTATAAGAGTGGCGTGCGTAGTAGATGCCCTGATTGACGCTGCCGTTGGTGAACCATGTAATGTGATACTCATCAGGGGTATCAGATGCGATCATGTCAGGTCCGTGATGAGGACAGGCATTGATATGCCATTCGTCATAAGTTGCGCGCTGCACGTTAGTTACATTGCCTTGAGGGTCCAGATAGGCCACTGCATGGTCGCGAACATCTTCCCCAAAAACCTGACGCCACAGAATGGCAACACCTTCATCACCGCGCGGCGCCATGGCAATTCGACAACATTCGCAGCTGTGGTTGGCGACACGGAAATTAGCCTTGAATGTCTCACCCAGGTCGTCAGAAACCACGCCATACACTGCGGCGCCGACATAGTCTTCGTCTTTTTCAATACTGGCTTCCAGGTCGCGCTTGTCAATCCAGGTAAGGTAGAGGTGCCCGGATTCAGTCAGGAACATGGACTCGAACCGATGGCCAGCAAACAATTGGTCATCATTTATGGTGCGCACGTCTTCGAATGTTTTACCGTAATCGGTAGAGCGAGTGAATCGAATCTCACCAGTGAAACGCGGTGATGTCTTGAGGGTCCATGACAGCAGCATAGTGCCGTCTTTTGTCACAATAATCTTCGGGCGGTTTTCGCCATTGAATTCGGCATCCTCGGGCTCGGCATTAACTTTTACCGGGGTAGAATAAGTTACGCCGCGATCATCCGAACGACTCACGTAAACATGTTGATCCTGCACGAACGTCACCCACAAGCGATCTTGCGAATCAAAAGTTGCGCTGGGTGCGCTGCCGCAATGGACACTGACCACTCCTTCGACACACTGTGTGCGGGACACATCTTCCTGCGCCATCATCACCGGGGACACCACCCACAATAGCAAGCAGGCAGCGCCGAGGAAGCCGCTGCCCTTGAGAGAATTGTTGCTGTGCCTGTGATTAAAAATCATAGGAGAAATTTGCATAAAAAGTCCTTGCTGGCCATGGGTGAGCAACAAATGATTTTTCGTCTGTCAGGTTATCAACACCGAATCCAAGGCTAATGCCATTATCCATCCGATAGGTGGATTTGAGGCCGACGCGAGTGTAACCATCCTGCGCGCCGTAGACCTGATCTTCAAGGTCGCTATTATCAGTGCGCCCAAAACTGTCATCAGCATATTGCACACTCGCACCCACATCCCAGTTATCATTCAAATGATAGGTGGCGAGCAGGTTACCACGCCATTCAGGCATGCGTGGATAAACATTGCCTTCAATCGAAGGGTCGGGGTCATTCTTCACAATCTCGGAGTCGGTATATACCAGGTTGAAACGAACGTCGAGATTCGGAACGAACAGATCGTATGCGTTGGTGATGAATTCGATGCCATTGGTTTGAATTTCATCTACTGGCAAGAAAGTGCGCAATGAAATGCCGCTATCCAGCGTGGTGGATTGTGATTCGATTACGTCACTGATCTCTTCACTGAAAAAATTCATGCGGACATAGCCATTGGCCAGTTCTCTTTGCACCATGAAGTTATAATGCAGGCCATCTTCCGGAGCCAGGCCCGGGTTTGCGAAACTGATCGCATTGTATGCTTCAAATTGGCTGAACAGTTCTTCTACGATAGGAAAGCGATAGGCTTTGCCAACTGAGTAACGATAGCTCCAGGTGTTGTTCGGCGTATAGCCCACTGAAAACTTCGGCGAAGTTTCACTACTGGTGCGTTTGGGAACAGAAGTGATGTCGAGACCAGGTGTAGCCGGGTCATCGTTATCGAAGTAACCGTTGGTGCTTTCGAAGTCTTCATAACGCAGTCCAAATGCCAGGTCCCACCGATCATTTAACAACCAGTCAAACTGTGCGAACACAGCGTTGATTTCAGTTTTGCCGCCACTACTCGACTGCAAGCTGTCTTTGCTGCCTGCGACATAATTATTTGAACCGTAGACGTCGAGGTTAAGTTCATATGCTTCGTGACGTACACCGGTTACCAGCGATAAGCCGTCCACGCCGAGGTCATCGAAATACAGTTTTGCTTCAGCTGTATCCCAGCCGGTATCGTCGAAATCTTCAATCTGGCCATCCAGGGTGTAGTCAGGATCATCAGGGTGATAGCCGGAGCTACGAGTCTCATCGCGATTGACCGAGAAGCGGCTGACATTGGCTTCCAACTCAATTGTATCGGTAAGTTGGCCGCGTAGACGTAGTCCTGTAGACAAGCTGCGGCGCTCCTGGTCACTGGTAGCGAAGCGGCTGCCTGGAACAGAGAATTGCACATCATCCTGAATAACATTGCCGCTGTATACCGGATTACCGTTGGTATCGCGCAAGTAAGTGTTGGCTGAATCACTGAGATTCTGGCGATCCTCAAAGGCTACATTCAGTAAGGCAGACCAGTTCTCATTGAAGTCGTGACCGACTTTGAATTTGTAGTTGTTGGTTACGGTGTCGGCGATGCCGGTATCCATAAACCAGC
>Ga0255757_10005152_pt1 | contig 11610 bp, 7 predicted proteins | sample 071ome_27_FD_179957 | JGI IMG/M metagenome (GOLD analysis project Ga0255757, IMG submission 179957) | Coastal salt marsh microbial communities from the Groves Creek Marsh, Skidaway Island, Georgia - 071409AT metaG (version 2) | ecosystem: Environmental > Aquatic > Marine > Intertidal zone > Salt...
GTTACACCTTGCAACAAATTTAGCTTGTTCTTTAGTTAATCTGTTTTGAAGTCTAAGACCAATATTATGTTTAATAACATCATTATATTTAATTAATTCAGGCATCAAATTCTTATTAGCATCATCTCTCCATGAAACTTCTAAATTAAAAAGATCAAAAGTCTCTGAACTTACTTCAGACAATTTTTGCTCATCTACCTCATCATTATCTATAACAGATATTAGGTCATCTAATTTATTTGCAAATTCTTCGGTTCCAGAAATTTCTCCTAGTTTTTCAAAAAGATTATCAATTATTGATATTGCGTTTTCGTAATTTTTATTATCAATATTATATTTTAATTCTTTTATTTCTGGTGAAAGTTCTTTTAATTTTTCATTATCGTTTATAAACATTACTATTTGATCCAGAGTTTCATAAGCTTCATCAACGTTTTTTCTATATCTTTTAGTTCTTGTATTTTTTGCTTTGTGCAATATTTCAAACTCTCCATTTTTAGCTTTCCAATTTTCAGGAACTTTATTTTGAAGTTCTTTAATTTCTAACTCGTAATTCTCGATCTTTAATTCTAATTTATTTTTATCTGATAAATTATCATCATCTAAATTTCTAATTTCAGCTTTTGTTTTTTTAATTTTCTGGTCTATTTTTCTAATTTTTTTCTCAATTTTTCTTACATTGAAATGCAAGTCCCTATAATCTTTTGTAAATAATTCATATTCTTGCTCCGTTTTTTGAAGTTTTTTAACAATAGCAAAAGTCCCAAACGCATTATCAAAATGCTCTTCAAAAATATCTAGTTTATCCATTGGAAGATTTGCGGGAGTTAATTTCTGCATGTCTTTTATTGCATTAGTAATTCTTTGTTCTTCAGTGTTGTAAATCGCAAATTTATACTCTTGTAAGCAATATTGTAACTTTGGATTCATCGGCGGTGGAGCGACGTTCGATGTTAAATATGTTCTTGCTGGTAGATAGTTTACTAATGATGGATAGAAACCAACAATTCCAAGACCTATTAATTGTAAAATAATGAATGGAACAACACCTTTCCAGATATTTAAAGTAGTAACAAGTTTTGAAGCTACACCTTTTAAGTAAAATAATGCAAAACCAAACGGTGGTGTTAAAAAGGAGGTTTGTAAATTCACCCCAATCATTACACCAAGCCAAATTGCACTTACATTAGCTCCTGGTTCAGCTAATAATATCGGAGCAATGATAGGAACAACAACAACGGCTATTTCTATAAAATCAAGAAAGAAACCTAGTAAAAAAATCACTGCCATTACAACAATAAACTGTGTCCAAAATCCCCCTGGCAAATCTTGAAGAAAATCTCTTACTAGCTCTTCACCTCCAAATGCTCTAAATCCAGAGGTTAACATTGCTGCACCTAATAAAATTATAAAAACCATTGAAGTTGTTACACATGTTTCTGTAACAACCTCTCTTAAAACATTCTCAATTTTGTATGCTCTCCAAAAACTCCAAACAATTCCAATTAAAAAAGTAATTGTAAAAAATCCTGTGATAAAAATTGCTGTAAGATCTCTAGTTTCTACAGCCTTAATATTTAAATTATAATTCTTAGACAAAATATAAATTGGAATAACAGATAAAATTGCAATTATAATTGGATAGTAAGCATCTTTTTTACCTTTATGTAAACGATAACCAGCCATCATGGTTGCACCTATTGCTCCAATTGATCCGGCTTGATTAACGGTTGCAATACCTAAAAGTATAGATCCTAAAACTGCAAAAATTAAAGCAAGGGGAGGAATAATTACTATTAAAACCTTAATCCAAAATTTTGAGTCAAAACTTCCTTTAAATGGAACGGGAGGAGCTGCCTTGGGATTTAGTCTTGCGTAAACAAATACATAAATCATATATAAACCAACCAATACTAAACCAGGTAATAATGCCCCCAAAAACATATCTCCTGCAGAGGTAGATCCCACTCTAAATTCTCCAGGCATATTAAATTCACCAGTTAAAATTTTGTAATCAGTCTGACGCATAGTATTTGCAACGTCTGCTGCGCTAGCTAATTGATCTGCTATAATAATTAATACAATTGAAGGAGGTATGATTTGCCCAAGAGTTCCTGATGAACAAACAATACCACTTGCTAAACTTTTATCGTATTTATTATTAAGCATTGTGGGTAATGATATTAATCCCATTGCTATTACTGTTGCACCAACAATACCCGTGGTAGCTGCAAGTAACGCCCCAACAAAAATTACTGATATTCCTAAACCTCCGGGGATAGGTCCAAACAACTGCCCCATTGTAACTAAAAGATCTTCCGCAATTTTTGATTTTTGCAGCATGATCCCCATGAAAATAAATAAAGGAATTGCAATTAAAGTATCAGTTTCTACATCCCAGTAGTTACTCCTAAAGTTTGTAATACCGGCGGTTAACCATTCTTTGGGGCCATCAACAGCAAAATAAGCACTACTATCTCCTGCAAATAAGTAACCAAAAAAAGCAGCAAGCCCGATTGAAATTATTGCTGATCCAGGTAATGCAAAAGCTACTGGAAAACCAGAAGCTAATGCTCCAATCATTATAATTACAAGTAAAGCTAAAAATAAATGTTCCATTATTTAATTCTTCAAAAGTTTATGACTGCTACTCATAAAGTAGCTAGTGAATTGAGTTAACATACTTACTGCAAACACAGCTAAATAAACTGCCATTAGATAAAGTAAATATAATCCGTTTGAACCTTGCTGCGTAATTTCAAATGAAATTACAGGACCATTGATGATACTAGCTTTGCCCCCCATGCCTAAAAATATTACAATCAAACATAAAGGAATTCCTAGAATTAATGACCCAATTGCATTAGTCCATGCTTTTTTACGCTCACTAAAACCAGTATAAAGAACATCAACTCTTACATGGCCCTCGTGAATTAATGCATAAGCGCTTGCAAATAAATAAAGGGCTGCGTACCAAAAACGAACTAAGTCACCTTGGAATGCTTGTTCATATTGAAAAATAAATCTTGATAATACAATTAAAAATTCACTTCCAACTACTAAAACTGCTAACCAAATAAACCCTACAGATCTTGTAAAATAACCAATTACAAAAGAAGCTAATATTAAAGGAAAATGTATATATGTAATTCTAAAGGCAGGTATTACTAAATTAATTTTAAGTTGTTCACCAAAAATTGGCTCAACTAGTTTCTCTACAACCATAAATGAGATTAAAAAATCTGCTACTCCAACAATTAATACAGCCCAGAAAGAAGATCTCACAACGTAAGCTGTAATTTTTGTTAAGATCTCAGAGTCTGTCTGTAATGTTTGTTTTATAGATTTCAAAACAAAAAATATAACTCCTATGAGAGATATAAAATAAAATAGTAATTGAATATATGATAAGTTTATTGCTAGTCCCTCTAAAGGCTTATTTAATTTTTTAAAACCAAATAATTCGTAATGAGCAAAAAGCTTTTTAACTCCTGGCCAATCAAACCAAACTGTTAAAACATTATTAATTAGAAAAACTAATGTTAAGGCTAAAATAGAATAACTAAATATTCTTATTAAAATAGATAAGTTATTTTTCGCCATCATATTAAAAATCTTTTAATGATATATAAAAAGAGGGCCCATTTAAGGGCCCTCTAGTAATAATTAGAATTAATTATACTCCTAATGCTCTATTTCTTTGAGCAACATATGGCCCGTCAGACAAGTTAGTCCAAGCACCAATTTCCTTACGACCTTTAACAAAGGCAGCATGTACTTTCTTAGCAAGAGCACTATGTTGTTGAACTTCATCGAAAACTTCAGCAGCACCTTTAGCGAAAGCATCGTAAACTTTATCGTTAAACTTCTCTAGTTTAACTCCACTTTCGTTAACTAATCGTGCTAGTGCAGCTCCGTTTTTAGCATTGTATTCAGCCATTGTAGTTGTGTCAGCCCAATCACATGCAGTTTTAATAATTAACTGATCTGATTTTGACAAACTAGTAAACCAAGATTTGTTAACTCCACAAGCTAGTGTAGATCCTGGTTCATGCATTCCTGGATAGTAATAATACTTAGCAGCTTCCTGGAACTTCATAGCTTCATCGTTCCAAGGTCCTACCCATTCAGTTGCATCAATTGCACCAGACACAAGGTTTTCATAAATTTGTCCACCAGGAAGTGAAATTGGAGAACCACCAAGTTTTCCAAGAACTTGTCCACCTAAACCAGGCATACGCATTTTTAAACCTTTAAAGTCATTAGCTGATCTAATTTTTTTGTTAAACCAACCACCCATTTGCACTCCAGTGTTACCAGCAGCAAAACTTTGTGTTCCAAAATCATCAGTCAATTCATCCCACAACTCTTGTCCACCAGCAAATTTTAACCACGCATTCATTTCAGCATATGTGAAACCAAATGGAACGGCAGTAAAATATCCAAATGCAGGGTGTTTTTTAACCCAGTAGTAATCAGCACCGTGATACATTTGAGAGTTACCTGAAGCAACTTCGTCAAACGAGTCAAATGCTTTTACCCTCTCGTTAGCAGCGTAATAAGTAACTTGAATTCTACCGTCACTCATATCGCTTAATCTTTGAGCAAGTCTTTGTGCACCAGTTCCTAGACCTGGAAAATCTCTAGGCCAAGTAGCCACCATAGAAGCTTCAACTCTTTCTTTGGCAACTGCTGGAGCAGATAAAGCAACAGCAGCAACACCAGTTGCAGCTGCAGTTTTAAAGAACTTACGTCTTGAAGGTGATCTAGAAACCTTCAATGATTTTTTTTCTTTAATCATTAGTATCTCCTCTTCTTTGTTAATTAACTGTTCAGAGTAAATTACAATTGTGCGTTTGAGTCTAGAGTAAAATAACTCTAAAAGATTGTATTACAATCTGAGGTAGTAAATAAGAGATTAATTAAAATTATTTTTTGTCAAAAAATGCTTCATACACCATCATGAAGATTGCAATTGCCATCAATATATAAACCGGCAAGACATCAAAAAAACCAATCATGGTTGATCTTGTTAACGTAGTTGCTAAACCAACTAAAAAAGCTGTTGCAAGTAAAGTTCCTAAAAATGTTGTTAATTTTTGCATTTAATTATTACATTCCTTTTCTAACCAATTAGCAATACCTAAAAATCTATGATCATCGTACTTAGCACCAGTTAACTGGACCCCTAAAGGCATATTTGCATCACCTTGTAACAATGGGAGTGATATACATGGAGTTCCGAGATAAGACCAAACTTTATTAAATTCTGCAGAACCAGTTGTTTTTAAACTTTTGGGGGCAACACCAGGACTAGCAGGTGATAAAACTCCATGATAATCTTCAAATACTTCTTCATAAGACTCGTAACTTCTTTTCATGAAATCCAGGGCCTCAGCATACTCTTTTGCTGAATGTTTATTGCCTTTAACAATTGCATCTTGCATTGGCTTAGATAATTTTTTTTTATACTTTTTATAATATAATCCAAAATTATTTGCTAAATCAGTTTCATACATAATTTGATGATATTTATGAATATCTTTAAAATAAGAAGGGTTATCAAAAACCTCAATATTTTTTTTAAAAGATTTTATAAAATATTCAAAAGCTTCTCTGGATTTTTTTTCAATATTTTTCCAATAATCTGTTTTATAAAAAATAAATTTAGGTTCAAACAAGGGACCTTTTTTTGTTTCCGCAAGTATATTCTCAGCTGAATAATGAACGGTTGCAGGGTCAAAATTATCTTTTTTAATTAAAACTTTTGAAAGCAATGCAACGTCTTCTACTGATCTTCCAAATACACCTATGTGATCTAATTTTTCTGAAGTTTTAAGTACACCATTTCTTGAAATTAACCCATAAGTTGGTTTGTAACCTACAACTCCACAATATGATGCTGGTCTTATTATTGAACCACCTGTTTGTGAACCAATTGATAAAGGTGCCATAAACGAAGCAACAGCTGCTGCAGATCCACTTGAAGAACCGCCTGGAGTTCTTGAATAATCATGTGGGTTAGTTGTTTTAGGAGGGCCAAGATATGCTAATTCAGCTGTAGCTGTTTTACCCATTACGATTGCGCCAGCTGCTAATAATAAATCAACTATTTCTGCATTTTGTGAATAAGATTTGCCCTTTCTAATTACAGTTCCACATTCGGTTGGCATATCAAGAGTTCCAACAATATCTTTCACAGCTACAGGAACACCGTGTAATGGTCCTAAAGGTTTACCTGATCTTCTATATTCGTCAGCTTCTGCTGCTTTTTCTAGTAGAAGTTTTTTATCAAAGTGTGCCCAAGCCTTTACATCTTTTTCAAATTTATTAATTCTTTCTATATACTTTTCACATATTTCTACTGATGTTAATTGAGCGTCTTTTATTTTCAAAGCAAGCTCTTCAGCTTTAAGAGTAAAAATATCTATCATTTTTTTTAGTTAGCAAATAATGTTTCTGGTAACCATAAAGCAATTGCAGGAAACATGTACATTAAAAACATAGCAAAAATCACAATTGCTAAAAACGGCATAATACCTCTAAAAATATCCATTAATTCAACGTTAGTTTTTTGAACTCCTTTTAAATAATAAGCTGACATTGCCATTGGCGGCGTTAAAAAAGAGGTTTGCAAATTTAAAGCAATTAACATTGCAAAAAAATATGGGTTAACTCCAAAAATTTCTAATAGGGGTAAAAAGATTGGAACAAAAATAATTAAAATTTCAGTCCACTCTAATGGCCACCCTAAAAGGAAAATTATAATTTGTGTAATTACTAGAAATTGCCAAGTTGAAATATTTATAGAAGTAAAAAAATGTTCAAAAACTTCATGTCCACCTAGGTAAGAAAATACTGAAGAAAAAGTCCAAGATCCAATAAATAACCACATAATCATAGCTGTTGTTTTAGCGGTTAAAAAAACAGACTCTTTAAAGTTTTGCCATTTAAGGGTTTTGTAGAACCAAGATAAAATCAATGCTCCAAAGGCTCCTGCTGCTGCGGCCTCTGCTGGTGTTGCTATTCCAGCTAAAATTGTTCCAAGCACTAACATAATTAATCCGAAGAGAGGTACAAAAGAAACTAATACCTCTTTTAAAATTTCTGCACGAGGTGGGATGTCTTCTTTTGGAGGTCTAGGTGCAATGGAGGGATTCAGCCATGCTCTTATAACCGCGTAGCCAATGTACAATCCTGCCAAAAGTAAGCCTGGAAAGATAGCAGCTGCAAAAAGTCTAAGAGGTGATAATTGAGCAATAACAGAGTAAACAATCAACATAATGCTTGGTGGTATTAGAATACCCAAACATCCTCCAGAACATATTATTCCTGATGCAAATTTTTTATCGTAACCAGCTTTTACCATTGCTGGCCAAGCTAATAATCCCATCAACGTCACTACTGCACCAATAATTCCTGTTGCTGTAGAAAACAGTGTACAAGTAATTAATGCAGCAACAGCCATTGATGCTGGAAGTCTGTGTGCAGCTAATCTTATGGCAAAAAACAATTTTGCAACAATTCCTGCTCTTTCAACTAAATAACCCATAAACAAAAACAATGGTACAGCTGTCAGAACATTATTATCCATAACAGTATAAGTGTTTTGAACAAATAATTGAAAAATTCTATTATCAAAAATGTGTTCCATCATAGTTGCGTCGTAGTAAGCGTAATATCCAAACGCGATACCCATTGCCATCAATGTAAATGCAATTGGAAAACCTAAAAGAACTGCAAATAGAAATATACCCATCATCAAAATTGCAACTTCTGGATTTGAAAGACTAAATAACATTTGATTTATCTTCCTCTTGTGATGTTCTCATCAACATTTGTTCTGTTTCCTCAGCAACTACCATTCGCATAGGCCATTGCCCTGTTTTAATGCAAATGATTGATCTAAAAACTTCTGCAATTCCTTGAATAATTAACAATGTACCTGCAGCAGGTATCATTGATTTAACCATATAAATTTGTATTTGAGCTGGACTACTCCAACTTGTTTCTTTTATTTTCCAAGCTATTGCAGCGTATTCATATCCGTAAAATGCTAAAGCAACGACGCCTGGAAAAAAGAAAATAAAATATAGGACTAAATCTATCCAAGCTTGAGTTCTTTGTTTAAATAATCGGTAAATTACATCACCTCTTACATGGGCTTCGGTCGCTAAACAGTATGCACCTGACATCATTAGTATTGCCCCGTACATTTGCATACTAAAATCAAAATTCCATAAAGTTGGCTTGTTAAAAACATAAGCCATAACAACTTCGTATACTGTTCCGCCCATTAAAATCACAATACACCAAGAAAATGCTTTACCCATTGAAGTACTAAGTGTATCCGCAAATTTAATGAAAGTTTCCATCAGTAAAAAATATAATAAATTAAACTAAAAAAAAAGGGGGTTTTTCAACCCCCCTTTTTGAAATTTACTAAAGTTAATTAGATTTTAACTTTCTCAATTGGTCCAAACTCATTTTCATAAGCTAATTTGTAGTTCGGTTGATTCATCAACAGATACTTCATAGTTCTCTTAGCGTATGCTTTTTGAGAGTCTACCACTTTCTTAAAGAAAGCATCTTTTGCAGCAAACTCACCAATAACTTTATCCCAACCTTTTAATTGCTCTGCAAGGATAGCGTCTGATGTTTGGTAAACATTAACTTTATGCTCGTTCATCAATTTAGCTAAGTCAGTTGAATATCTAACTAATGCTTTAAAGTAGTTATCTGAGTTTGCAGCGTAAGCGGCATTCTTCAAGATAGCTTGATGAGCAGGCGATAAGCTATTCAGTCTCTTTGTATTCACTGGAATTTCAAACATTTCCTGAGATTGGTGGAAACTTCCTAAGTGATAGTGTTTAGAGACATCCTGCATTCCAAACTGTGAGTCTGATGTAGGGTTGTTAAACTCTGCAGCATCAATCAAACCAGTTTTCATTGCTGGTTGGATTTCACCGCCTGGTAATTGTCTAACGACCATTCCCATAGCAGTTAAAACGTTAGTCGCTAGACCAACTGTTCTATACTTCATACCTTTAACATCAGATACTTTTGTTACATTCTTTTTAAACCAACCAAATGGTTGAGCTGGCATTGGCATATGGAAGAAACCAGTGTAATTAAATCCAACACTTTTTACTGCTTCTTCGTATAATGCTCTACCTCCACCGTACTCCATCCATCCCATAACTTCTTGAGATGACATTCCGTATGATGGTCCAGTTCCAAAAAGAGACGCAGCAGCATTTTTACCATACCAATATGCAGTCACCCAGTGACCCATATCAACTACACCTGAACTTACTGCTTGTCCAATTTCTGAAGTTTTAACAACAGCTCCAACTGGTTGAACATCGATTTTAAGTTCTCCAGCTGACATGTCGCTAACCATTTTTGCGTAATCTCCCGCCATTTCAAAAAAGATATTAGCGCCTGAAGGCCAAGCTGCTTGCATCTTTAATGTTAATGGAGCACCAAATGCAACATTTGGCATTGCTACTGCTGTTGCTGCGGCTGCACCAGTTGCTGCTGCGGCTTTGAAGAACTTTCTTCTTGAAGGAGTTTTAGAACCCTTCAATGATTTTTTGTTCTTAATCATTATATTCTCCTCTAGTTAATTAACTGAAGAAATTAAGCATAGATTCAGTTTAGAGTCTTTCTAAAAGATGGGCCAAAATGACCCATATTGAACAAATTTTAAAAAAAATTTCAATTTCTAGTAGAACTAAAATTTTAAATTAACTTATTATCTTCATAAACACAGCATTTCTCAGCGGGTATATGAAGTTTAACATTCTGGTTTGGTATTTCGGTCTCTCTGGTGACTTTTGATTTAATTGTAAAATCTCCCATTTTGGCAGTGATTAATTTATAGTTTCCAAGATCCTCAACCTTTTCGACATTAACATCAATTAAGTTTTCATTTTGGTTTTGTGCGATCTTAATGAATTCAGATCTAATTCCTAATTTAATATTTTTTGTTTTTAAATTGGATAAATTTGTATGGGTTTTAATTAAGGTATTATTAATCTTTACACTATCGTTTGAGGAAGCTTCACTTTCAAATAAGTTCATAGCTGGTGATCCAATAAAGTATCCAACAAACGTTGTATTAGGTCTTTCAAAAAGTTCTTTCGGAGAACCAGTTTGAACCACCTCTCCTTCACTCATTACTATTATATTATCTGCAAAAGTCATCGCTTCATTTTGATCGTGCGTTACATAAACTAATGTTGTTTTATATTGCTCATTAATTTCTTTAAGATTTCTTCTTAATCTAAATTTTAAATCTGGATCGATAACTGTTAAAGGTTCATCCATTAAAACAGCAGCCACATCCTCTCTCACAAGGCCTCTTCCTAAAGATATTAATTGCTTTTGATCTGCAGTTAATTTTCTTGCAGGAGAATTTAAGAAAGATTTTAAATTTAAAGTTTCAGCAACTGAATTAACTCTTTCATCAGTTTTACTTTTAGAAAAATCTCTGCATTTAAGTGGGAATGCTAAATTTTCATAAACAGTCATAGTATTATAAATAACTGGAAATTGAAAAACCTGAGCGATATTTCTATCTTCTGTTTTTAAATCTGTAACGTCTTTATCATCAAATAATATTCTTCCAGCAGAAGGTCTAACTAAGCCAGACACAATATTAAGCATGGTAGTTTTTCCACATCCAGAAGGACCTAAGATAGCATATCGATTTCCATTTTCCCATGTCATTGAGAAAGGATTTAAAGCATAGACTGGATTTGGATCATTTGGATTGTATGAATGAGAAATGTTACTTAAATCAATTTTAGCCATTCAAACCTCCAAAAGGTGAAGATGCTAATTTTCCATCAGCATGAAACGCATAAGCTTTATCAATTTTAAAATTAATTTTAATTTTATCGTGTATCTTAAAGTTTAAAACTTCTTCTATTGAAACTATAATTTTTGTTTTTCCTCTTTTTAAGTGAAGCAATGTTTCTGAACCACTTATTTCTGCAAGCTCAACTTCAAATTCATGTCCATTTTCATTTAATTCGATATCAGAAGATCGTAATCCGATTTTTAAACCATCTTCAGTTAATTTAGACAAATGTTGTGGGGCCTCTACATCAATGCCTTCAAATTTAATATGATTATCTGAAATTTTAGCTTCTATTATGTTCATTGGTGGGTCATTAGAGATTTCTGCAACTTTCAATGAGTTTGGATTTTCAAATATTTCTTTTGCCGGACCAACTTGTAAGACCTTACCTTCATCTAGAACTATAACTTCACCATTTAATTCCATAGTTTCTCTTGGATCCGTGGTCGAATAAATTAATATTGTTTCATCTGCTAAACCTTTAGAAAATAGGTTTTTAAACTCTTCTCTTAGTTGCTCTCTCAATTTGTAATCCAAATTTACCAAAGGTTCGTCTAGTAATAATATTTTTGCGTTTTTGACCAGGGATCTTGCAAGCGAAACCCTTTGTTGCTGACCTCCAGAAAGCTCTTGGATCTTTCTATTTTCATAACCTAACAAGCCTACAGATTTTAAAGCGTCCATTACTTTTTCTTTAATAATACTTTGATCTATTTTTCTTTGTTTCAAAGGAAAGGCTATGT
>Ga0255757_10005161_pt1 | contig 11603 bp, 11 predicted proteins | sample 071ome_27_FD_179957 | JGI IMG/M metagenome (GOLD analysis project Ga0255757, IMG submission 179957) | Coastal salt marsh microbial communities from the Groves Creek Marsh, Skidaway Island, Georgia - 071409AT metaG (version 2) | ecosystem: Environmental > Aquatic > Marine > Intertidal zone >...
TGAGATGCTTGTGTTGCATCAAGAGCAGCTTTTGCAAGATCAACAATTGGATTTTGTTCGGCTTCTCGAACCGGCCTTGGTTCGATTGGTGTTTGAAGAATTGCGTTTGCATTCAATGTTTCTTGAGGAACTTCTTGTTGAGGTGTTTGCTTTGACTCGATGGGTTGGAGCAGGCTATCGTTTTGATGTTCCATATCGTTTGGTTGTTGAAGGGAACGTGCTTTTGCATGGCACTTTTCAGCCTTCTCTAAATCACCAGCACGCTCCAATGCTCTTGCCAAGCCAGTCCAATTCTCTACAGTTCCATCTGCTTGAATCAATGCCTTCCACATTGTCACAGCACCTAAATGGTCACCATGCAATGACAACGCCCTCGCTCTTGTGCTGTTTTGCACATCTGGAATCAAACCAAGTGCTTCTGCTGCCATCTCGGGTCCTGCAGGTAATGTTGGTGGTAATCCCTGAGTGTTGTCAAGGATATTCGATTCACCGTCAGCTAAGTCGAGGAGTGTTTGAATCAATGTGTTTTTCGAAATTTCGTTACCTAATGAAGCGAGTGAACGCAAGGATTGGAGGTAATCTTCAACCAAACCAGCATCTTTTGCATGAACGTTGATGGCTTCGAGAGCCTCGACATTTTTTGCCTCAATGCCGAGAACCCTTTGATAATTCAAAGTTGAATCGGCGGTATTCCCAACTTTTTGTTGCAACCTTGCGAGCGTCAACAGTGCATCGATGTGTTCGGATTCAAGATTGAGTGAATGTGTTAACGACGCTATCGCATGCGTGTCGTGACCGAGTTCTGTAAGAGCCAATCCTGCGAGTCTCCATGCCTCAGCGTGTTTGGCAGCTACTGCTTTGAGATGTGGTTTGAGAATTTTGAAGACTTCTTTAAAATTCGATTGTTCGAACAAAGTTCTAACTTCGTTCATTGTTTCTTCAAACACATCTTCTTCAGATGGCCCTTCTTCATCGTGCTCATCACTAGAGAATTCTTCACTTTGGACCTCTTCATTTGATGGAACAATTGCAGCCTCTCGTGCCGCGACCATCGTTGCAGCGCTCCTCAATTCATCAATATCCAGGTGCTGATTCTCATCATCATCATGATGAACTGCTTCGGCGAGTACATCTTCTGGGTTTTCTACACCAGTTTCTTCAAGCACAGCAGTCATTTCCGCCTCGTCATAACTTTGCGTTGGCTTAATGCTTGGTTTCATTGATTCAACAGCCACTGAAATTCCACTGTCTCGGCATCGTTTTTGTACGTCGAGAAGGGCTGGGTGGCCAGGGAAGAATTCTAGGGCTCGCTTTGCAGTTTCGTATGCTCCTTCCAAGTCACCTATGCGTTCCAAGAGAATAGCCATGTTCGCTGTAGCAGGTGCATGGTCCGGATTCAAATCAAGACAAATTTGGAAGGATTGCCGTGCACCACGTGCATCTTGTTGTGCTTCAAGGAGAACACCTCGATTAAACCAAGCCATATCACAAGAGGGGTCGAGTGCAATCGCTTTGTTGAATGCAGAAAGGGCACCTTTAATGTCATTATTGCGTGAAGCATCTTCACCTTGAGTAAGGAGTTCTTCAATTTCTCTTGCAACTTCATCCTCTTCACTTTCGATTTGGGTTTCTTCTGCATCTTGTTTGTTCATCTGCTCTTCAGCATCCTCTTCACGAATGGAATCAACAACATCTTCTTCACCCTCTAAATCTAGGTTTTCTTCGTCGCCGCTCATGATGTCACCACTTTCAACCGAGGCGCTTTATTGAATAAGCGTTCCTTCTCCTTGGCTTACCGACAAAACCTTACATTCATAATTCTGTGCCTTTTGGGTGTAAGTGTGGTACGATGAAAATTCTAGGTATATGCGGTGAATATGGTTCTCAAACGAAAAGTGGAATGCTTGTACAGATTGCATTAGAACACGCAAAATCTCTGGGTGCTGACATTGAATTCTGGGACGCTACAAAAACGCCTCTTCCTCTTGTTGGTGAAGAAGGGTGCTGGTCTCACCCTCATGTCAAAATGTTTCAAGATTTGTTGATGGAATGCGATGCATTCTTTGTCGCTTCACCGGAATATCACGGAAGTTTATCCGGAGTGATGAAAAATACATTTGACTGGATGTATGATAAGCATGTTGGCGGCAAGGTCTTTGGTTTGATGTCTACTCTAGGTGGAATGACAAATAGCAACACTGTGAATCATATGAGAATAATTGTACGATGGCTCCACGGCTGGTCTGTTCCCGAGCAAGTTGTCATTGGTCATGTAAAAGACGCATTTGATGACAATGGCAAATTAACCGACGAGGCATTACAAGAACGTGTTGTTTCCCTTGTTGATTCGGTAATGAATACGGTTGACAAACTCTCGTCGTGAATCGGATGTCCCAAAACCATATCCATTTCACGGATTCATTTGGTTGTAAATACTATCTTGTCGAGCCGCAAACATTCAGTGTAGGTGACGGAACGGGGCGAGATCTTCGTGCATCGCCTTCTCAAGAATGTGAGATTATTGAGCCATTTTTCGTGGCTGAAACGCCATTCACACAAGGCATGTGGGTTGGGTTGATGAACTCGAATCCATCAAAGCACCAAGAACATCTCGATTCTTTTTTTCAACCCGTTGAAAGCGTTTCATATGATGATGTGAAAGCACTTATTCACAAGCGAAACGAAATGAACCATGACGTGGAATTTCTCGGACTTCAAGGGCAATGGAGACTTCCGAGTGAGACCGAATGGGAGTGCTTTGCGAGGGCTGGTACAACAAGTGTTTGGAGTTTCGGAGATGATGAGCATGAATTAACTTCCTATGCATGGTATGGTGCAAATTCGGGTGCAAGAGTTCAACGTGTCAAAATGAAAAAAGCAAATCCGTGGAATTTGTTCGACATTCACGGGCTTATTTCAGAGTGGTGTGACGATCACTGGGAATCATCATATGCTGAACGACGAGGTCAGATGCCATATCGCAATCAATCAGGTCTTCGTATACTTCGCGGTGGCTCATGGTTTACAGATGGTACCTCAACCACAAGCTTTCATCGTTCATACGCTCCGCAAGTGAAAAAAAGTGATGGCATTGGATTTCGATTGGTGTGGGAACCCAAAGAGGCGATGTAATGAAATTATTTCACAACCCAAAATGTTCAAAATCAAGAATTGCACTGAAATTTTTTGAAGAAAATAACATTGAAATCGATGTAGTTCTCTATCAAAAGGTAGGTTTGACAGGACAAGATGCACAACACATCGTCAAAAATTTCGACGATGATTTCAGCCATTTACTTCGAAAGAGTTCTCAGCATGACATCAAACCAGATTTATCCGAAAAGGAGAAAATCGACCTTCTCATAAAATTTGCAGACCATCTTCAACGCCCTCTTCTTCTCACAGATGCTGATTGTAAAATTGGCCGACCATTGGAGAATTTTTCAACGATTGAAACACTATCAAGGTATTTCTCCACCGAGTAATTCCGTATTGTAATGTTCGGGTTGTGTTAATTTGCCCAAATGTTGGCCGTCAGGAATCATACCAGGCCCTACTTTCCACATCCCATTTAGCGGCTCATTTTTGATAATCATCAAATTCAGTTGCAGGAATTGAGAAATTGCAAGTTCGGTGCGATGGAGAACTGGTGCGATTTCATCATGGAATGTTGCATTCATGACATTGCATATTTCATCAAATGTACGATGGCCGTCACACAACTCCCATAACATGCTGTTCATTGTATCTAAGGGGCGCCTCAATTCTTTTGGTGCACGAAACAATTTTGATAACATACGCTCAAACCGGTTGAATTTTTTTTCAATTCTCATCACAATTTTTCTCCCTGACACACCGCGTTCATTCGGCTGCTTTCCGATTTCCCCTGTTCTCGCCCACCAAACTGGAAGGCGACAAGGATATGTACCCGACAATCTATGTTCCTCTATGCCTTCCAACGTCGTCAAATGATTCACCTAAAATGATGTAAAAGTCCACCAGAGAAGCAACAACATTGATGCGACCCCGCTATATGCAGATAATTTGGTTAACTGAATTTTTTGGGTAAAATTTTTCAGATACCAAGTGAACACGCCGAAGACTGAAACGAGAAGCAAGAGAGCATACCACAACGGAGGAAACTCACCTGCTGCATCAGCCATAGTTTATCGAGGCAAGCATACCATTTTGGTTTATTCATAGGGTGCCATCAAGATATTGCTGTCCGTAATATTGCCATTGTTCCATCGTCCATCCAACTGGTAAACCTTCAGGCGGTACAGGGGGCCCTTGATATTCGATAACGGGTTCTATCGATTCTTCTACAGTGGTTGAGGGCGAAATCTCTGGTTCAGCATAGACCTTCATTTGTTCCGGTTGATGTTGTTGTTCGTGATATTGGATGGGCGGACCATCTTGTTGATGTCGTTGTACTTCTTCTTCGACTTCTGCTTCGGGAGACCTTCTTCTCAACAAAAAGAGGAGGCCGAGAAGGGCAATTACACCTCCCCCCCCAAAGATCGCAATGTCTGTTGCCAAGAATTCGTCGTTTTCAGGTTCATCTTCAAAGACGAATGTAAGCATCGTGGTTTGTGACGAGAACTGGTCAAGTGTTGATACTGTGACTTTTACATCCCCCTCAGTTATGCCGCCAAATCTACGCACTTCACAATCAACCAATTGCTTTTGTTCAATCGAATTTCCAGGTTGTAAACTGAATTCCAGTTCTTCTTCAAAGAGAACTTTTTGGCAAATAACTTGCCACTGCTCGGGGAATTCAATATTGAGGTGAAATGTTTCAGCCTCTGAAGATGTACTTGAAATATTTACATAAAATGGTGAAGCCATGTTGTGATTGATCATTTGATTTGTCATTTGTTCAATGTTAAAATCTACCGTCCTCTTTTTGGTCACCATCATCATGGCTTCTGTTTTCATTGTGTATGGTAAACCATCTTCATCTATTGCACCTGTGACCTCATACGTAATGACGATTCGAGAATTTAATGCCAAATCCTCTGGAAGAAGGAGTTCAGTTTTGAAAAGTACAGGTTGATTTGGAAGAAGTTGAACCGGTATTTCTTGGGCCATTGCACGGTCTCCTCCATTCATTGTAAAGAATGCAATAATGTTTTCATTGGGGGGGTGAACAGATAATGATGCCCTAACAGTGAGTCGGTCATCAACAGCATTTCCTAAATTTGTCAAGGATGATTCAGCAAATCCGATTCCACCACTTTCTACTTCACTAGACTGGTTTCCTGATGTTAAGACTGGAATTCGAATTGAGCTTGTGATGATTGTAAACTCAATATGGTTATCGACATCATTCAAATCTTGACCAAGAGTTGATGTTGCTGCCACTTCAATGGTGTGAAATTCCCCAGCACCCTCGTCGTTTGGAAGGTGTAACCAAATTGAGAATACCATGACATCTCCAAGGTCATATGGTGCTGTAAGTTCAACATTATCCTCGATAGGTTCGCCGTCTTCATTTGCTAACCACCACGACCATGATTCTGGCAAGTTGGGTAGAGTGATGTTTGCAGACGATTCGCCGTTACCTAAATTTGAAATTCGAATTGGAATTTCATTGGATTGACCAGGTGTTAATTTTTGAGGTAATTCGAGTCCTTCAATTTTCACGTCATAGAAGGTGTTCACCCTCAATCGGTCGAAATCATGCCCATGAATTTCCATAAAACTTCTTTGAGATTTTATCACAGGCGTAATAGTGGGGCCTCTGTCGCCTCCTTGTGCGTTGTTAGGTGCTTCGATGATGACATCAAACGATGTTGATGTACCAGCGTTGAGCACAGCATTTGTTCTTGAGGGTTGATGAACAATCCATTGTCCCACATCTTCAGAAAGAACCGAGATGTCAAAAATATCTTGCCGGGATGCATTGTTCCAAATGGTGTAAGTTAATGTAATCGCCTCACCAGGTTCGACAAAATGAATTCCATCGATGAAATCGTTCGAAACATCCACACTCGCATCACTCATCATGGATGCAGAGACATCGACATTTGATGTCGCCACTCGCCGAGTATCATTTTGTGATGTTAACGATAGCGTGAATTCTGACATCGTATCTGGAACAGCCTCTGTGGGTATTGTTAAGAGAAAAGCGACAAATTGTGGTTGATTTGGTCGTAATTGAATACTCGTAGGTTGATTCCAATCAAACTGAACGTTCCAATTTGATGGCAATTGCGATGTATCAATAGCGAGGTCAAAGACATCAGTTGCATCCCCTATATTTTCAACACTCAACTCAAACTGACAGGTATATGTTGGTGGGCAACTTGGTTTTGGGGATTTGGGATGGATTATTGGTATTCGGTCAGCGATGACTTGAAATTGGAAGTTCGAACTTGTTCCTATCGAACTATATTGTTTAGAATTCAAATCAAGTTGCATGGATTTGAAGCCAATTGAGGAATTTGCATCAGGTTTGAATTTTATGTCAAATTCATGTGGTTGGCCCGGTGTAACAAGAACGCCGTCCAGTGGATCAAAACTAGTTCCCGATGTTCTTGCGTAGTAAATTTCCCAATCTTGAGGGAGATTTTTCACCTCAGGAATAAACGACTCAGTAATGTTTCCTGTATTTGTTACTTCTATCCGAACACTACCCCATTCACCCGGTAAAGATGGTACACTCGAGACTGAACGAGCTGTGACCCCATATTCCGACTGCCTCACTTTTTGGTCATAAACAATCACGATTTCATCAAACCAAAATCCAATATCATTGCCACTTGTATCGCTTTCAAAGAAGAATCTGAATTGTGAGTTTTGATGAAAATACTGTGATGCAACTGGTACAATGGGGGAGGATGCTCCTTTGTCTGATAAACTGAATGTAAGCCAATTTGCACCATCAATGAACGAGTTATCCACGGTTCCTTGTAGAGTTCCGATATCATTCCACGCACCAAGTTGAGATAGGGCTTGCATCTTTATTGTATCATTTGGGGCAAGACTTCCAGTGTAATAAAACGAAAAGCCATTGGTTCGAAGAGGATTCGGATGGGCATCTGACAAATCCATTGCAGGAAAAACGAGAGAACTTTGCAAATTGTTTGGGTATGTTGAACCTTCGCCGTTGCCAATATGGCATGATGTACCCATTGAAATTGAGGTATCTGAATTCAAATTCCATGATGACCCTGCCGTCCATCCAAGAAGAGTATCACAATTGAAATAACTATACGCAACTGTGAAGAATCGTGAGTAGTCATTGTTTGATGGGTCATCATCTGCAATTGTAGGAGAAACTGAAATTTCGAGTGTGTGGTTACCGGAATATGTCGGCGTGATCTTGACTGAAGCAACCCCTTGAGACCCTCCGGATATTTGACTAACCTGTGTTGATGCAGTTGCTATTTCAAAATACGTGTATTCGTTGTGCAATAATTTTGCAGTCACAGTGACGACGCCGGATGAAGATGTCCCCAAATTTTCGATGGTGATGTCGATTTGACTTTCTACATTCAATACAGCATCAATTGCGAAGAGCGATTGTGGGCGATTGAAACTCGCAATGGGATAATTCGAAGAAAACATTCGATACTTTGTTGAGTTTGTGGAATCAGGATAAAAAATATTGATGCTATCAACCGTCAAATCTACTCCAGTTGCACGACCAGATGTTTCTTGTTGAGCATGCTGGTTCGATAAGTGGGTCGGCGTTGAAACTGATGCAAGCATGAGCATGCATAAAAAAACCGCTTGTCCCACTCCTTTCATTCCGCTCGTTTCGACACAGTGCTTCAAAGTATATAGGGGGAATGTTCCTAATTATTCCGCCTCGGATAGACTCTCTTGCTTTGATACAGATTGTTGAACGTGTTCCTGGGATAGCCGCACCCGTTCTTCATTTTTCTTTTCTCGACTACGGGCTGCAAAATAAACGGTGAAAGAAGGAACAAGAACCATCGCAAAGCATCCGATGACTGCGGCCAATGCCCACAAGAATTCTGTTGCTGCATCGATATTGAAAAGGTCGATATTTCGGAATTCTTCATTCACAGTTTGAATAGTCATTGTAGGCTGAGTGCTTCGATTTCCATTCTCAATGACCTCGATAGTATATGTCGAAGGAAGATGTTGGTATTCAATAAGAGATCTTGCTTTAACCTCGGCTTTAGCCAGAGAGGTGGCGTGAACAGTCCCATTCGAACGACGTGAAGGGTCGGGGTCAGTGAGCGTGGCGATAAACAAAGTATCTCCCGATTCAAGGATTTTTTCATGAACAGTGCTTTTTTCACACTCGGAAAAACAAACAAAATCCTCATTGAGATCACCGGCTAAATGAACATCAACGCCAAGGGAAGGATGGCTATATATCCCTGCCGAATTTAAGACTCTCAGTGTGGCCATGGAAGACAAACCTTCAACAGAGACATTGACCCAAGTCAAATTTTCAGGGTTAGCATTGACTTGCCAGGTCCATTTGGTCTGATTTAACTCTTCGTCGTAATAGGAATTGGTTGCCTGTCCGTCAAAGATTTGTTCTTCTGATGTTGTTTCGTAGAGGTAGTACGAAGGGGAAATCGTGGCGCCGTATACGGCATAAGACAAGAGAAAAATAAGTGTGAACGATAAGCCAAGAAGGGTTCGTAGAAGATTGGGGTTTTGAGCCAAAGCCTTCTTCATGGCATTCCCTGTTGACACATCTTCATCAACTCTTGTATACTTCTAATCGAGAAACAGCAAAGAAGCGGTGCCAAGAATCAAGCGTTGTTTTCATATAGGGGTGCAAGGTGGACGACATACACGGTGTGTACCTATGACGACTGCATACGATATTCCTGCGGATACTTTGATTGATGCGTTAAGTACAGCTTTGGCTGAAAATGGCCATGTGACAAAGCCTGAATGGGCCGAACACGTCAAGACTGGTGCGAACCGTGAACTTCCTCCCTCTCAAACAAATTGGTGGGAGACCCGATGTGCAGCCATACTTCGAAAGGTGTACCGAAACGGTCCTGTCGGTGTCACGCATCTGTCCCAAGATTTCGGTGGTAAGAAGAATTACGGGTCTAAACCTAACCGCCCTGTTGCTGGCTCTCGACACATCATTCGTACTGCTCTTCAGCAACTTGAGGCAGCTGGTTTGGTTGAAAAAGTAGAAAGCAGATTCATCGAAGGTGAAGACGGTGACGAGGACGTTCAATTGTACGCAGGGCGTGTCGTTACATCTTTAGGTCAATCTTTCGTTGACAATGTTGCTCATTCAATCCGTGCTCAAGTTGAAGAACAGTATCCCGGATTAAGCAAATACTGAAGCGGTTGTGGAGAAGTGGTATCTATGTCGTCGAACCATGACACTGAACTCGATGCACTTCGCCAACAACGCAGAGCACAATTGCAACAAGAAATTCACCAACAAGTTCTCGAAAGAGAAGAACAAGAGCAACAACATCAACAACAAGTGCAGGCTCAGGAAAACATCGATGCATTCATTCGATTAAACCTCTCATCAGAGGCAAAAACACGCTTAACTCAATTGTCTTTGGCCAACGCACAAAATGGTGAACAGATCAAACTCCTCCTCATCAAAAGCATTCAGAATGGAAACATGTCAACACCAGTATCCGATGAACAGTTCCGAATGTTTCTCGAATCATTATCCAAGAGCCGTAGAAATACGTCAATCCGAAGAATCTGAGAAGGTGCTCAAAATGTCAAGAAATAAACCAGCAGCAAAGAAAATACGATTAAACAAAGTAACCAAACAAAACCGAAGAGTTCCTGTTTGGGTTATGTTGAAAACGAATAGAAACACTGTCTCTCACCCAAAGAGACATCACTGGAGAAGGAGTAAACTCCAACGATGAGGTGATGAAATGGCACGAGGAAAAGAATCAGAACTCATCGTTCCCCTCCGAAGAGCATGGAACATTACCCGTTTCAAAAGAGCGCCAAGAGCAATGCAGATTATTCGTGAGGAAGTCATTCGACACTGCAAAGTTCAGGAAGATGAAACCATTTACATTGATGAAAATGTCAACAAACATATTTGGTCGCGTGGGATTGAAAATCCACCAAGAAAGGTAAGATTGGTACTTATTCGTCACGATGTTCCTGACATGCCTGATGTGGAAGTTCGTTTGTTTGAGGAGTGATTAGATGGGAAATATTCGACCAAGTTTCATTAAAGTACGTGCAATTCGATTAGTTGAAGAGCATGGAGAGAAGTTCACTGATGACTTTGAACACAACAAACACATGGTGACTCAACTTACCGATGTTGAATCTAAAAAATTACGAAACTGGATTGCAGGATACGTAACTCGATATCGCCAACGAAGAACTGACTAGGTGGATTTGTTGTGGCGGTCCGAGTCGATTGGGACCGCCAGCCAGTCAGTGTCCATTGCAATGATTCGCCTCCCCTTGAACGATTAATTGAATTCCTTCGTTCAAAATACAATTGTCGAAAGCACTCCGTTATTATGAGGGACAGAGAGAACGGTGCTGGATATCTTTTTTTCGTGTATCAAAATCTTGACCCTCGATGGATTATCTCATTTCAAGAAACGGAGGTGTCGGAATAGGTGAAAGAAAGGACATTCCGTTACCAGCATCGACGTTTACATTGAAGATCATTCTCGTCGGCACATCAGTTGAGGGAAATGCAGGGGCAATTTGTCGTGCAATGTTGAATTATGGGTTCGACCAACTTTCCTTTGTTCAACCTCTGTGTGATATTTACTCTACTGAAACCCGAAACAGAGCAAAGCATGCCCAACGTGTCCTCGATGAGGCGTCTGTGTATGATACTCTTGACGAAGCGATACGTGATTGTTCACTTGTATTTGGTACATCAGGAAAACGAGAAACTGGTGATAAAACAGCGAAACGACATTTTCTTTATCCCTGGGAACTTGAACAACGAATCTCTTTGTTTCATGGAACAATTGGACTTGTTTTTGGTGAAGAGGGCAAAGGATTGTCATCAGATGACCTTGCGAAATGTGATGACCTTGTGACGCTTCCAACTTGGGAAGGGTATCCAATAGCCAACTTAAGTCATGCAGTTTCGACGATCTTGTATGAACTTCACCGCGGCCGAGTTCTCGCAAATTTAGGTTCCGACCCTGGTCTTCCAGAAATAGTCCCACTTGAGAGAACTATCCCGCCAAAACTTCGTAATATTCTCAATCAAAGTATCGACGAGTTAGGTGAGGTGCTCCCCGGACTTGATGAGCGTGGCGAGTCATTTTCCTCTGTACTCAAGAGGGCAGTTCTCCGTTCACAACCTACTGAAGATGAAGCGACTCGCCTCATAGGTGGTTTGGTCGATGCAACAACTGCACTTCAAAAAGTCAACAATGATGAGCGATGGCTTAAGGACCGCAGACGTAGAATCAACGATTAATCTCCGTACCAAGATGCGGTACTTTTTGGTGTTTCTCGACAGTGCATTGCTACTAATTTCAAAGTGTTGCTGTATGATGTCTGTATGTGTGGATGAACTTGTTCAAAGGCCCATTTAGCAAGATTTTCTGCGGTGGGAATAAAGGGAACGATTACAGTTCGATGTTCTGTTGGCATTTGTTTGAGCAGTTCGAGCAACTCCTTATCTTCAT
>Ga0255757_10005170_pt1 | contig 11594 bp, 5 predicted proteins | sample 071ome_27_FD_179957 | JGI IMG/M metagenome (GOLD analysis project Ga0255757, IMG submission 179957) | Coastal salt marsh microbial communities from the Groves Creek Marsh, Skidaway Island, Georgia - 071409AT metaG (version 2) | ecosystem: Environmental > Aquatic > Marine > Intertidal zone > Salt...
CCTTCACGACGACGATTGTGGACGCACAGGGCAGCCACGACCAGGACCTCAACGGGTACATGGTGACCTCCGTCGCTGAGATCGACTACTACTGGACCAGTTCGTCGGACAACAACGCCGACTTCCGCTGGGTCAGCGAAGCGGTCACGCTGCTCGATGCATCGGGCAACACGGCCGAAGTCGAACTTGTGGAAGAGTTCACGCACCGCGTCTGCTACGCGTACACCTCGACGAGCTACATCATGCTCTCGAACTGCTACAACTCTTGGTCCTCGACCGGCAGTTCCCGCACGTTCAGCAACGGCTTGGTGGAGCACGGCTACTACTACGGCTCCATCGACGGTTCTGACTTCACCGGTGAAACGGTGATGATCGACGCTCCGTTCCTCTACCTCGATGCCGACACGCACGAGTGGAACGACGCGACCTTCTTCGTGACGGCGTCCTACGACTACTACGGTTACAACCTCCTCTACCCGTACTACTACGGCGAAGTGAACATGGAGTTCCACAACTCCAGCATCACGGGCATGGCGGTGAACACCGACGGTGAAGTGCAGGGTGTGCAGTTTGGCTACCAGTACTACTCGATGAACCTCGATGCCAACGGCTCCGCGTTCAACGGTGTTTCGTCGATCATCGGCGGCATGGGCTACGGGTACTACCCCGACTACGAACTGAACCACTTCAACATCCGCAACTCGACCATCAGCCACTACAAGGGCTACACGCCGCTCAACAACGCCATCAACCTGCAGGACATCTGCATCCAGTTGTACGGCGGTGAAGGCGACGTCATCGAGAACAATACGTTCACGAACTGCGGTGTGGGCATGATCATGCAGCGCTCCCCCTACTACTACAGCCACAACACGAACGAGTACGGTGCGGACAACCTGACCATCCAGAACAACCTGTTCGAGGATGGCGGTGAAATCAACGACATCTGGTTCTACACCGGCGCGTACTCCGACGGCGGCCTGGTCACCGGGAACACGTTCAACAACTCGATGGGCAGCAACGTCGTTGCGGCCTACGACAGCACCACGAGCGACCTGACGGTCAGCGACAACGTCATGCGCGGTTTCTCCGACACGGGCGTCTTCGTCCGCGGCGTCGAAGGCTTCCTTGTGGACGGCAACGAACTCTACGGCCCCGGTGAGGGTGCAGTGGCCATCTACACGGACGGTGGCTCCGGCGACATCACGGACAACACGATCGTCGACAGCGACGACGGTATCCTGATGACCGGAGCGACGCAGCCCATTGGCTCCACCACCTCGCTCTGCCAGATTTCCGGTAACTACGGCTACGGCGACAGCTGCTCGTTCACGTTCCCCGGAAACGGCTCGACCCTGGTCATCGACATCGCCACGGACTCGTGGGGCTACGAAATCTCGCTCGAGATCACGAAGCCCGACGGCACCACCGACACGTGGTCCTCGTACACCTTCGCCTCCAACACGGCGTACAAGCCGCTTACCTCCTACACGGACGCGGGCACGTACCAGATTGACGTCAGCGACACCTACGGTGACGGTGGCATCACCCTGGACGCTTACTACACCACGGCGGCGAGCGGTGTCTCCGGACCAGTGATCAGCGGCAACGACATCTCTGTCTCCGCTGGCCGTGAAGTGACGAGCGCCTACGGCATCACCCTCGAGGACTGCTCGGGCACGTCGATCAACATGATGAGCAACACCATTTCGCTCCCGACCAACGCCATCGTGCTGGACGGCTGCGATGCATCCGACGACGGCTCCACCCTCCAAGGTGGCAGCCAAGGCGGCAGCGTTGGTGTGGACCACGTCAACGGCGATTCGCTGACCCTTTCGGGCACGGACATCACCGGTTTCGAGACCGGCGTGTACGTTGACGGTGGCATGCTCGTCCTGAACGACAACGCCTCGATCACGGCGGACACGACCAACGCGCCCTCCGCGGCTGCGTCCTCCAACGACGCCTACGCGGTCTACGCCTACGACACCTCGATGATGGTGAACTACGCAACGCTCGACGGCGGTTCGTCCGGTGTTGGCCTCCACCTGGAGGACAGCGGCGCTGCGGACCTGATGCACCTCGACCTGTCCGGTTTCTCCGGCCTTGAGGTGTACAACACCCAGTTCCGCTACAACATGGGTACGGCCGACGCCGAGGACGCCATCTACGTGTCCGACGCCACGGGCCTGGTCGAGAACCTGACCTGGGGCCCCAACGTGAACACGCAGGTCGAACTTGCGGTCGGTGCCAGCGTGACCTCCATCGGTCAGGACCTGACCCCGTCGATGCTCGTCCTCGCTGCAGGCACGATGATCGAGGAGGCCAACCTCCTCGACATCACCACCTCGCACCTTGGCGCGGACACGACCCGTGAAGTCGGCGTCTCCATCGTGAGCACCGACGGCCTGCGCGCCGCCTACATCTCGCCGGACTTCCAGCCCGACGTGATGACCGTGGACGGCGACAACGCGGACTGGATTGGCTCCGAGTTGAACCCGGCGGACGACGTCATGCCCGGTGAACTCACCACGGGCTTCTCCGTCACCTACACCGAGAACGACGACCTGTACATCGGCATCGACAACCTGGACCTGTCCACGTCGGACCTGCTGATCTACCTCGACGTGACCGGTGGCGGTTCCGACACGGGCTACGACTACGGTGCAGCCGGTGCGCACGACCTGCCCTTCGAGGCCGACTACCTGTTCTGGGCCGAGTCGGACTCCAGCAGCGACCTGTACGCCTACGGCTTCCTCGGATGGGGCGTCACCTCGCTCTCGAGCGCTTCGGTTGACTCGGACTTCAGCGGCGACTTCGCTGAAATCATGATTCCGTTCAGCCGCATGGGTGGCATGCCCGCCCAGGCTCGCATCATCGCGATTGTGCAAGGCGACAGCAGTGCGGACGTCAGTGAGGTCTACCCCGACCAGACGATCGACAGCGGCTCGTCCACCCAGGACTTCAGCGACTACTACACGGTCGTCATGGGCGGCAGCAGCCTTGAGGACGGCATCCTGAACGATGAGGTTCTCACCTACCGCAGCTTCCTCGGCAGCAACGTGCCGACCGCCGCGAAGGAGTACGACGTCATGGTGAAGCACGTCAACAACGACTGCTCCACCGACTGGGCGACCGAGAACGACGTGAACATGTCCGACAACGTGGCCCTCACGATGGACATCGAGCGCGCCTGCCCGACGATTGGTTCGGCACTCGCCAACATCACGGTGGACGAGGACTCGACGACCTACGAGGTCAGCCTCACCTCCTACGCTTCCGACGTTCAGGACGCCGCTGGCGACCTGACCTGGACGGTTGAGGAAGGCGACACCACCGTGGTCTACAGCAACACCCCGCTCCCCGCAGACGGCTTGGTGACCTGGACCCTCAACGGCCATGACCTGTCGATCACCCCGGTTCCGAACCAGTTCGGTATGGTGCAGTTCAACTTCACCGTGACGGACAGCAACGGCCTCGAGGACGACCGCATCGTGTTCTTCATCATCGAGAACGTCAACGATGCGCCGGAGATCTGCCAGCGCGACACCAGCGGTGCCTGCGTGACCACGGTCCGCCTCTTCGGTGACGCAACCCACGTGAACCACATCCCTGAGGACAGCCTCGTGGGTGGCCAGAGCGTGTCCGTCATCCTGTCGGACGTTGCCAACCAGGGCACCAACGCGCTGAACCTCATCAAGGACCAGCCGAACGAGAACGATCCGTTCCGTCAGGTGTACACGTGGAACGTCAGCGTCGACGAGACCTGCCCGCTGTTCAGCGCGGCCATGGTCGACGACACCGTCCTGACCATCACCGGCAAGTCCGGCATGGACTTCGAAGCCGGTGGCTCCTGCGACATGACGCTGAGCCTCAGCGACGACGGCGCGGAGAACCAGGACGCTGTGGACGACGTGATCGAGATCTTCGTGGTCCCGGTCAACGACGCACCGACCATCGACGACTGGAACCTCCAGACGGGCGACACCATCACCTGGGCTTCGAACGACTCCTCGCTCATCTACGGCGAGTGGACGATCAAGGTCATGGAAGACACGGAGGACCTCGACGAGCTCACCTTCGACCTCTCCGCCCTCAAGGCGGACGTGGACCACGACGGTGACGCGCTCTTCTGGCAACTCCTGCCGAAGCTCGACGACAACGGCCGCGCCTACTGTTCCTACACGAACTACTTCTCGTTCACCTTCTCCGGTGACGAGTTGGTGCTTGACCTCGTGAAGGACGCGACCACGAACGCTCCGATCAACCAGATTGACTACCTCTACGACGGCGGTGTCCACCAAGTGAACCCCGCCGGCAAGGGCTTCTGTGAGATGGAACTCTACCTCGTGGACAGTGCTGACGCTCCGGCTGACTTTGCCTACGACCTGAACGACAACGGCTACATCCAGCAGACCTCGCTCAAGCGTGACGTGAAGATCATCGTGCAGAACGTGGCCGAGCAGGTGCCGGACTACTACTTCGAGTCCGCCAGCGGTTTCGACTTCAACGGCATCTCCAACGTCATGGACGGCACCTGGGTCCCGGTCTCCGTGACCGTCAAGGCCGGCGGTGACGAGGGTCCGTACAACCACGACCAGATGCTCCGCATCACCTTCCAGTCGGACGGTCACTCGGAAGTCGAGCGTGACGCGGTGTACATCCCGGCGCCCGACTACGGCACCTCTGTCGTGGTCACGGAAGACGTCTACGTCAAGCAGACCACGAACATCATGTGGGTCGAGATGGACGTCTTGACCTGCGTCGACGAGACCTGCGACATGACGAAGTCGATCGCGGACCGCTTCATCGCGGACGACCCGGTCAGCCACGGTGTGGTCACCCTGCCGAACAACATCGACTACTGGACCGAGCCCGGTTACTACGGCTCCGAGGACGGCGTGGACAGCATCCGTCGCCCGGTGCTTGAGGACAAGGACTGGTGCAACAACGTGATGTACAGCACGAAGATTGGCAACATCGACGTGTGCGACCAGGCGGATTACGGCCGGGGCACCTTCACGGTGACCGACCAGGACCTGCCAGACGTCGTGCGCACCATCGGTGCCTCCGGTGTGCCCTCGTTCGCGCCCAGCCTCGTGGCTGTCGCGCTCGCTGGCGTGGTCGTTGGTCTCCTGTCCATCGCGGGTCGCCGCGACGAGGACGAGGAAGAGGTCGATGAGGTCCGCATGCTCGACGATGAGCAGGCTGTGAGCCCCGTCATCGCAACCATCCTCATGGTCGCGATCACCGTGGTGCTCTCCGGTGTGATCTACGTCTGGGCGTCGAGCCTGGCCGAAACCGACGTCAAGGGTGTGCCCCGCATCACCTTCGACATGGAAGAAGTCGACATCTTCGATGCCGACACCGGCCACTGGCGCATCTCCATCGAGCAGGCAGAAGTCCGCCTCGCGACGCAAGCCGTCGAGGTGAAGGTCTTCGCCGACCAGTTTGACGGGGGCATGGAGTCGTTCCGGCTCGCTGATTCCAGCGACGTGTACGGCTTCACCCCGTCGAACAGTCAGAGCGTGGTGACCTTCGCTGACATCGTGGACATTCAGGGTGAGGAGAAGGTCTCCACCTTCTTCGTCGGTGACACCATCTACGTGCGCTCGCACACCTCCGATGGGACGCCGCTGACGGGCATCTCGATCCAGATCTCCTACGACCCCGAAGTTGGTCAGGGCGCCTTGCTGCGCTCCTGGAGCAACCTCGAGAGCGTCGCCTGAGACGGTCCTGACGTCGCCCCGCGACGGGCCACCGCCTACGGCGGGTGGCGTGACCCCTGAGGGTCACCTCGGCATGGGGAGCACGGCTCCCTGTGCCGAGCCTCCGGACGAGGCTTGATGGTCTCCACCTCAAGTGCAAGGCATGCGTCCAAACTGTGTCGTGTTCGACTGCGATGGCGTCCTGGTGGATGCGGTGTCTTCCTGGAGGACCCTGCACGACCACTTCGGCACGGACAACGCGGTCAACCTGCAGCGGTTCATTCGGGGTGAAATCGACGACGTCGAGTTCATGGCCTCGGACATCGCCCTGTGGAAAGGGGTCCAGGACCCCATTCACAAGGACGATCTGTTCCGTGCCTTCGCAGGGTGCACCCTCATGAAGGGAGCACGTGAAGTCGTGGACGACCTCCGTGCAGCAGGCGTCTTTGTGGCCATCGTGTCCGCGGGTGTTGACCTGTTCGTTGGGAGCATTGCAGCGATGCTGAAGGTGGACGACTGGATCGCCAATGGTTTTGTCTTCGACGACGACGGGTGGCTGACGGACGAAGGTGTGTGTCGTTTGCATGCGAGCGGCAAGGGAGAGGTGATTCAACGCCTTCTCGCCATGCACGACCTCCAACCCGAAGGCGTGGTGTCCGTGGGTGACTCGGAGATGGACCTCTCGATGCACATTGAGGGTTCACGCTTCATCGGCTTCAGCCCGACGCGGCCATCCTCCATCGAGGCCTTTGCCGCTGCAGAGGTGCCTGTGGTGAACGGCCGTGATCTGAACGGCCTTCGTCCCTTCCTTGGGCTTTGATTCACGCGAATGGGATTGACCTGGTCGCGTGCGTTCCGAGGTTCACGACGGTGAGCATGCATGGACGTGGTTGGAAGCCGAGCATCCGTTGGTAGCTTGTCTGGTCTTGCCATGTGGACGAACACACCAACGTTGTTCCCTTGAAATCCACACATTCGTGCCCGTGGACGTGCCCCGTGACGAAAATATCGGGGACTTCACGGATCACGAGGCCGTCTTCTGGCTCTGGAGAAAGTGGTGTTTTTCCGCCCCATTGGGGCGCTAAGTGTCGCCGACGCAGCATTTGTCGCATCGCCTCGACGGGATCGGCGTAGGTCACGGTTCGGAGGCCGGCCACGAAATCGTCAATGGATTTCCCGTGGTACGAGAGCAAGCGAACGCCGTGCAGGCTGAAGTCGCAAGGGTTGCCGACGAAGGTGGTCGCATGGTAATCCGACTGGATGTCCTTTTCGAAGGTGGGTTGCGGCTCGGCCGGCCGCACAGCATCGTGGTTGCCGGGCAGCATCACGCATTCCACCCACTCGGGAAGCAGGTCGAGCAATCGGGCGAATTCTGTGTATTGGTTGAACAGGTCGGGGATGGCCAATTCCCGGTCCTGGCCGGGGTAGATGCCGACGCCGTCCACGCAATCGCCGCTGAGGATGAGGTACTTGATCGTCCGAGCGAGCGGGTCGTTGTGGAACCAGTCCACCATCTTGTGCCATTGGGCTTCAAGGAAGGTCTTGGAACCGACGTGAATGTCGGAGAGAAAGGCCACCGAGACGCCCGTCTCAGCATGCGCTTTTTCGTGGCGGTCGTGGAGCGGAAAATGCAGGTCATCGACGTAGAACAGGTCCCCGTTTTGCGCAAATGTGCCGCTGACGCCAACGACGTCATCGGGCATGAGGCCAGTCTGGATGATTTCTTCGTGAACTCTGTCGCGTTCCTCGCCTTCTTTCTTTGTGAGAAGGCACGTGAATTCCCCAGTTTCGTCTTCCAGTCCCCACATCAGGTGGCCGTTCTTCGTGTACCGTGGTTCGTTCACCAACCCAATGGCCACAGCAATGTTGTCGCGTCCCCGGTACCGTGCATGCTCGGCGTTCAGTCGTGCAATGTCCGTGGGCTTTCGAGGAAGGCGTGAATTTCGGACAATGAGTTTACGAATGCTGTCCAGTCGGTCGTTGAAGCAAGCGTTGATGTCGCTCATCTTTCCCTCTGTTACGGAGTTCCCCGTGATGTCAAAATGCACCGTAATGTCCACGTCGACGTCGGTGGCGAGGTCGGGGAAATCGTTCGACGACCAATCCGGACGGTTGTTCCGCAGCGGGAGGTCGATCGGTTCGGGTGCTGCCAAGGGTGCGATGGTTCTCGCCAAATCCTTCGGCTTTTGATCCAAGAGGCGGGAGACTGGGGAAGGCGCTGCAGGAGTGACCGGTCCCGATGTCCTCGCTTCGTAGGCTGCGACCAATTCGTTCAAGCGGGCCGCGTTAAGCATGCCCCGAACACCTGCTCCAGCGGCCGCTGCGACGACACCAAGCGGGTCGTGATGGTCCATCAGGGCCTCTTTCACACCCGCCATCGGGAGCAGGCCCTGCTCGACCAGACGGGCATGGACGGTCTTCCACTCGACCGCCATGGACTTCTTCCATGACGGCGGGAGAAAAGGTCACCGGGTCGTTACCATTCAACGTCGTCGCCGAGGTTCTCCTCGCCGTCGATTCCCGTAGGTGGTTTCCACGCCGTTTCGACCCATGCCGTGTCCATGCGGGTGCTCGCTTCCTTCGCTTCACGGTTGACCTGCCGCTGCTGCCGCTCGGCCTCTTCTTCCTCGGCTCGGCGTTGATTGGCTTCCCGCTTTTCGACGGCCCGGGACACGGCCGCATCCATGTTTTGAATCGCCACCCGAATCGCGAAGTGGACGAAGCCGACCTTGTTTTCTGCCCGGGTTCCTCCGATGGTCGTCATTTCGGCTGTTTTCCAATCGCCAGATGCCACACCGACGTACACGAGTCCGACTTTCTTTCCTCCGTCGTTGCCGGGCCCTGCAATCCCTGTGATGGAGAGGGCGATGTCCGCCTTTGACGCCTTCAGCGCTCCCATCGCCATCTGGACGGCGACCTCTGCTGAGACGGCTCCTTTTCGTTCGAGCACCTCTGGGTCAACCCCGAGGACACGAATCTTGGCATCGTTGGCGTAGGTGACCCAGGACTGGTCGAACCACGTGCTTGCTCCTGCAATGTCCGTCATCGTGCTGGCGAGCAGGCCTCCAGTGCACGATTCCGCAAACGTGATGCGGAGGCCGTCGTCCTTCAACCGACGGACCAAGCGGGCCGCGTCGGTCTGGATTTCAAGGTCCATTGATGCTTGCTGGTGCTCTTCCTGTGAAGAGGTTGCCGTCGCCGGCCCATTCTTGTAGGTGGGGCGTGAGGGCGCCTTGGGCCTGTGGTCTAGCGGCTATGACACCGCCTTTACACGGCGTTGATCGTGGGTTCGAGTCCCACCGGGCCCACCTCTGGTTGATGCCATGGGCCCGGTTTACGTTTGAGGCATGGTCGTGCGTGATGACTGCCTCAAACATCCCACCGGGCCCACCTCTGGTTGATGCCTTGGGCCCGGTTTACGTTCGAGGCGGGATGCTGCGTGATGTTCGCCTCAAACATCCCACCGGGCCCACCTCTGGTTGATGCCTTGGGCCCGGTTCACGTTTGCGGCGTGTTGTGTGTTCACCATAGAAGGTCATCCACAGGGCCGGTGTGCCCCGCGATGACTTTTGTGATCCCCGTAGAGGCCTGCAAACGGGCCGCTTCAACGACGTCGTCGACAAGGAGGAGGTGAACTGCTCGACGTTGGACGTCGTTCCCGAGGTCGAGCCGGTGGCCACGTGCGTCCACCGCTACCAACGCACCGTCGAGTTCTGCAAACATCGTGAGGTGCCTCAGCGAGGCCCATGACGCGCCGGGGAGCACCAACCAACGGGCTCCACGCAGGTCGTCCCGGCCCGGAATCTTGTCTGGGTCCACATGGATGGTCCGCATCCGTTCACCTCAGACTTTGTACCTCGTGAGCGCGATGGCCCCACCGAGTCCGTCGAGTTGGGCTCCAGCATCGTGGTCCACGGAGCATTGCACCACGTCGCCGCCAAACTCGGCCACGCTGGCGCACAGCCGTGACCAGTGGGGCTCGTCGTCCCCTCGAAGCAGGTCAGCCAGGACAATCAACGTCTCAACGGCACCCTCAGCGATGGCCTTCTCGAGGTGCTCCCGACCGTAGGCCACCGCGCCGTCCACCTGCATGCGGGTGAGCGCTTCCTCAACGAGGGCCGTCTCTCGAATCAGCGCATGGTCGGCCAGCACCTCGCCCGCAAGGCCTTCACGCAGCACTTCGTTGGCCGCTGCGCGTCCGCCAATGGAGGTGGCCACCACGGTCAGGTGAAGCCGAGGGACGACGACGCCAAGCACGGTGGCCATCCGGTCCTTCGCGTGTCCAGGGCCCGCCACGACGACGGGGACGTCACCCTGCAGCGCTGCTGCGACCTCTGCCGCGGTGCCGTTGAGGAAGGCCTCTTCCACGCTCGCGGCTGCACGAAGGTCGCCACCTCGCTTCCCTCCTCCTCGCATCGTCCAGGTCATGCCTTCCCGGAGCCCTCGCTGGGCGACCGTGTAGAGGATCACTTCGTCGTGCTCGACGACCAACATGGCCACCCGAGGTCGTTGACCTGCGGCTTCTGCTTCCGCAATCAACTGGACATCGACGTCAAGGAAGGGGGTTTGGCTGGCCACTTCCACTTCATCACCGACCTCCACCACGTGGGTGTGGTGTTGCCCATGATCCATTGGCGCTTCGCGGATGGTGCCGTGAACCCGAACCGCGTCAGCAAAGGTGTGATGCTCAACGCTGATGACATCGAGCACAATCCACATTGTACGGCGCTCCGCTGCCTTTGCTCGACCACCTTCCTGACCTCCCGTTGAGGCGTCCCTCCGTTCGCCGAGCATGGCGAAGGATTGCCCTGGTCGAAGAAACCGGGCCAACGTCCACAGGTCGTCTTCGCCCTCGCAACGAGCGCGCAGGCGCTGAGGGTCACGGTGGAGCACGCGCATCGTGCTCACCCGAACAGGCCCTGCAACGCACCTTGGTCGTCCATGTCCATGTCCATCGCCGCAGGTCGGGCTGGCAGTCCGGGCATGGTCATCATGTTCCCCAAGATGGCCACGATGAACCCGGCTCCGGCGTTCAAGCGGAATTCTGCGACGGGGAGGGTGAATCCGCTCGGAGCACCAAGCAGGCCTGCATCGTGGCTGAAACTGTACTGGGTCTTGGCCATGCACACCGGCAAGTGGCCGTAGCCCCATCGCTCAAAGCGTTCGAGTTGGCGTGCTGCTGTGGCTGAAACCTCCACATCTCCTGCATGGTAGATGCGGGTCGCGATGCCCTTCACCTTGTCCAGAACTGGAGCATCGGGCATAAAGAGCGGGGTGAACGGACGCCCTGCACCGATGTGGTCCTGCACGGCTCGAACCACGGCGTGCGCGAGTGAAGCGCCACCTTCACCACCGCGGGCGTGCACTTCGGTCAGGCACACGTCCGCGGCCCCGCTCGCACGGGCAGCGTCGGACAGGGCGTTCAATTCGGCATCGGTGTCGCTGGCGAAGCGGTTGATTGAGACGATGACCGGCATGCCAAAGCCACACATGTTGCGAATGTGGCGGTCGAGGTTGGAGGTCGCTCCCGCCTGCACGGCCGCGACGTCTTCCCGCTCCAATTCCTCGGTTGTCGGGCGACGGCCGCCACGCGACCCGAAGGCTCCGCCATGGAGTTTCATGGAACGAACGGTCACGTTCATCACCACGCAATCTGGGGCCTTTCCACCGACTGGCGCCTTGATGTGCATGAATTTCTCTGCCCCCATGTCCGAGCCAAAACCGGCCTCCGTCACGACGATATCGGCGCAGGAAAGGGCGATTCGGTCGGCGATCACGGAGGAATTCCCGTGGGCGATGTTGGCGAAGGGCCCACCGTGAATGAACGCGGGGTCACCCTCGAGGGTTTGGACCAGGTTTGGCAGGAAGGCATGCCGGAGCAAGAGG
>Ga0255757_10005171_pt1 | contig 11593 bp, 12 predicted proteins | sample 071ome_27_FD_179957 | JGI IMG/M metagenome (GOLD analysis project Ga0255757, IMG submission 179957) | Coastal salt marsh microbial communities from the Groves Creek Marsh, Skidaway Island, Georgia - 071409AT metaG (version 2) | ecosystem: Environmental > Aquatic > Marine > Intertidal zone >...
TTTTAAATAGTTTGTTTGTGAAGACCAATAGAGCCTATATTTATTGTGGCCAGAGGCAGAATCGAACTGCCGACCCCTTGTTTTTCAGACAAGTGCTCTACCTACTGAGCTATCTGGCCAATTGCGGGGACGACGGGATTCGAACCCGCGACCTCCTGCGTGACAGGCAGGCGTGAACTCCAGACTTCACCACGCCCCCAAGTATATTGAAGTATAATATAAAAAAAAAAATTAGAATGAATGAATTTAAGTTAGAGTTAATATTGTGAAAAGTAACACAAAAATTAAATATTTTTTTAGATTTACCCTTCTTCAAACAATTCTGACTTGGGTTACTATTTTTTACTTTGATAATTTTCTAATTGGTGATTACAAAGATGGGTTTCTTATAATTTCTAGAAATTTGCTTGAAGATAGAGACAGATTTATGAGCTTTATTCCTAATAACTTCATCAAAATTGACATTATGCTGGCTATTTTTATATTTATATTTTTATTAATTTTGTATTCAACAAAATTTTACTCATATGTAAATGAATTAACTTTCACTGTAGACAAAGGTTTTCTTGATGAATATTTTTCAATTTATTTATTGTGGTCAGCCTCTTTATTATCATTTTTACAACTATTTAGATTTACTGCAGTATCTAGAGCCTACCTAATGTTGTTTACTTTAATTGTTCCATCAATACTTGTAATTTTTCGAAATAGTCAATTTCTTTCATCTCTTTTAGGAAGAAACATAACTAGTGAAAATTTTATATCTTTTAATCTTGAAGAAACATCTATTTTTAATGAGTTAAGATTGTTAAAATTCCGACAAAAAATTAGTAATTTTGAATATGGATCTGAAAATAAATTTGATTTTATTAAAAAAAATATTGAAGAAGTAAATAAGAAAGAGCAGCTCAACCTTGTTGTAATTAATTTTATAGATTTAGAAAATCTTGATATCGATTTTGAAAAATATTTACTAAACCTTAATAAGAAAATTTTACTTATTGGAAATAATCCGATTAGATTTGAAACAAATTTTTATTATAGAAACGAACAATTAAACAACAAATACCTGATTTACATCAACAATGATATTCAGTACGGTAGCAGCTACATTATTAAAAGATTTTTAGATATTGTAATTTCTATATTTGCCTTATTTCTCCTTTCGCCCCTTATAGTATTTGTTTCATTATTAATTTTCGCAAAATCTGGTGTACCAATTTTAATTAAACAAACAAGAGTGGGGTTGCATGGGAATAACTTTTCAATGTATAAATTTAGAACTATGAAAGTAGGTTCTCACGATGAGAGAGGAAACCTTAACGACCTAAATCAAAAAAGTGGGCCATTATTTAAAATAGAAAATGATCCAAGAATAATCGAAGGATTAGGCTTTATAAGAAAATTTAGTATTGATGAAATTCCCCAATTTTTGAATGTAATAAAGGGTGATATGTCAATTGTTGGCCCCAGACCACTCTTTCCTGAAGACAGTAAACATTATGACTCAGTTTTTATTAGAAGACTTAATGTATTGCCTGGAATAACTGGATTACTACAAATAAATGAGAGAAACACTGATGATTTTCTAATTTGGCACAAATATGATGTTGAATACATAGATAACTGGAGCTTATATCTAGATTTAAAAATAATCATAAAAACACCAAAATCTATATTGTTTAGAAATAACACCGGCTTATAAGTGGGTCGGGTGGGAATCGAACCCACGACCTTGAGCTTAAAAGGCTCCTGCTCTGCCGATTGAGCTACCGACCCTGCTAATTTCTAAAATGAATTATAAACATTTAAATTTATTATCAAGAGTTATAATTTACTCTTCTTCTCTGGTCTCTATGTTTATTTTGTTTGAAAATTTACTTTTTTTATCTCTAATTAGTGCTGCCAGCTCAGCGTTTATTTTTTGAACAACCTCTTTTGTCTCATGTTTAATTTCTTCATCTTGTATGTTTGATTCAACTGTGTTTAAAACATTACTTATTAGTTTTGATGTATTTTCAATAGTGCTTTTTAAAGACTCCTTTAAATCATCCACCAAATCCTCATTATCTATTTTTTTCTTTACTTTTTTCGCAACTTCTGAAATGTCTTGAGAAATATCTTGCCAATTTTTATTTTCTTCCATAAAACATTATATCTTTTTTAATATTTTGATTTATCGCTAAATTTTAGAGATGGGTTTCTTGTTATTCTTTGTTTAGCCCACCTAGCTGGTGCAATAAGCCTGAAAAAAGGAGGTAGAAGTGGTCTAGTTAATTTCAATAAAAGTAAATTAAAGTTGACCAAATATTTTTTAAACCTTGTATCTTTGACTCCATAAACTTCTTTAAATTCTTTTGGGAGGGTATTAAAAGCAGTGAAAGAAATGAATGGCCAAATGGGTTTAATATGTCCAGGAACTGGCCCCCCTCTAATGATGTTGAATACGTCTTCTGCCACATCTGTTTTTAGTAGATAGTTATTTTCTCTTGATTTTTCAATGATCCATTGTTTTAGCTCTTCATGTGTATTGGGAATTAATTCTTTGTCAACTAAGACCATTTCAGCAGCAATAGAATTTTCTTTATGATATTGGTTTTTTTGGTCTTCGCTTAACTTTTTTACAGTTTTTTCATAAAAAAAGATTGAAGATATCTGTAAACATGCATGGACCCAGAGGAGTTGTTCATGATCTAGCGCGTCATAATATCCACCTGTGACTTTATCTTCTCCCTTGATTACTTCATGTAGTTTATTTATCCTTTGCGCGCTTTCATCTGCTTCAGCTTTAGTTCCAAATGTTACTGAATTTTGTAATGAAAGTGTTCGTATAAGCCTTTTCCATGGATCTCTTTGATAAAAAGATGTTTGTCTTGCTCCTGCAGCAATCAGAGGGTGTGCTGCATGCATTAAAAGAGCTCTTGCGCCACCAAATAAGACTGTAATCTCTTTATTGACTTTCCACATCATAGAGTTAGGACCAAAATAACCAGGATCAGCTTTCATAACGATTATTGTAGGTAAATTATCTTTTTTTAATAAATAACTATGCTTATATGTTTGAAAAAATTATAAGTTTATAATCTAGAGTTAGCGATAGTTAAGCTATAGATAATGGAACAATTAATAGAAAGTATTTGTGGAAGTCGAGGAAGTATTTCCGAACTTGAAAAGATTGGTAATGATCCAAACTTTGTATTTGAAAATGATCCTAATTTTGATACAGTTATTCTTTTCGACACGAACAATAATATAATAAATGTTAACTCTTGGCTAGAGTGTGCAAATTATGTAAATGGTGGTTGGGTAGGTAAACAAGTAGAAACTTTTAATGGTGAACAGTTTATTTTTTTTGTATCAATCTCGCTTTTTGTAATTTATTTTTCATTTAAAAAGTTAGTAAAAAGAGGGGTGAAACAATTTTAAAGAATAAAAATATTTTTTTATACTTAACAATTATTCTATTATTGCTTTTTCCTTGGAGCATTAGAAGTAATAATTCAATTATCCCCGCAATTTCTATAGAAGAAAGCACTGTTGGTTATTACCAAACTAACACTTGTGATTTTTCATTACAAGAAATATTATCAAACAACTTTAATAATAAAATTGAAATACTTCCTGACAAAAATTCTTCTGTTAAATGTTTTGGGAAAATAAACGGCGTTGATAATTTTTCAGATTCAATAAAAGTTTACGTTGGAACAAATATGAATGTTGATTTTTTGCTGCAATCACTTTTTTTTCTACTTTTAGTTTCAACAATACCAAAATCAGAAAATTCAAAAAATAATTACCTACCCTTAATTAGTATTTTGTTCTTTTGTGGTCTTTTATATGTGCATCTCGAGGGTGAGCGGATGTTCTATGAATATTTTTCTAAAAATTTTAATCTTAATTTTACTGTAGACAATTATTTTCTTCTAAGTCTATTTTTAATATGTATATTAACCTTAATAATATTCAATGACCTCATGAAAGATAGGTTTTCAAATTTTTTAAACTATTTGCCATTTATGTTTTTATTTGTCGGAACTTACAACACACTTAATATAAACATTTTTGTTTTATTTATCGCATTTATAGGCTTTAAGTCTTTTTTCGAGAATAAATATAACAAAAAAATTTTTTTAGTTTATTTAGTAGTTTCAATAATCCAGATTTTTAACTTCAAAGAATCTGTTTTGCTTTTTGATATTGACAAGTTAAAAGGTTTTGTTAACTCTTCTCAAACTATTGAGTCACTTATTTTTTGGATAATTGTTTATTATTTCTTAATTAGCGGTATTTTGTATTTGATAAATGAAAGTAAAGAATTCTTCAATTTCAGTCTTTTCATTAAGAATTTATTAATTTCTGGAACTATAATTACGGCAATTAGCTTTCTATCGGCTTTAAATCCTTTTTTGAACTTTATAACTTATTATTATTTAGGACTCAATAAAGCAGGTATTAAGAGTTTTAATAGTGTTGAAGGAAATACCTGGAGGGGAATTGGATCAAGTGCAGAAGCGTTAGGAGAGTTTTATGGATTTGTAATTTTAATTACTTCATTAGGAATCCTAGCAAAAAAAATAAAACTTAATAAGATTACCCTGCTTTTATTAGTAGTAAATTTTTATGGTCTTTATGAAACAAATAATTTTGCAGCACTTTTAACTCTTTTTTTATTAATTTCTTTTTATGTCTTAATCTCTTTAAAACTGGTAAATAGATTTTCAATAATAACAATTACATTAATTATTACTGTTTTTGTAAGTTTATTAGCTTCTACAGTATCGTATGACCTTTACAGTGAAGCCTTATTAAGCGAAGGTTATATTGCGACTGATTTAAATATTGAACTTCCTAAAGATCAATACAATAACACTGCTGTTGAAAATTCTAATTTTGGGGAAATTTTGCAATACCCTAAAGATCAAACTAATATTTCAAATTCTCTCTACTTGTTTACTGAAAGGTATACAAGTGTAAAAAATATTAAATACATCCCTAACGAGATAGCTGTGGTTAGCTTTATTGCAAAAACTATAAATAGATCTGAAAAATGGGGGGTATTTCTAGCCAAGTATAATCCGAATCTTGGAAATTTTTTATTTGGACATGGCCCAAACCAGCTTTCTGAGTATTATTTAGGTCATAAAACAAAAGTAAACACTGGACTTGTTCTTCCACATTCATCATTTTTAGATTTTCTTATATTTTATGGACTATTTGGGTTACTATTTATTATTTTTATTATTTCAAGAATCTTATATATAAATAGAAAAAATTATCTTTATTTAATATTAAATAGCTATTTATTGATTAATTTTATAAAAAGTGATTCAATTCTTTATGTTGCCTCATTTACACTTTTTATTTTTATAATTAATTTCTATAAAATTGAAAATAAGTCGACAAATAGCAATGAGTAACTTAACTTATGTAACATACCAAACATTTCCTGCAAACACAGCAAATTCTATGCAAAGTATTGCTATGATAAAAAATTTTGTACGAAATGGGTGTGACGTTAAATTAGTATTTCCTAATAGGTCAAAAAATAGTAGTAAAAATCTTAAAGAACTCCAAAATCACTATTCCTTTAAAGAATCAATTTGTGTTGAAGTATTATATCATAATTTGCCTTTTAAGGATTTTGAAGGTAAGACTTATTTCAAAAAAGCAAGATTCAACATCAGCCACTTCTTATGGTCAAGAAATGCTACTAAGTATGTAATAAAAAATGCTCGTAAGAATGAAAAATACTTTACAAGATCAGACTGGATATTTTATTTCCTTGCAAAAAAAGGTAAAAACGTTATTTTTGAATGCCATCAATTATCAAAAATTAGAAAGTTTGTAATCAAGCGTGTACAGACTAAAACCAATGCAAAAATAATTTTTACTAACAAACTTCTTTATCAAGATGTAAAAATTTCTGAAAGCTTTTCAAATAATATTAAAGTTGTAGAAAACGGATACGACGAAGATTTTTTTAAACAAGACCCTGTAAAGAAAAAAGAATCAGCAATATTTGTAGGTAATCTTTTAAGATTTAACAAAGATAGAAACATAAACTTTCTAATCCAAGCTTTTAAAGATCCCAGATTAAATGGATATGAACTTCTAATTATCGGTGGACCAGAATTTAGAAAAGTAGAATTAGAAAATAAAATTATATCTAAAGGTATTAAAAATATAAAGATATTGGGAGAACTTGATAGATTTAATAGCATAAAACATATTTTGTACTCAAAAGTTGGGATCTTGATAAACTCTGAGGACAACGTTCATTCAACTAGACACACCTCACCTCTAAAATATTATGAGTATTTAAAGGGAAATCTAAAAGTAGTTGCTTCTGATTTTCCCTCGCATAGGAGCCTATCTTTTTCAGAATATATATACTTCTTTGACAATTCAGATCTTGAAAGCTTCATCAATTCAATAAAAGAAGCTTTCAATGATAACAAAGTAAATAATTTTGTTCTTGAAGAGCTTTCTCTCTATTCAAGAGCAAAAAAGATTCTCAATTTTTTTGCACGCCTGGAGGGATTTGAACCCCCAACCCTCTGATCCGAAGTCAGATGCTCTATCCAGTTGAGCCACAGGCGCAAGATTTTCTTATAATCTAAATTTAATACTTATATAATAGTTGCAAGAATGAAAACTACTAGGGTGCTTCAAACAAACATAAGTGAGACAAATATTCTGGAAGTCTCGAAAATACTTAATACTTCAACAAAAAACCGTGTAGCGATTTGTAATGCAAATACTCTGGTGAGAAGTGTACGTAATGTTACGATTAGGAACTCCATCAACAACTTTACAATTAAAGCACCTGATGGTTTTCCCGTCGCTAAAGCACTATCTTTTTTAACTAAACAAAAATTTTCAAGAGTTGATGGATACAAGGTCTTTTTACAAACAATTGAAAATGGATTAAGCCGTGGTACTAAACATTATTTTTTTGGTAATAGTGACGAAATAACACAGTTAATGATTCGTAAATTAACTGAAAAATTTCCAGATATAAAAATTGCTGGTTACCTGTGTCCAGAATTCATGAGTGCAGATGATTTAGTTAAAAAATATAAAGAAGAAATAAAAAATGTTAATACAGATATAATTTGGGTCTCTTTAGGATTCCCTAAACAAGAGCTCTTCATAAATACGCTTTGTAATGAAATAGATACCCCAATTAACTTTGTTGGTGTAGGAGCGGTTTTTGAGTGGATAGCAGGAACAAAAAAGAAAGCTCCTGAGTGGATTGCTAATTTGGGGTTTGAGTGGCTACTTAGATTATTTCAAGATCCAAAAAGACTTTACAAAAGATATTTAATCGATAACACATTATTTATTCTTTACTTTTTGAGACAAGTGTTCTTTCGTAGATAAACAGTAAAATAAGATAAGAAAAAGCTATATGAAAAATATTTTTAAAAATTTAACTACTTCTTTATCAGAGGAGTTTAAAAATTTTGAGCTGGATGAAGAAGTACATTTAAGCATGTCAAAAATAGCAGGATACGATTTACAAATTAACAACTTAGTAAAATATAATAAATCAGACATCTTTGATGTTCTGCAAAAAAACATAATAGAAAAAATTAATTCATCAAATATTTTCCTACCTGTAGAAAAAAATGACATGGGGTTTCTCAATTTAAGCCTTAACCATATTTATCTCATGAAAATTATAAAAAACACACAAAGTGATTTTGAAAGCGAGCAGAGTAGTAAAATTATTTTTGATTATGGTGGGCCAAATATTGGTAAACCATTGCATGTTGGACATATGCGCACCTTGAATATTGGAAGAAGTTTATACAATATTCACTCATTTATTGGTAATGAGGTAATAAGTGATATACATCTTGGAGACTGGGGTATGCCTATAGCTCAAATTATTACCTATTTAGAAAAAAAAGACATTGAGTTACAAAACTTAGACTCAAGCCAATTAGAAATAATTTATCCAAAAGCAAGTGAGGAATATAAACAAAACAGTGAATTCAAAATTCGAGCTCAAGAAATAAATAAGCTCCTGAATAATAATGATCAAGAACTACTAAAAATGTGGAAGTCTATTAAAAAAATCTCAATACAAAGTCTGAAAGAAAATTTTGAAATATTTGGCCACAGCTTTGATTATTGGTTGGGCGAGAGTGATGTAAATAATTTAATTCCAAAAATGATTGAGGAATTGTTAAAAGATGAAAAAATCGTATACGACGATGGAGCTTTAGTTAGTGCTGAAGATACAGATCCAAAAATCTTAATTACTAAATCAGATGGGTCTTATTTATACATAACTACAGATCTAGCGACTATTTTATTTAGACAAAAAAATATAGGTTATGATAAAACATTCTATATTGTCGATAGCAGACAATCACTTCATTTTGAACAATTATTTAGTTCAATTAAGTTTTTTGAATTTAACAATTTAGAACATAAACATATTTCCTATGGAACTTTAAATGATAGTGATGGAAACCCTTTCAAAACTAGGGAAGGTGGCACAAAGCCTTTAAGTGAGTTATTTAAAGAAACTTATGAATATATTAAAAAAATAAATAATGATTTAGATGATCCTATAATTTCACAACTAACAAATTCAGTTCTCACCTACAGTGATTTAATTACCAATAGAAAGACAGACTACAAATTTAACTTAGAAAAATTTACCAATGTAAATGGAAAAACAGGTATCTATGTTCAATACTCACAAGTCAGGGCAAAAAAGCTTTTAGAAATGATTGAAACTAAAAACAGTGAAATAAACAATTTAATTCTTAGTGATGTAGATAAGGAACTGCTTACAAAATTGTATTTGTTTATTTACTTTTTAGAACAATCAGCATCTCTCAACGAACCTCATCATCTTGCAAACTATCTGTATGAAGCCTCCAACTTATTTAATCAATTTTACGAAAGCGAAAAAATATTAGAAATCGAAGATTCGGACCATCTATCTTCAAAGATGTATATTACAAAGTTATTTTTGACAACTAGCCAAAATGTAATGTGGTGTTTAGGAATGACTCCTGTAAACAGGATGTAACTTATAAAAATATTTGAGTAGAAATAATCCAGATTATTAATATCAAACTATATGAGTAGTTATTTATAAAGCTCAAATTTTTTCCAAAATTGTGAAATAAAAACAACACTAATGGGATTGCTATAAATCCTGAAAATGAAACAGCTCTAGCAATTATAAGATATTCATTCACAAATACATTTTGATTTCTTAGCAAAATCTGAAACAAGACTAAAAAGAATAATGAAACAAATATTACCGAAACTACATTTGTAAGTAAGTTTCTGAAAGATTTATTTTCTATAAAATATTCATTAAAAAATTCAACAGGAATAAACAGTATAAAAATAGATACAAATAGGGTAATAAATGACCAAAAGAGGCCTTGCCCACTCCAGCTTGCAAGCGCTTTGCTCACAATTCCTGATGACTCTAAAAACAAATAAACTGAGAATCCTAATAGGGATGTACCAAGAACAAAACAATACAATCCCAGTACGGAGGTGACCTGACTTCGATTTATAGATATATTGTTTTTAGTTAATTTGCTAACATCGTATTGCATACAGACATAATAACTGTTTTTATATTAAAATATTATTTAAATATGGAATTAATAGATACACCAAATCCCAATGCTAAAAAAGTAATAGTTGAACATGACTATGAAGTTGCAATATACATAAATAAAGAGAGTCAAGAAATTGGTGGTATTGCAAAAAAATTAATTGAGATAGATGGAGTTGATTCTGTATTTACAGGTCCTGGTTTTTTAACTCTTACTAAAAAGGAAAGTGGTGATTGGGATGTCATTAATAGCGATATATTAAATAAGTTTGATACAATATAGCTATGGAAACCTTTAATCCAGATCCTAAACCAGGAAGAATCGTACTTCCTCTTGTTTTAATTGGTATGATTGCAACAACATATACTTTTATTAATAGAGTTTCAACAAATAACAACCTAGAAATAATTGCTGATGAAACCTCAGTAGAAACGGTTGTAGAAGAAACAAGTGTTGAAGATACTACTACTACTTCAACAACGACTACGCTTCCTGATAATTATGTTGCTTACCTTGAAGAATTAACTGCAGAGAAGATTCAAGCAACTGAGCTTGGTAAAGATGTTTTGGAAGCAAATGACAATTGGGACAATCAAAGTGTGACATATCAAGAAGCCAAGGATGAGTTTAAAACAAACATTTCCACTGCAGAGCAATTTGTTACAACTGTTTCTGAACCTGGGCCACCAAATGAATTTGCAAACCTAGTTACAAGCCATGAAGAGTTAAAAACACTTGTAAATTTAATTTACGAAGACACTGTTGAACTACTTGCTGGTCTTGAATCTTCTGACACGGGAGAACAAAGAGCTGCAGCTCTTGATTCGTTTAATAGAAATCTAGATCAGTTTATTAAAAAGATTGAAGAAGTGGTTGCATCAGCAACTTCTAACTAGAAGCCGCTGAACAAACAGTATCAATCATTAACATAGCAATCACATAAGGATCGCCATTAGCATTAGGCCTTCTATCTTCTAAATAACCTTTTTTATCTACTTCAACCTGCCATGGAATTCTAATTGATGCTCCTCTATCACTAACTCCATAAGAAAAAGTATCAAAACTTTGAGTTTCATGGTCACCTGTTAGTCTGTCTTCAATATTTGCACCATAATTTTTTACATGCAAATCAGCATTTTTACCAAGAGCTTCACATCCTGCAACAATTGCGTCGTAACCGCCATCTTCTCTCATTTGTTTAGTCGAGAAGTTGGTATGCATACCAGCACCATTCCAATCACCTTTGACAGGCTTTGGATCAAGTGTTGCAGAAATATTCCAATCTTCAGCTATTCTGTATAGCAACCATCTTGCGACCCAAATTTGGTCACCAATATCTGGTGCACCTACAGGCCCAATTTGGAACTCCCACTGACCTGGCATAACTTCTGCATTTGTACCTGAAATACCTAATCCTGCTTCTATGCATGCAGTTGCATGGGCTTCAGAGATTTCTCTTCCATAAACTTCGTCGGCACCGACACCACAGTAATAACCCCCTTGTGGAGCTGGATAACCTGATGGAGGAAATCCTAAAGGTTGTCCGTATTTAAGTGAGTCATAAGACTGTTCGTAAAATGTATACTCTTGTTCCATTCCAAACCAAGGCTCAAATTCACCAAAATTTTCAGCTGACTCTACCAATGCAGCTCTAGTGTTTGATGCATGTGGAGTCATATCTACATTCATTACTTCACACATCACCAAAATATTTTCGCCGCCTCTAATTGGATCAGGAAATTGTGCAACTGGCTTTAACACACAATCAGATTGGTCACCTGTTGCTTGTTGTGTACTAGAACCATCAAAACCCCAAATTGGAAGTTCAGTTCCTTGATCAATTATTTTTGTTTTACTCCTTAATTTCGCGGTCGGAGTTTGACCGTCAATCCATATATATTCTGCTTTTATCTTCATGAAAATAATGTAATATATATTTCAAGCAATGTTGTTACAGAATTATTAAATAATTGTTTCGAGATGATAGATACATA
>Ga0255757_10005177_pt1 | contig 11580 bp, 11 predicted proteins | sample 071ome_27_FD_179957 | JGI IMG/M metagenome (GOLD analysis project Ga0255757, IMG submission 179957) | Coastal salt marsh microbial communities from the Groves Creek Marsh, Skidaway Island, Georgia - 071409AT metaG (version 2) | ecosystem: Environmental > Aquatic > Marine > Intertidal zone >...
TTTTACCATCAATGGAATGTCTTTAAGTATTCCTGCACCTGCGCCTTTACAGACTACTTTTTTTACAGGACAACCAAAATTTATATCAATAATATCCGGCGCTGAGGCTTCTACTATTTCCACTGACCGCAACATGGCGTCTAAGTCTGCTCCAAAAATTTGAATGCCAACCGGGCGCTCTTTTTCGTAAATATCTAATTTTTGAACGCTTTTGGCAGCATCGCGAATTAAACCCTCGCTTGAAATAAATTCCGTGTAAACAACGTCTGCACCGTGCTCTTTGCACAAAGCGCGAAAAGGCGGATCGCTTACATCTTCCATGGGTGCAAGTAAAAGCGGAAATTCAGGTAATTCTATTGAGCCTATCTTTGGCACTTTTCTGTTTTTGGCAAAAGTACGAAAAGTGGTGGTTTTCCTTACCTCCTTCCTTTTTGTCTATACTTCCTGTTGTTTTTATGTTGTTTTCATTTATCAATACGACATTTAAGTATCTTTGCGCCGTCGACGAGACGATGCCGTATGAAGAACATTCGCAATTTTTGTATTATCGCCCATATTGACCACGGTAAAAGTACTTTGGCTGATCGGCTATTGGACTTTACTGGTTCGGTAACAGAGCGCGAAAAACAAGATCAGTTATTGGACAATATGGACTTAGAGCGTGAACGGGGATCACCATTAAGTCACACGCCATACAAATGGACTATATGCACAATGGTGAGCCTTATGTTTTAAACCTAATTGATACTCCCGGGCATGTGGATTTTTCCTATGAAGTGTCTCGTTCAATTGCTGCTTGTGAAGGCGCTTTGCTGGTTGTGGATGCTGCACAGAGTATTCAAGCGCAAACCATTTCAAACCTGTATTTGGCCTTAGAAAATGATTTAGAAATTATCCCTGTACTCAATAAAGTGGATTTACCCTCTGCAAGCCCTGAGGAGGTAACCGATGATATTGTTGGCCTATTAGGGTGTAAGCCCGACGAGGTTATCCCGGCTTCTGCAAAAACAGGATTGGGAATTGAGGCCATTTTAACCGCAATTATTGATCGTATTCCCGCGCCCAAAGGTGATGCCAACGCTCCCCTACGGGCCCTTATTTTTGACTCTGTTTACAATCCGTTTCGAGGGGTGGAAACCTATTTCCGAATACTAAACGGTAAAATTAGAAAGGGGCAGCAGATTCAGTTTATGGCCACCAAAAAATCGTATCACGCTGATGAGATAGGCACCCTGAAACTAAATCAGGTCCCTAAAAATGAAATTTTTGCCGGTGATGTAGGCTATTTAATCACGGGTATTAAGGAAGCCAAGGAGGTCAAGGTTGGTGACACCATTACAACTCCTGAAAACCCAACTCAAGAAGCTATTTCTGGTTTTGAAGAAGTAAAACCCATGGTTTTCGCCGGAATTTATCCCGTTGATACTGAAGACTATGAAGAGCTTCGCGCTTCCATGGAAAAGTTACAACTCAACGACGCTTCTTTGGTCTTTTTCCCTGAAAGTTCTGCCGCTTTAGGATTTGGTTTTCGCTGTGGTTTTTTAGGCATGTTGCACCTCGAAATTATTCAGGAGCGCTTGGAACGTGAATTTAATATGACGGTAATTACTACCGTTCCCAACGTTTCTTATCAAGCCTATACAAAAAAACACCCTGAAACCCCCCTCTTGGTAAACAACCCTTCTGACCTTCCTGACCCCTCAACTCTTGAGCGTGTGGAAGAGCCTTTTATAAAAGCGTCCATTATCACAAAATCTGATTTTGTGGGGAACGTAATGTCGCTTTGTATTGAAAAACGGGGCCAGATTACCAATCAAACCTATTTAACCCCTGAGCGTGTTGAGCTGAACTTTGATTTACCGCTTGCGGAAATTGTATTTGATTTTTACGACCGCCTTAAAACCGTTTCTAAAGGATATGCTTCTTTTGACTACTCTCCTATTGGACTTCGAGAATCTAAACTGGTAAAAGTGGATATTTTACTCAATGGGAATCAAGTGGATGCGCTTTCCGCTCTTATTCACGTAGATAACGCCTATACCATTGGTAAGAAAATGTGTGAAAAGCTTCGGGAATTAATCCCCAGACAGCAATTTGATATTCCAATACAAGCCGCAATTGGCGCCAAAATTATTTCGCGTGAAACCATTAAAGCCTTGCGTAAAGATGTTACTGCTAAATGTTATGGGGGTGATATAACACGTAAGCGTAAGCTTTTAGAAAAGCAGAAAAAGGGAAAGAAAAAAATGCGTCAAATAGGTAATGTTGAAATTCCTCAACAAGCTTTTATGGCCGTATTAAAGCTTAACGATTAACTTCGGTTCTTAGCAAATGCCCTGGGTCAAATAGGCTATTGCGTCCCTTTTATTTTTGCCTTATCTTAGAACAAAAGCCATTCAATATGAAGTTCACTTACTATGGTCATGCTTGTTTTCTAATAGAAACCCAAGGAAAAAAACTGCTTTTTGATCCTTTCATTACGGGGAACCCATTAGCTGACACCCTCAATATTATGGACATTAAGGCCGATTATATTTTGATTACCCACGGCCACCAAGACCATGTATTAGACGTAGAGGCAATTGCCAAAAATACAGGGGCGCTTCTCATTTCAAACTACGAAATCATTAGTTGGTTTAGTAGTAAAGGGTTAAGTGGCCACCCCTTAAATCATGGGGGTAAGCATGTCTTTGATTTTGGAACGGTGAAATATGTTTCGGCCATACATTCATCTGTGCTTCCCGACGGAACAAACGGAGGAAATCCCGGGGGTTTTGTGGTGTGGAATACTACCGATTGTTTTTATGTTTCCGGAGATACTGCCTTAACTTATGACATGAAATTAATTCCTGCTTTGTGTCCTCCGCTTAAGGCCGCTGTTTTGCCTATTGGTGACAATTTTACTATGGGAAAAGAAGAGGCGCTTATGGCCTCTGATTTTATTAAATGTCCAACAATTGTTGGTTGCCATTACAATACCTTCCCCCCAATTGCCATTGAGCCTGAAGAGGTGCGACAGTATTTTGCCCAAAACGACAAAACGCTCCTGTTGCCGAAAATAGGAGAATCGTTATCCCTTTAGCCCCATTATCTTAACGTCAAGAAAAATCAAATCGTGCCGAAAAAGAGCGCACGTTAAAACAAAAGTGGATAGTGGTCGGTAATGGGCCTTAATTTTTCTCATTTTAGCTATATTTGAGAAAATGCATTTTTCAATTTAACTTGATTCAAAAGCGTACGCAATGGGTTTCCAACCGTTTAAGACATTTTTGTTTGGCTTTGCTTTTTCTCCTTCCCTTCGAGCGAATGTTTTTGAGGTAATGCGCTTAGCCTCTTTTTTTGAGGCAACGCTTTTGCTTATTCATGTGGGAGAAAAAAACAACACAAAAGAGCAACAGCTTCAAGCCCTAGTAAAAGAATGTCCCAACAGTCCCTCTTCGGTAGAAGTGCACTGGCGTTCGGGCGAGCCCGTGGCTACACTTTTAAAGGCATGTCATGAATTTAACGTTGACTTATTGTTGCTGGGCGCCTTAAAGCGAGAAAATGTAGTAAAATTTTATTTGGGTTCTATTGCCCGAAAATTAACGCGTAAAGCCCCTTGTTCAGTATTGCTTATGTTAAACCCTGCGGTAGAACGTCATCCGTGTAAACATGTGGTGGTTAATGGGTTTGATAGCCCACAAACACGAGAAACTGTTGAAGCCTCTTTTTATGTCAGTCAGTGTTTAGGGGCTGAAAAAATTACCGTTGTAGAGGAAATCAGCGAATCGCTTGTTGCCGTTGCGGTTGATGATGACCGAAGCTTGAGAAAGGCTACCTTAAAAAAAGAACGAATTAATAGAGCAGAAAAAAACAGAGTGCTTGATATTGTTCACTCGTTTGCCCCGGCTCAGCTTGAGGGTGTTAATTGGAGTACCCAAAGTATTTTTGGGCGCAGAGGGTATTCTATTGGCCATTATGCCCGTGTTGTTCGCGCTGATTTATTAATAATGAATGCACAAGAAGAAAGTTCTTTTTTCTCTCGTTTTTTTCCAAAAGATTTGGAGCATATCCTTGCCGAATTACCCACCGATGTATTAATTGTAAATACGAAATCAAATGGGTAAACAAACAGGAGTCGTTTCGTTTTTATCGGCATTACCAAAAAATATTTTTTCAGGATTTGTTGTATCGCTTATAGCCTTGCCATTAGGTTTGGGGTTGGCAATGGCTTCTGAGGCACCGCCGCTGTCGGGTATTATCGCTGCCGTTGCCGGGGGCATTGTTGTTTCCGTTTTAGGGGGCTCTCATGTTACTATCGCGGGGCCTGGTAACGGATTGGTGATTGTACTGTTGGGGGCAATTACGGTGTTGGGCGAGGGAGATCTCTACACGGGTTATCTTTATACAATTGCAGCCATAATATTTTCGGGTGCACTCCTTTTTCTCTTCGGCGTTTTTCGGCTTGGGTCTATGAGCGAGTTTTTTCCCGCCAGCGCTTTACAGGGTATGCTTGCCGCCATCGGAATTGGGATTTTGGCAAAACAATTTCACGTGATGTTAGGCATTTTGACCGTAAAAGGGAATACTGTTGAGCAACTTTTTTCTATTCCTGATTCTTTTCTAACGTTCCTCGCGATTCATCCTTTTTCTGGGCTTCTTGGTTTTTTTGGTTTTGTTTTTTTATTCCTTTATAACCGAATACGAAACCCTTATTTTCATTTGATTCCTGCACCTATGTGGGTGGTGATGGTTTCTATTGGAATTGGATATTATTATACACTGGCCTTAGGAAGACCAATACCTATTGATGCGGAATTATTAATTAAAATTCCCGATCAGCTTTTTTCGGCTCTTCCCCAACCCTTATTTGATAAAATAGGGGAATGGGACTTTATCGGCGTTGTTGTCTCCATTACCCTAATTGCGAGTATAGAGTCTTTATTAAGCATAAAAGCCGTCGATAAGTTAGACCCTAAAAAAAGACGTTCAAATGTGAATAAAGATTTACGTGCCTTAGGTATTGCTAGTATCATTAGTGGTTTTTTAGGAGGCTTAAACGTAGTCACCGTTATTGCCCGGAGTTCTGTAAATGTTAATAATGGAGGGAGCAACCGGTCGGCAAATTTTTTCCACGCTGTTTTTTTGGTCTTGTTTGTGGTGCTCTTGGGCGACCAAATTCAACGGATTCCCCTTACGGTTTTGGCCGCCATATTGGTTTTCACGGGCTACCGATTAGCCTCACCCGACAATCTGATCAGAATTTATAAAATTGGTCCTGAGCAAGCGCTTATTTATGTCGTAACCCTAGTTACCACCCTGCTCACTAATTTAATCACAGGAATTGGTGTCGGTGTTCTCTTTACGTTTATTATCCATTTGTTCCTCAGTAAAAGCGTGCTTTTGTTTTCGTTAAATATTTTCAAGCCCAATGTGTTAATGTATTTAGAAGAACAGAGTGGAAATTATTACGTAAGTGTAAAAAACTTTTGCAGTTTTTTAAATTTTTTCCGTCTCAAGAAAAAACTTGATCAAATTCCAGAATCACAACATGCCATTGTTGATTTCTCGCTTTGTGACTTTGTTGACCACACTGTTATGGAAGGGCTGTTTGATTATCAAAGGGCCTTTGAACGTAAAAAGGGGTTGTTTGAAATCATTGGTCTTGATATCCATGCAGCAGAAACACAACATCCTTTTTCGGTTCGGAAAAGCCTTCCTATACAAACCCTGGTTGGATTTAAAAACAGCTTAACCAATCGACAAAAAAACCTTGCCGACTTTGCTCAGCAAATTGGCTGGTCCTATAGTCCTGAGCTTTTGAGTGCGCCCAAAACACTTTCTTCTTTTTTGTTTTTTGAAACAAAAATTAGCAATTACTGCCTCAACTCCTTAGTTCATCCCGATCAAACCTTTCAGCTTTTTGATTTGTCTTTTTCCGAAGGGGCCTTTATCGCGAAAGAAGACCTAAAAGCCACCTTTTTGCTTTTTGATAGTCCAAAACCGCTCCCAGTTTTCGTTTTAGACAAAGAAGATTTTAAAACCGCTATGTATCAATGGGCGGGATTTGATGACATCAATTTTAAAAAACACCCTGATTTTTCTCGGCGTTTTCATTTAAGTGGAAATGATGAACGTGAAATTCTGAAAGTGTTTACGCCTGATCTCATTTATTTTTTCGAAAGCCACCCTATTTTTCATATTGAATCCAATGGAACCCGATTGATGGTTAAGGGAAAGGATCGCTTGTCTGGCCTTCAGGAAATAAAGATCATGCTCACTTTTGCCCAAGACCTAAGTGCCCTGCTTGAAAAAGAATAGGGCTTTCTGTTTTCCTCAACTGAAATTTGTAATTTGTAAAGAAAATGGTCGAGCTTAGATCTAAATGCGTATTATTAATATCTCTTATTTCCTCTACTTTGATAGGACAAAATACAATCGGAACCGTGGAACCCTTAGACCCACAATTTGCTCAATTTGTAGCTGCTGACGCCGCTATTGAAGTGCTTGCTTCCGGCTTTCGTTGGGCAGAAGGTCCTGTTTGGGTTTCTGAACTTAATGGGGTGTTGTTTTCTGATGTGCCCGAAAACAAAGTGTATCTCTGGACCGAGGAAAAAGGGCTTCGCTTGTTTTTATCGCCCAGCGGAATGACAGAACATGTGCCACACAGTACAAACGAAGGGGCAAATGGCCTTACTTTAGACAACGAAGGGCGCTTGTTGTTGTGTCAACACGGCGACCGAAGAATTGCGCGGTTGTCCAGCCCTTTTTTTGAACCTCCTCAATATGAAACGGTTGTAGCGTATACGGATGGAGCGCGTTTTAACAGTCCTAATGATATTACTGTCTTGTCGAATGGTGACCTTCTTTTTACAGATCCTCCCTACGGATTGAAACAACAGGACAAAGATCCCTTAAAAGAATTGCCTTATAACGGCATATTTCATTGGTCAAAAAATAACGGCATTACCCTATTGTCAAAATCCTTGACCCGCCCTAATGGAATTGCGGTTTCAAAAGACGAAAAAACCCTTTATGTTGCCAATTCTGATGCTCAAAAGTCCTACATCGTTGCTTTTGATTGGAACGGAAAAGAGGCGTCAAACGAGCGAATATTTTTTGATACAAAACAAATAAACCGTCCGGGGCCCGGTTTGTTTGACGGTTTAAGAGTACATTCCTCAGGAACCCTATTTGCCACGGGGCCTGGAGGGGTATTGGTAATCTCTTCCGATGGCCGGCATTTAGGAACTCTTAGGCCTGGCAAAGCTACCGCCAACTGTGGTTTTGATGAAAATGAAGAGTATTTGTACCTCACCTCTACTAATGTTTTAGCAAGAATCCAAATACTCAAGCCATGAAACTTTATGCAATAGAGGCGGGAAATTTTAAGCTTGATGGCGGGGCTATGTTTGGGGTTGTCCCAAAGGTGCTTTGGCAAAAAACAAATCCCGCTGACGCACAAAACCGAATTGATATGGCTTCACGCCTGTTGCTTGTAGAAGAGGGCAAGCGGTTAATCTTGATCGATACGGGTATGGGAAACAAACAAGGGGATACGTTTTTTGGTCATTATGGATTATGGGGGCCTCATTATTTAGACCTTTCGCTCCAAAACGCGGGCTTTCATCGAGATGATATTACAGATGTTTTTTTTACTCATCTTCATTTTGATCATTGTGGTGGTGCGATTGTTCGTAGGCCTGATGGTCTTTTGGTTCCTGCTTTTAAAAACGCTACCTATTGGGTTCACGAAAACCATTGGGAATGGGCAACGAAGCCAAACGATCGTGAAAAAGCCTCTTTTTTACCGGAAAACATACTGCCCATTCAAGAAAGCGGTCAATTACAGTTTGTCAAAGGCGCTGGCGCTCGGATTGATGATGCTCCTTTTCCTTTTTCAATCTTATTGATTGATGGCCATACGGAAAAACAAATGTTGCCTCTTTTTCATTATCACGGCCAGCACATTCTTTATGCAGCGGACTTGGTTCCTACAGTGGGCCACCTACCCATTCCCTATGTAATGGGATATGACACACGTCCACTGTTAACCCTAAAAGAAAAAAAATCGATTTTACACGAGGCTGAAGAAAAAAACATCTTCTTGTTTTTAGAGCACGACCCGTATCATGAACTTGTGGCTTTGTGTCAAACAGAAAAAGGGGTGCGAATGGAGTCTCACACTACGCTTGTTTCTTGTTTTGATTCTTAGTGTAAAGTGTATCTTTGTTTTTGTAAACTAACCCTTTTGATATGAAGACTGTTTTTTCTTTCCTTTTTTCTTTATTACTGTTGTCCGCTAATTCTCAATATTGGCAACAAGCTGTAGATTATTCTATGGAAGTTGATCTTGACGTTGAAACTGCAAATTATTCAGGTACTCAAACCCTGCGCTATACGAACAATTCACCCGAAACGCTTCACAAGGTGTTTTATCACCTTTATTTCAATGCATTTCAGCCCGGAAGCGAAATGGCCATTCGATTAAAAAATGCGGCAGATAAAAACCGTCGATTTGATATTGATCTCGATTCGCTAACGCTAAACCAACAAGGGTTTTTAAATGTAACAGGGCTAACTCAAAATGGGGTGCCTGTGAAAACCGTTTTTTCCGAAACCATTTTAGAGGTAGAGTTAAACGAACCTATAGGCCCTGGCCAACAAGCCACTTTTGCTTTGCGTTTTGATGGGCATGTGCCAGATGTCATTCGTAGAGCGGGTAAAAACTCGAGTGAAGGTGTCGCTTTTTCAATGGCTCAATGGTACCCAAAAATGGCTGAATACGATATTGAAGGGTGGAATACAGACCCTTATACAGGACGAGAATTTCATGGGGTTTGGGGTGATTTTGATGTGAAAATTTCTATTGATAAAGACTATACTATTGCGGCAAGTGGATACTTACAAAATGCCGAAGATATTGGAAAAGGGTATTCGTTAAGAGAAAAACCAAAAGCAAAACGAGGAAAAGTGACGTGGCATTTTGTGGCTCCGCAAGTACATGATTTTACTTGGGCTGCTGATGACAATTATGTGCACGATACCTATCCTGGGCCCAATGGGGTAACCTTACATTTCTTTTATAAAAACAACCCTGAAATTGTTGAGAATTGGAAAAAACTTCAACCAGATACCGCTGCGCTAATGGCCTATTACAATGAGAAGATAGGCGACTATCCTTACAAACAATACAGCGTTGTGCAAGGGGGTGATGGCGGAATGGAATATGCTATGCTAACATTAATAACGGGGGGGCGTAATTACGGTTCTTTGTTTGGCGTAACCGCACATGAATTGGCCCACTCGTGGTTTCAACACGTATTGGCCACCAACGAAACAAAACACGAATGGATGGACGAAGGGTTTACCTCTTTTATTTCCTCTTTAGCCTCAAATGAAGTGTTAAAACAAAACCGGGATTTTCCGCTAGAAGGCTCGTATAGGGGGTATTATAATTTGGCTGCCTCGGGAGTCGAAATGCCACAAAGTACGAATGCAAACCGTTATGCTCACAACTATGCCTATGAAAGTACTGCCTACAACAAAGGGGCCGTATTTTTAGGGCAGTTAGGATATCTTGTGGGCAACGATGTGCTTTTTGATATTTTACGCACCTATTATGCTGAATGGAAATTTAAACACCCTCAGCCAAATGATTTGCGTCGTATTGCAGAGCGCATATCAGGCCTTCAGCTACAGTGGTACTTAACGGATTGGACACAAACAACCAACAAAGTAGATTATGGTATTACTTCTGTTGAAGGGGGTGCTGATACGACGGTTGTCTCGCTTAAAAGAAAAGAGCTAATGCCCATGCCTTTAGAGATACTCGTGGTATACAAAGACGGATCCTCTGAGCTTCATTATATTCCTATTGGTTTGATGCGGGGCGAAAAAACAAACCCTTATTCTATTGAGTGGACGGTCCATAAAGATTGGGTTTGGGGCAATCCTATGTATTCTTTAGTTTTAAATTTTCCTAAAGATCAAATTGAAACGATTATCATTGATCCAAGTAATTTAATGGCCGATGTAGATAAAAGCGACAATTATTTTACCGCATCAAAAGATGAGTAACGGGTGCAACGGTTAAAGAGCAAAAAAGAAATTGATTCGCTTTTTGAATCGGGTTTTATAAAAAAAAGCGGTGGCCTTTTGCTGCGTTATTATGTTGACGATAGGCACAAGGACTGTTGTATTGGTGTGGCTGTTTCAAAATCCAAATTTCGTAGGGCTGTAGATCGGAACAGAATTAAAAGACAGCTCCGTGCTGCGTTAAGCAAATTAAATGAAGACGCTTTATTTTTAGGAAATGGGATGTTAATTTATACGGGCGAATCTCTTCCACAATTTGAAAAGCTTGTTGAAGACTGCGGTGCGGTTTTTAAAAAGGTTCGCTATAAAGAAGGAGAGTAGATCATCTCTTGATGTGGTATTCCGTCTTCTAAATACCGCTTCCCTGTTGCTCTGAATTTTAAATTTGAATAAAAACGTTCCAGATGGGATTGTGCCGAAATTTTAATGGGGTAAGCGGGGTATTGTTTTTGGCATAGTTCAATCGCTTGTTCCATGACCAAATAGCCATAATTTTTTTTTCTGTGGCGCTCACTAACTAGCACTCTTCCAATTGCGGTGTGTTCCGGGTAAATTGTGCCGGGTGATAACACGCGAGCATAGCCCACGATTTCTTGATCTTCTGTGCCGATGATATGGTGTGCTTCTTTGTCCTTTTGGTCCAAGTCTTGATAAATGCATTGTTGTTCAACCACAAAAATTTCTGATCTAAGAACGAGTATATCATATAACTCCTCTGTGTTTAACTCAGTAAATTTTTTGATAACAAACTGCATTAAGTGCAGGGAATCTTGTTAATTCTTGTTTGGTGTCTTCCCCCTTCAAAAGGCGTGTTCAAAAAGGTTTCTACCATTTTAAGCGCTTGGGGTAAGGAGATAAACCTTGCCGGAAGACTTAAAATATTTGCATCGTTGTGCTCTCTTGCCAAACGAACTATTTCTTCGTTCCAACACAAGGCGGCTCTTATTTTTTGGTGTTTGTTTGCCGTCATTGCCGCACCATTGCCGCTACCACAAATAATAATACCCCGGGTCGCGTTTCCTTCTGTAACGTCTTTAGCAACGGGGTGAATAAAATCAGCATAGTCCACGCTTGCTGTTGAATCCGTTCCGTAGTTGTGTACTGTATGCCCTTCTTTCTTTAAAAAAGCAACAATTTCTTTTTTGTATTCTGGTCCCGCATGATCATTACCGATACTAATAGTCATTGTGTTGTTTTTTGTAAAAGTACATATTCTTGTTGTTGTGTAAAACTTGTTTATTGCTATAGTAATAAAATGTGGATAAGAAATATAAAAAAGCCTTGCTTATTATGTGCCTTGTTTTGCTTGTCTTTTTTTCAATAAAAAGATTCTTTTTTTCCTCTTTCTTTTATCTTTTTTATTGACATGACTTTTCGGGAAATGAACCGTTTTTCTTTGGTTATTTCAATCTATTTTATAAACAGAATTGGTTATGAACCCCCTTTAATTACTTCTTTAAACAACTAACAATCAATCGGTTTTGTTGTTTATAAAACCAGAGT
>Ga0255757_10005186_pt1 | contig 11573 bp, 10 predicted proteins | sample 071ome_27_FD_179957 | JGI IMG/M metagenome (GOLD analysis project Ga0255757, IMG submission 179957) | Coastal salt marsh microbial communities from the Groves Creek Marsh, Skidaway Island, Georgia - 071409AT metaG (version 2) | ecosystem: Environmental > Aquatic > Marine > Intertidal zone >...
CTAGACAACATAAAAAATATCTGTAATTTATATAGATATGGGACAAATTTTGCTTAGCGATGTTAGAAAAAAATTTTTAGAATTTTTTAATAAAAATAATCACCAAATAGTTGAGTCAAGCAACTTGGTTCCAAACAATGATCCAACCTTAATGTTTACCAACTCAGGTATGGTTCAGTTCAAAAATGTATTTACAGGTCTTGAAAAAAAATCATTTAAATTAGCAACCACGGCCCAAAAATGTGTTCGTGCAGGAGGGAAACATAACGATTTAGAAAACGTAGGTTATACGCCAAGACACCATACTTTTTTTGAAATGCTTGGTAATTTTTCTTTTGGGGACTACTTTAAAGAACAAGCAATTCATCATGCGTGGAATTTATTAACGAAAGAATTTCAGATTCCTAAAGAAAAATTATTAGCCACAGTTTATGCGGAAGATGACGAGTCTTTTAATTTATGGAAGAAAATCGCAGGTTTTAGCGATGATAAAATTATTAGAATACCCACATCGGATAATTTTTGGTCTATGGGTGATACTGGTCCGTGTGGTCCTTGCTCTGAAATATTTTATGATCATGGAGAAAAATTAAAAGGTGGGCTTCCTGGATCACCAGAACAAGATGGAGATCGATATATAGAAATTTGGAATCTTGTATTTATGCAATACGAACAAACTTCAAAAGATAAGCGAATAAATTTGCCAAAACCATCTGTTGATACAGGCATGGGCTTAGAACGAATGACAGCTGTTCTTCAGGGGACTCATGATAATTATAATATTGATCATTTCAAAAAAATTATGAGTGCTTCAGCTGATATTACTAAGGCACCTATTAATGAAAAAACTATCGCAAGTCATAGAGTTATTGCTGATCACTTAAGAGCGAGCAGTTTTTTAATTGCTGAAGGTATTCTTCCTTCTAATGAGGGACGAGGTTATGTACTTCGAAGAATTATGCGAAGAGGAATGCGTCACGCACATACTTTGGGAAGTAAAAATCCTGTTTTTTTTAAACTATTTGAAACTTTGCTAAAAGAAATGTCAGAAAGCTATCCAGAACTTAAAAGAGGGCAGGATTTAATTGTTGAAACACTTAAAAATGAAGAAGAAAAATTTTCATCTTTGTTGGAACGTGGAATAAAAATTCTAGATGAAAATTTAGAAAAAGTTAAAAATAAAATTTTACCTGGGGATATTGCTTTTAAACTTTATGACACTTACGGTTTTCCATTAGATTTGACTGCTGATATTCTTAGAGGAAAAAACATAGCTGTAGACAACAAGGGGTTCGAAGAAGCTATGGAAAAAAGCAAAGAACTTGCTAGAGCCAATTGGAAAGGATCTGGTGATAAATCAGTTGAAGAGAAATGGTTTAAGGTTAGAGAAGAAATAAATGCTACTGAATTTTTAGGTTATGAATATGATAAAGCCGAAGGCGTAGTTCTAAAAATCTCTAAAGGTAAAAGTTTTATTAATGAAGCTCAAACTGGAGATGAAGTGGAAATAATTACCAATCAAACACCTTTTTATGCTGAATCAGGCGGTCAAGTTGGTGATCAAGGTTTTATTAGTACTACAAATTGTAAAATTAAGATTATTGATACGCAAAAAAAAATGGGAGATCTTCATGTTCATTTAGGTAAAGTAGAGTCCGGATCAATTAAAATTGGTGAAAATGTAAATTTAGTAATAGATGTAGAGAGAAGGAATGATGCAAGAGCTTATCATTCCGCAACCCATTTGCTACACGAAGCTTTGAGAAGAACTCTGGGTAAGCATGTTATTCAAAAAGGGTCTTTAGTCAGTCCTGAAAAATTAAGGTTTGATTTTAGCCACAACAAACCAATTGAGAATAGCGAATTAAATAAAATTGAAAAATATGTAAACGATATGGTTGCCACATCAAGCGATGTAAGAACGCGTATTATGACACCAGACGAGGCCGTTGAAAATGGAGCTTTAGCATTATTTGGTGAAAAATATGGAGAAGAAGTGAGAGTACTATCGATGGGAAAAGAAGGAAGTGCTTATTTTTCAACAGAACTTTGCGGAGGGACTCATGTTCGTAATACAAAAGACATCGGGAGATTCAAGATTGTAAGCCAATCTGCTATAGCTTCTGGTATCAGAAGAGTAGAAGCTTTAAGAGAAAAACAGCTTGAACAATATGAAAAAAACTTAAAGCAAACTCAAACTAATAAAGAGAAAAAAACTGAAGAAGAAATCAAGGATATAAAACATCAATTAGCTTCCCTAGGTGTTTCTTCACCAAATTATAATTCAGAATTAGATTTAACTGAGAATCTTAAAAATTTAAACAAACAGCTAGAGCTGGAAAAAATTAAGTTGGTTTTATCCAATAAAACTAAAAATATTATTCAAGATAACAAAAAAAAAGATTTTATTTTTAGAGTTCAGCAATTAGATGGATTACCTCCAAAAGAGCTAAGACAAATAATTGATAGCGGAAAAAAAGAAATTCAAGAAGGAATTGTTTTAGCTATTAGTAGCTATGAAGAAAAATTAGGGATCGCAATAGGTGTTACTTCTAATCTAATCAATAAATTTGATGCAGTTGCTTTAGTAAAAGAAGCATCAATTATTCTAGGTGGAAGCGGAGGAGGCGGAAGAAAAGATTTTGCTCAATCTGGCGGTACAGATAAATCAAAAATTAATGAAGCTATTGATTTTATTAAATCAAAAATTAGTTAAGTTTCTTTTTAAGATTTGAATTTATTGTCTCTAAAAATTGATTTGTACTAAGATACTTTGCATTTTTATCAATTAAAATAGCTAGATCTTTTGTCATTGAACCACTTTCAACTGTTTCAATACAAACTTGTTCGAGTGTTTCTGAAAATTTAATTAGTTCGTCATTACCATCTAATTTACCTCTATGAGCTAGCCCTCTCGTCCAAGCAAATATTGAGGCAATTGGATTAGTAGATGTTTCTTTTCCTTGTTGATGCATACGATAGTGTCTAGTAACAGTACCGTGTGCTGCTTCAGCCTCTACTGTTTTGCCATCTGGAGACATTAGCACACTTGTCATCAAGCCTAATGAACCAAAACCTTGTGCCACCGTATCTGATTGAACGTCACCGTCATAATTTTTACAAGCCCAAACATATGCACCATTCCATTTCATCGCACAGGCAACCATGTCATCAATTAATCTATGCTCGTATGTGATATTTGCCGATTTAAATTTATCAGAGAATTCTTTTTGATAAACTTCTTCAAACAAATCTTTAAATCTTCCGTCATAAGCTTTTAGAATAGTATTCTTAGTTGAAAGATATACAGGCCAGTTTCTTTGCAAGCCATAATTCATGCAGGCTCTTGCAAAATCTCTTATTGATTGATCTAAATTATACATAGAAAGCGCAACACCAGGTCCAGTAAAATTAAAAACTTCAAAAGATTTAGTGTCTTTTCCGTCTTCTGACGTCCATTTAACTTCCATCTTACCTTTTCCTGGAACCAAAAAATCTGTAGCTCTATATTGATCACCAAAAGCATGTCTTCCTATTACAATCGGCTTGGTCCAAGACGGGACTAATTTTGGAATATTTTTACAGATAATTGGTTCTCTAAAAACAGTGCCACCTAAAATATTTCTTATGGTCCCATTAGGAGATTTCCACATTTTTTTTAATTTGAATTCTTCTACGCGAGCTTCATCAGGAGTGATTGTTGCACATTTAATTCCTACTCCATATTTATTAATCGCATTAGCCGAGTCAATTGTGATTTGATCAGAAGTTTTATCTCTACTTTCAATGCCAAGATCATAATATTTGATATCAAGATCTAAGTAGGGATTAATTAGCTTATCTTTGATAAACGACCAAATAATTCTAGTCATTTCATCTCCGTCAAGCTCAACAACTGGATTTTTTACTTTAATTTTAGCCATATAAATAAATTGATTAATAGGAGTTTTTATACATATTAGGTAAAATTATCAAATTTTAAAATTATGCTTAATACAATTTTTCCAAAAATACATAAAGAGGGCTACAGATTTTTAGCTATTGCAATTGTAGTAACATTTCTTCTTCTGCTTTTTTCAGAGATCTTAGGTTTGATAGGAGTTTTATTGACGGTTTGGGTTTATTATTTTTTTAGAGACCCAGATAGAATATCTATAGATGATGATAATTTTTTAGTAAGCCCAGCAGATGGATTGATATCAAATATTGAAGAAGTAAATGGACCAATAGAATTATCACTAGATAATAAAAAATTTACAAAAGTCAGTGTTTTTATGAACGTATTTAATTGTCACGTTAATCGTTCTCCTGTTTCAGCTAAGGTAGAAGAAATATTTTATAAACCTGGAAAATTTTTAAATGCAAGCCTAGACAAATCTAGCGAAGAAAATGAAAGAAATTACTACAGACTTAAAACACTCAATGATGGAGAGGAAATTATTATAGTTCAAATTGCAGGCTTGATTGCTAGAAGAATAGTTTGCGAAGTAGAGTCTAATCAAGAAGTTAAACAAGGTGAGCGTATTGGTATGATAAGATTTGGAAGTAGAGTTGATATATTTTTTAATAATAGAAAATTATTAGCTAAAGTTGGACAAAATGTTGTGGCAGGTGAGAGTTTAATAGCCTCGAAGTAGAATGGAAAAGAAAAATCCCTTTAATATTGTTTCAAAAACAAAACAATCCAGATTCATTTTACCAAGCCTTTTAACCTTAGTTGGTGTTTGTCTTGGAATCAGTTCAATAAAATTTTCATTAGATGGTAATTTTTCCCTAGCAGTTACCTTTATAGTGTTTGCTGCATTGCTGGACGCTTTGGATGGAAGGATAGCAAGATTAATAAAAGGAACATCAGAATTTGGTAAAGAATTAGACTCTTTAACAGATTTTGTCAGTTTTGGAATTGCACCTGCATTCATTATATATTTTTGGGAATTAAAAAATTATGGAAAAATAGGATGGGCAATAACATTAATTTTTTCTGTATGTTGTGTGTTGAGATTAGCTAGATTTAATTTAACAAAAATTCCTGAGAATGCTGAATGGAAATTAAATTATTTTGAGGGCGTGCCGTCACCGGCAGGAGCAGGCTTAGCTTTACTCCCTTTGATTTATGAATTGTCAGATTTTAATTTAACGCTAAATATAAAAAATATCACTCCTTACTTTGTAGTAGTTGTTGCGTTTTTATTGATAAGTAAAATTCCAACTTTTTCTTTAAAAAAAATTAAAATATCAAGACGTTTGTCAATTTTTTTACTTTTTGGAATTGCAACAATCTTTGTTTCATTAATATTCTTTACATTTAATGCATTGTTAGTCTTAGGTTTAGTCTATTTATCATCAATTCCGTTAAGCTATATTTCTTTCCAAAGAAATAACCAGAAACAGTTTAAAGAAGAAAAGAAAGATGCAGATGAAGATGATGAAGATATTCTTTAATGAAGAAAACAAAAAGAGCAAAAAAAAGCAGAACCTGGGTCATTAAACAGCACAGAGATCAATTTTTTAAGAAAGCAAAAGTATTAGGTTATCGCTCCAGAGCAGCATTTAAACTTTTAGAATTAAATAAAAAATTTAATTTTATTAAATCTAACTCAAATTTATTAGATATTGGAGCTACCCCAGGAGGCTGGTCTCAAGTAGCATCAAAAATGGTCACAAGTGGAAAAATTTTAGCAGTTGATATCTTGCCTATGGAAAAAATTAAAAATGTTAATTTTATCAATGGAGATTTTTTAGAAGAAACAACACAACAGCAGATAAAAAATATTTTTCAAAAAAAAATTGATGTAATTATTTCTGATATGGCTGAAAATACAACTGGCAACAAATCTATTGATTCGATACGAACCAACAATCTTTGTGCAGAAGTAATAAAATTTTCTATAAACCATCTAGATATTAATGGGGTATTGGTGTGCAAACTCTTTATGGGAGACGATTTTATTTTAGTTAAAGATTTAGCCAAAAAAAATTTTAAAACAGTAGAATTTTTTAAGCCTGAATCTAGTAGAAGTGAGTCAAAAGAAACTTATATTTTTTGTTCAACTTTAAAGTCTTTATAAATTTTTAAAATTGTATATAAGTGTATATGGAAGCAATCAAGGAAGCATTAACATTTGATGATGTACTTCTCATCCCAAAATTTTCGTCTACGCTACCGACAGAAACTAATTTAAGTATTAATTTAGCAAAGAATTTAAAACTTAAAATTCCTTTTTTATCTTCTGCAATGGATACAGTAACAGAATCCAAAATGGCTATTGCAATTGCTCATCAAGGGGGGCTTGGAGTTATACATAGAAATTTATCCATTAATTCACAGGTCAAAGAAATAAAAAAAGTAAAAAATAATAAATTATTAGTTGGCGCAGCTGTAGGAACTAGCGAAGAAGATATTTTGCGAGCAAAGTCAATTTTAGATGCCGGATTAGATTTATTGGTTATAGATACTGCCCATGGCCATAGTCTTAAAGTTATAAATACGTTAAAAAAAATAAGAAAATTTAGTAATAAAATTCCGATTTGTGTAGGGAATATCGCAACTGGTGAAGCTGCTGTTAAATTATATAATGAAGGAGCAGACATATTGAAAGTCGGTATTGGCCCTGGATCTATTTGTACAACTAGAATGATTGCTGGTATTGGCGTGCCTCAAATAACTGCAATTCGTAATGTTAAAAAAAGTATGAAAAATAAAAAAATAAAAATTATCTCCGATGGAGGCATAAAATTCTCTGGCGATTTAGTCAAAGCGATTGCTGCTGGTGCTGATGCAATAATGATGGGTTCAATTTTTGCAGGAACAGAGGAAAGCCCGGGTAAGAAATTTAAATATAAAAATAAATTATACAAATCATATAGAGGTATGGGGTCAATTGGCGCTATGTCAGCAGGATCCTCTAATAGATATTTTCAAAAAAACTATAAGGATAAATCTAAATTTGTACCTGAAGGAGTAGAAGCTAGAGTTTTATATAAAGGCTCAGTAGAGAAAATTATTTATCAATTGCAAGGAGGACTCAGATCATCCATGGGGTATATTGGAGCAAAAAAAATTGAGGAAATTTATAAAAAAGGAAAATTTATAAAAATTACTAAAGCAGGTTTTTATGAAAGTATGGTACATAGCGTAGAAGCAATTAAAGAGGAAACAAACTATAAATTATGATCAGAAGTATTTTTTTATCATTACTATCAATAATTTTTATTTTAAATTTTACTAACGTTAGTGCAAAAAATACCTATTTTGAGTCTGGAAAAAAATTATATGATGATAAAAATTATAATGACTCTAAGTTCTTTTTTGAAAAGGATATAGTGTTTAATCCGAAAAGTGAAAATTCTTATCTATATCTAGCAAAAATATTTAAAGAAGAAGAAAAAGATGATTTAGAAGAGAATAATTTAAATACTGTTTTATTGCTTAATCCTAAAAATGAAGAAGCAATATATCTGTTAGCACTACTAAGTATTAAAAAATCCAATTTTACAAAGGCTAACGAACTAATTGCCACTCTTACTACAGTTTGTGAAAAACTTTGTGGAACGCGCGTAGAATTGCAGGAAAAGTTAGACAACTCTGCAAAAAGTGAATGAGGGAAAAATTAAATAAAGACAAAATCATTATTATTGATTTTGGCTCTCAAGTCACAAAACTTATAGCAAGAAGAATAAGAGAATTTAATGTTTATTCAGAAATTTTAACCTCAAACGAAATAAAGAAATTAGATAATTTTGATAACATAAAAGGTATAATTTTATCTGGTGGACCATCGACTGTAACCAAAGGCTTTTTTCCAAAAATTCCAAATCAAATTTTTAATTTAAATATACCCATCTTAGGTATCTGCTATGGATTACAATTAATTGCTAAACATTTTGGGGGTAGGGTCAAATCTAATATTAAAAAAAGAGAGTTTGGTAGAGCGGAATTAATAAATAAAAAAAAATCTAATCTAACCGAAGGATTTTTCAAAAAAAATAAAAAAACCAATGTATGGATGAGTCATCAAGACTCTGTCCAAAAACTTCCTAAAGGTTTTAGTAAAATAGCATCAACTAAACATTCAATTCTGACCATTATTGAGAACGTAAATAAAAAAATATACGGCATTCAGTTTCACCCTGAAGTAACACATACTGAAAATGGAACAACATTGCTTAAAAATTTTGTTTTAAAAATTTGTAAAGCAAAAAAACAATGGAAATTAGAGTCTGAAAAATCAAGAATAATAAGGGAAATTAAAAATATTGTTCAAAATAAAAAGGTAGTTTGCGCTTTGTCTGGAGGCGTGGACAGTAGCGTGGTTGCTTTACTCATTAATAAAGCAATAGGAAAAAAATTAAAATGCATCATGGTTGATACAGGGCTTATGAGAAAAGACGAATTTAAATCAACTTATAAAATTTTTAAAAATAAATATAAATTAAATGTAAAGATAATTAATGCTTCTAAAATTTATTTTAAAAAACTTAAAAATATTTTTGATCCAGAAAAAAAAAGGAAAATAATAGGAAATTTATTTATTCAAATTTTTGAAAAAGAAGCAAAAATGTTTAAAAATGTAAAATTTCTTGCTCAGGGAACACTTTATCCCGACATTATAGAAAGCAGATCTGCAACTGGCAGCAAAACATCCAAGATTAAATCACATCATAATGTTGGAGGATTACCAAAAAAAATGAATCTAAAATTAGTTGAACCTTTAAAAGAACTGTTCAAAGACGAGGTTCGAAAATTGGGTGATTCTATTGGTTTGATAAAAAGTATTTCAAGAAAACATCCTTTTCCAGGTCCAGGTTTAGCTATTAGAATTGTAGGTTCTGTAACTCCTGAAAAAGTTAAAATACTCCAAGAAGCAGATTATATTTTTATAAATGAACTCATAAAAAATGGCCTTTACGATAAGATTTGGCAAGCTTATGCGGCCTTATTACCAGTAAAAACCGTTGGCGTTATGGGTGACTCTAGAACATATGAATACATATGTTTAATTAGGGCTGTAATTTCAGAAGATGGGATGACTGCTGACTATTATAGCTTTCCAAAATATTTTTTAGACGAGATTTCAAACAAAATCATAAATGGTGTAAAAGGAATTAATAGAGTTGTATATGATATTACCTCAAAACCACCAAGCACTATAGAACTTGAATAGACATGAACAATAAAATTTATCAGATAATAAAATCTAAAAATAAAAAAAAACTTGTCTGCTTGACCGCTTATTCAAAACCAATAGCTAAAATATTAGATAAATTTTGTGATATCGTTTTAGTTGGAGACTCTTTAGCTACTGCTATGTATGGCATGAAAAATACTCATTCTGTAACCTTAGATACAATGATTCAACATGGTGTTAGCGTAGCATCGTCTATCAATAGTGCTGTGTGCGTTGTGGATATGCCTGCTAAATCTTATAAGAATGTAGCCATAGCAAAAAAAAATGCAAAATTGATTTTTAAAAAAACAAAATGCGATGCCGTGAAAGTAGAATGTAATGGAAAAAATTATGATGTCATTCGTGGTATTGTTAAATCTGGAATACCAGTGATGGGCCATATTGGATTTACACCTCAATATTATAAAAAATTTAAAGCGCAAGGATTAGAAGAAAAAGATAAAATAAAATTAATAGAGCAAGCCAAAAAAAATGAAAAAGCTGGAGTTTTCAGTATTGTTTTAGAATGTGTTAGCACTTCTGTAGCAAGAGAAATCACCAAATTAATTAAAATTCCAACTATTGGTATTGGAGCATCAGGTTATTGTGATGGCCAAATTTTAGTTACAGATGATATGCTTGGTTTAAGTGGATTTTACCCCAAGTTTGTAAAAAAATTTGTTAATTTAAATAAAATTATTGAAAAGGGTGTTCAGAAATATAGAAATGCAGTAATTAATAATAAATTTCCAACAGATAAAAACACTTTTTAATTTTAATATGTCAATTGAAGAAAATAATAATAACTTTCAAAAAAAATTTATTAATTTTTTTAAAGAAAATATAAAATCAATAATAATTATTGTAGTAATAATTATTTTAACTTTATTTGGTTTTCTTTTTTATAAAAGTGCACAAGAGAAAAATAATATTGCAATTTCAGAAAAATATACAACTGCTTCTATATTGCATAGACAGGATAAAAAAAATGAAGCAAAAATTCTTTTTGAAAATATAATTCAAGAGAAGCATAAATTTTATTCACCATTAGCTTTATACTTTATGATTGATAATGATTTAGAGATAAATAATGAAAAAATTATAAATTATTTTGATCAAGTTATAAAAATAAAATCAATTGAAAAAGAAAATTTAAATCTAATTAAAATTAAAAAAGCAATTTTTTTATTAAATTTAGATGAGGAAAACAAAGTAATTGAAACCTTAAATCCAATTATTAATTCTAAATCTGTATGGAGAGAGATGGCAATTAAGCTAATTTCTGATTATTTTATTTCTAAAAGTCAGGAAGTAAAAGCGAATGAATATTTGAATTTGTTAAATAACAAGTAATGAAAAGATTATTAATAATCTTAGGGGTTATTATTTTAGCCTCATGTTCGTTTGATAATAAAACTGGTATTTGGAAGGATGCTTCAAATATTCCTGTAGAAGATAGTAGCTTGGGTTCAATACAAAACGATAATGCCAATCAACGTTATGAAGAAATTTTTACAAAAGATAAAATTTATAATGAAGAAAAAGTAGGCTCTATACCTTTAAATATCTCAATTGACCAACCTATCAAGGTTAGTAATTGGGTTGAGCAATATGCTGTACCTACAAATAATATTTCAAATTTTTATTACACAAATAAAGACGTATTAGTTTCCAAGAGCTCAAAATTAAGCAAATTTTCAGGTAATAAAAATTACTCAAATAGATCAGTACTTTTTTATGAAAACAAACTAATTTCATACGATCATAAAGGTACAATATTTCTTTACGATTTAGAGTTTAAGAAAAAAATTTTTGAATATAATTTTTATAAAAAAAATTTTAAAAACTTTGAAAAAGAAATTTATTTATTAATCGACAAAAATGTTTTATTTGCTGCTGATAATTTAGGTTATTTATATGCAATCGACCTTAATTCGAGATCTCTTCTTTGGGCAAAAAATTATGGTATTCCATTTAGATCAAATATTAAATTTGCTAACAATCAGCTTTTTTTGGCTAATCAAGACAATGTTATTTATTCAATTAATATTCAAAATGGAGATAAAAATTGGCAATTTGCTACAAGTCTTACTTTTTTAAAATCAGATTTTTATAATAATTTTGCAGTCGATGAAGTTAATAATAATTTAATATTCTTAAATACTAGTGGTGAATTATATTCTATTAATTATTTAGATCAAAAAATTAATTGGGTTTTAAATTTTAAAAATCCCTCACTTGCTGGAGATACAGATTTGTTTTTAAGCCAACCAATAATCGTTAAAAATAATGATGTTTTAATATCTACAGAAAAAGCAATATTTAGTTATAATCACTTAAACACTATTAGAAATTGGAGTTTTTCAATTGAGCCAAGTTTAAAACCCGTATCAACTCTTAATCATG
>Ga0255757_10005202_pt1 | contig 11555 bp, 9 predicted proteins | sample 071ome_27_FD_179957 | JGI IMG/M metagenome (GOLD analysis project Ga0255757, IMG submission 179957) | Coastal salt marsh microbial communities from the Groves Creek Marsh, Skidaway Island, Georgia - 071409AT metaG (version 2) | ecosystem: Environmental > Aquatic > Marine > Intertidal zone > Salt...
TGCACGGCCACCGTGTCGAGATGGGCATCGACGATCACGACATCGTCGTGACGTTGACCGAGAAAAGTGGCTTCAAGGTTTGGCCGTCCATCGAGGACATTGTCGAGGGTGACTTTGGCACCGATCGCTGCAGCATGCTCAGCCAGGTGTTCAGCCAATCGACGTTCACCGGTGATGGCAGAGTCGTCGGACTGCAGTGGGTTCACGCTGGGGATGCGCACGAGGTCTGCAACCGCATCGGCCACCCGCTGGCCAACGTCGCGATGTGCTGCCATGGGTTGACGCTAGCAAGCCCGGGGCCAGCGCTCGAACGGTCAAGGCGTTGGTTCGTCCACCACCGTGTTCGCGAGCACACCCACGCCGCTGATGTCCACTTCGACCCGACTCCCTGGAACAAGCCAGACCTGTGGGTCGCGTGCATAGCCGACTCCCCCAGGGGTACCGGTCGCGATGACGTCGCCGGGTTCAAGAGTTGTGAATGTGGAGCAGTACACGATGATTGCTGTGAGATCGTGAATGAGCTGCGAGGTACTGGCGTGCTGCATGACCTCTCCGTCAACACGAGTAGTGAGGGTCAGTGCATGTGGGTCCGCAATCTCGTCGGCGGTCACCACCCACGGACCCATTGCGCCGGAGCGCTCGAACGACTTACCCGGAAGAAACTGGGAGGTATGTCGCTGCCAATCGCGCAACGTGCCGTCCATGAAGCACGTAAACCCTCCGATCACACTCAGCGCATCAGCCTGGGTTGCGTGCCGAGTAGTCCGTCCGATCACGATGCCGAGTTCGCCTTCATAGTCGAAATTGGTGCTGGCCGATGGACGAAGCAGTTCCTCACCGTGTCCGACGAGCGATGAGGGGAAACGGGTGAAGATCACCGGATGGTCAGGAGCCGCACTGATGCGGTCTGATTCGGCCACATGGTCGGCGTAATTCGTACCGACGCACATGATGCGCCGTGGATTCGGCATCGGCGGCAGCCACGTGAGTTCGTCAAGTGGTGCACGCGCCGCGGCCTCAACTGCCGCATCGATTGCAGGACGCGTGGCCGAGTCATGCACCATCGAGATCAGTTCTGACTGATCGGTCACCGCCCCAGACAGGTCGACGAGGCCGTCGTCAACGACGGCACCGAAGAGAATGCGGCCGGAAGGGGTGTGGCGGGCCGTGGCAAGGCGCATTCCCCGAGTATGTCGGCGTTCGTGCCCACGCCCATCATTCACCGCGGACATGTGTCCGCTGAACGGACCCGCTACGGTCCTGTGCCGAGGAGGTCGTGATGATCGAAACAACCGTGATGGGCAGCTACCCACAACCGGGTTGGCTGGTGGATCATGAACGACTTCTCGGCGATGGCGTGCCCCGGGTACGCAATGCCGAGTTGTGGAACGTTGCCGCCGACCATCTCGCATCGGCGATCGAGGCAGCGACGCTGCTCGCGATCAGCGATCAGAGCGAGGCCGGTGTGGACCTCATCACCGATGGAGAGGTCGGCCGTGAGTCGTACTTCAATCACTTTGCAAATGCACTCGGTGGCGTGTCCAAAGACGAGATCGGCGCCGGGGTGAACCGTCGGGGCGGCACCGCCGATGTACCCCTGGTCACCGGCGACATCCATCGTGAGCACCCCATCGAGCTCTCCGCCGCCAAGTACCTGAGATCGCACACGACACGTCGCACCAAGGTGACGGTGCCCGGCCCGTTCACGCTGAGCCAACTCGCCGACAATCGCCACTACGCCGATCAGCGGGCCTTGGCTCTGGCCTATGCCGCAGCCATCAATGACGAGATCCGCGATCTTGCCGCTGCTGGTATCGATGTGGTGCAACTGGACGAGCCGTACCTGCAGGCAAACCCTGAGGCCGCGGCCAGCTTCGCGCTCGACGCGCTCGCGGTGGCGGTGGCTGGAGTGGACGTGGAGACGTGCCTCCACACCTGTTACGGATATGCCGCCTACGTCAACGACAAATCGGCCGGGTACCCATTCCTCGACCCGCTGGCAGAGTCGCCCACCACCTGGGTGGCCATTGAATCCGCTCAGCCAGATCTACCGCCCTCGACTGTTGCGCGCCTCGCACCGAAAAAGGTTGTGCTCGGCGTCATCGACCTTGGCCGGGACACCGTTGAGACCCCCGTTGAGGTGGCGACACGCATCCGCGGGGCTCTCGACCACATCGCACCGGAGAACCTGGCCGTGTCACCTGACTGCGGCATGAAGTACCTGCGGCGCGAACGTGCACGCGCCAAACTGGCCGCCATGGTGGCTGGCGCAGCAATGGTGCGCGACAGCATCGGCTGATCCGCTCGCCGCAATGGCGTGACAGCACCCCAGGCGCCCTCACGAATCAGGCACCGTCGCGAATTTTGCGGTCCATATTCTCGTGGTAGTGGGCAATCTTGCACTCACGCCCCTGCAACACATGGCGGGTATAGCCACTTGACCGCTTGGTGCGTTCGAGTTGTTCGTAGATCTCGATGTCTTCTCCGACAACCCGCTTGAGGCCTTCCCAGTGCTTCATCGTGCGCCCCCAGTACGCCGAGTACTCGGGGTCGTCACCGGTGTCGCGATAGACGAGTTCCCAGCACAGGAAACGAGTGCGATCAACGTCGATCGGAATCGGGTTGAACACCTGCACATGTTCGGGATTGCAGTTGAACACGGTGTTGGGAAACACCACGTAGTGACAGATCGCGTAACGATGGTGATCGGGATCGTGGGCGAGGTCATCGACATGTTCCGCTCGGGGAACGAAACACATGTAGTTATCGCCGGTGATGTGGAACGAGGTACCGCGGGCTGCCTTCACCCATTCCGCGCTGACGCCGTGCAATTCTTTCGTGTGATAGATCTCGTTGAAGCCGTCAACGATCGCCTTGTAGCTCACAGGTACATCCCACTCGACCACATCGTGGAGCACCATGTTCTCCATGCGGTATCGACCGAGATCAGCGGCGATGTCCGGCCCCAACGCATCGAGTAGAGGTTGGGCTGTATCGGGACCCGCCAGGTTGATCCAGATCCAGCCACCCCATTCATCGACGGCAACAGCGGGCGCGCGAAGACCTTCGAGGTGAGCCGGATCGAAATCGTCACGCTCCGGAACACCAACGAGATCGCCAGTGGTGTCGTACACCCACCCGTGGTACGGGCAAGTGAAACGTCGAGCACCGCAGCCCTGGCGCTCGGCCACAAACGACGGACCGCGATGCTGACACACGTTGTGGAAGGCCGAGAGCGAACCGTCGGCTTGCCGTACGATGACGATCACTTCTCCGTGACCTTCAAAGGTGATCCAGTCACCAGGCGCTGCCACCTGCTCGGAGCGGCCACCGAGCAGCCAATGACGTCCCAGCACCCGCTCACGCTCGAGTTCAAAGCGCACCGGGTCGGTGTAGACGTCGCGTGACATGGTGCTCGGTCCGATCGGTGGGATCAGTTGACCCACACTTGGCCCAAGGCGGACCGGGACATCTCCTCGTGTCGGGATATGAACCATGGTGACGTGCCCCCTCTGACGAATCGATTGTACATCTGTGCGATTACAGAACGATCGTTATATATCACTCGGGCTACGCTGCCGTCAATGCCTCGCACCGTTGATGCCGTTGCCCGAAGAGAAGAACTCGCTGCCGCTGCCGCGCGCGTCATCGCCCGGTCTGGTGTCGCTGGCGCATCGATGCGGGAAGTTGCATCTGAGGCGGGATGGACCACCGGCACTCTTGTGCACTACTTCCGCAACCGTCGGGAGCTGCTGCGGTTCACTCTCGAGGCGTCTCTGGAAGGTCGCCGGCGACGACGCGGATACCGCGATACCCACAAGCCCATCGACGCCCTTCGCGCCACGCTGCACGATGCCCTCCCCATCGATGATGCCGGACGCTTGCACTGGAATGTGACGATTGCTTTTTGCGCCCAAGCCGGCGGCGACCCCGAGTTCGCTGCCTTGCAGCGTGACGCGTACCGAGACTTTCGCGCCAACGTCGCCGACCGGGTGCGCGCAGCATGGCCCAACGCGTCCGATCCGCTCACCGAAGCGGAACGTCTCATCGCCGTCGTTGATGGCATTGCCCTCCAGGCCCTCTTCGATCCCGATACGTGGCCGGCCGACCACCAGATAGCCGCTCTCGACACCGCGCTCGCCGCGCGGTAGCTATCAGGCGGAGCCGCCGAGCATGCTCGCAATCGTGCGGTGCAGATGCTGATTCGCGGGTTCGTTCCGACCGAAGATGAAGTGCCGGTCGCCCATAGCGGGTAATGCATCCCCCACCTGGAAGATCGTGGCGCAGTCCTCATCAGCCACCACCTGCTCGTACAACTGACGCTTCTGCTCCGCAACATCGACCATCTCGTCAACGATCGGTTCCCGGTAGAACTGGAATTGAAGCGTGGTGGAGCGAGCGGGCGTGGGCCCGGGCAACAGGCGGCTCATCATCAACGTATCGCCGTGCCCGCCCGACAGCGAGACATTCGGAAACACGTAGTGCACCAGACTCAAGTAGTCCTTGTAGTCGATGTCCGCAGCCGCGGGGTCGAATTCAGGGGTGAGTTTCGATGCGAATCCGATGCGCACATGCGGGCCGAAGAAGTCGTAGGTGTTGCGGTTCGTGATGGCACGGGTGCCGATCGTGTTCCGATGCAGGTAGCCGATGTGATAGCCGTCGAGGTAGCCATCGGCGGCGAGTTTCCAGTTCGGGCTGTCGATGAAAGTCGGCACTCGGTACGGGTAGTACTCATCGAGCCGCAACTCGGACAGTGACTCATCCATGCCGGCGAGCCAGCCTCCGGCATCGAGGTCCCCATCGGGGTCGAGAACCGCAAAGACCGCGCCGGCAACCACCGCGCTCGGCAGCTCGATCAGCCCCGTCACGTCAATCTCTCCGAACGTCTCCCTGCCGGGGACCCCCACGAGGCTGCCGGTCGTGTCATATGACCAGGAGTGGTATGGGCACGTAAACCGACGGGCGCTGCCACACACGGCATCGGTGACCTTTGGCCCACGGTGGCGGCAGATATTCAAGAACGAGCGGATCACACCATCGTCACCACGCACGATCAGCAGCGGTCGCCCGGCTAGGTCATACGCGACATAATCGCCGGCGTCGCGCAATTCAGCGACCAGCGCCACCATCACCGGCGAATTCAAGAAAATCCGATCGATTTCCCGGCGGTACTGATCGGAGTCGGCGTATGCCGATGCGGGGACACGCATCGGTTGTTCATCGCGGTCAGGTTGGCCTTCTTCAACATTGCGCTGCAGGCGCGCGACCAGATCATTCAGCATCGTGCTCATCGGCACCTCTCCCCCGCCACTGCTCGTGACTTCGGCACTGTAAACATGACATATGTTATACAACGTTGCATACGCGAGGTAGAGGGCGGCAATCCATGACAGACACAACCACATTTGATGTTGTCGTACTCGGCTCAGGCGCGGCAGCACTGGCGGCTGCTGCCACCGCAGCTGGACACGGGGCTGCGCGCGTTGGTCTATTCGAAAAAGCCGATGTGGTTGGTGGCACCTCGGCGATGTCGGGTGGCATGATCTGGATCCCGTTGAACCATCACATGGAGGCGACCGGGCAACCCGACGACCGTGGCGCCGTCCTCACCTATCTCGAATCGCTCTCGCATGGGATGATCCTCTCGGAATTGGCGGAGGCGTATGTCGACACCGGGCCCGAAATGTTGCGCTGGTTCGAGGACAACACACCCGTGGTCTTCGACATCGTCGAAAGCTTCCCCGATTACCACCCGGAGCACCCCGGTGGCAGCACAACCGGTGGACGCTCACTTGAATGCCCCCTGTTCGACTTCAACGAACTCGGCGAATGGCGCGACCGCGTCTCCCGCAGCCGCCAGATGCCCGCCCACGTACTGATGAACGAAACCAGCCTTGGTCGTGGTGGCACCACGACGATCTCCACCGACCTCATGGCCGAACGCGCTGCGGCAAACCTTCGCGGATGTGGCCAAGCTCTCGTCGGACGACTACTGCGCGCCTGTTTGGACCTTGGCGTGGAGATCCACACCGGGCACCGAGCGGTGCGCCTTGAGACGAACGCACATGCGGTCACCGGCGTGCGCTTCGACAGCGCGGACGGCGAGGTGACCGTCAACGCATCTGCAGTGATTCTCGCGACCGGCGGCTTCGAATGGAACCGTGAGATGGTGCGCGACTTCATTCGCGGCCCACTTGAACGCACCGTTGCCATCGAGACCAACACCGGTGATGGCCTGAAGATGGCGATGCGCGCGGGCGCATCTATCGGCAACATGCAAGAGGCCTGGTGGGTGCCCATCATGGACGTTCCCGATGAGTCTGGCGACACGTTCTCGTGGCTGGTCAACCGTGAACGGGTCCGACCGCACAGCATCATGGTGAACCGCGCTGGTCGTCGATTTGCCAACGAGGCCGCCAACTACAACGCCTTCGGCGCCGCATTCCACGAACTCGATCCCACATCGTTCACGTACAAGAATCTTCCGGCCTTCTTGATCATGGACCGCCAATACATGTCCAAAGGCGGCATCTACACGTATCGAGGCGAGGGGCCAACACCCGACTGGCTCCACAGCGCCGACACCCTGGGTGAGCTGGCCGAGAAGATCGGTGTAGACGCCCGCGGCCTCGTGGAGTCCGTCAACCGGTGGAACGCTCAGGTTGCCGACCTCGACGACCCTGACTTCGGTCGCGGCCGCAGCATCAACGACACCCACTGGGGCGATGGAAGCCGCACACGTTCAGCCACCCTCGGCACCCTAGAGGAAGGCCCGTACTACGCCGTGCAGGTTCGACCAGGTGCTCTCGGCACCAAAGGCGGTCCCCGCACCGACGGACATGCGCGCGTTCTCGACCTCGATGGCGACGTGATTCCCGGGCTCTACGCCGCCGGCAACGTCATGGCGTCGGCGATGGGCATGACCTATGGCGGTGCGGGCGGCACGCTCGGCCCGGGCATGGTCTTTGGCTATGCCGCAGGTCGCCATGCTGCCGCAGTCCTCACCGACTAGGAAACAGCCCGAGCGAAGTCGCTTATCCGCGCACTCACCGAGGACGGCACCGCAATTGACGGCCTTTACGCCGTAGGAGCCGTTGCAGCCCACCTTCCTCGTGACGGCGACGAATATGCCAGCGGTATGAGCCTCGGCCCGGGGTCGTATTTCGGCCGTCGCGCTGGACGTCATGCCGTGGCCCGCATCTGACGGCTGTACATGCCGCGTGATCACCACGCAGAGCTCAGATCACACGCCCCAACGCGGACGCGGCGTGAATGGCCGGCATCACGCCATTCGTTCCGGTGACATCACCGATTTCGTGCACCGTCCACGGGCCATCCATCTCGCGTAGATACTCGCCGAGTTCTCGGTTTGGGTGGCCATAGGTCACCAGCACCACCGTGGCGGCAGGAATCCGGCGCCGCCGTTCGGTGAATGGCACGCCGATATCCACCCCATCAGGTGTGATCCCGATGAGATGGTGCCCGCCGATGTGATCGAAATCGCCGCCCATCAATCGTTCTCGTGCAGCAGCAACCGTGGCCGGCGGATACGGCAAGGTCGCGCCGATCGCTTCGTGGCGGGTCACCATCGTGACCTCCACTCCGGCTGCGAGTAGAACGTCGGCCACAGAGATCGCCTCGAAAGTGCCGCAATCGTCGTAGACGAGTGCTGGGCCCTCGACCACTGCCCGACCGCCGAAGCCGAATACGTCCCACGAGGTGTACACATGCGCGAGGTCATGCCCGGGCACCGGATCGATCGGTGTTGACAGTTGGAAACCATCACGACGCGGCGTCACCCCAGTGGCCAGGACCACATCATCGGGCGCAAGGTCGGCAATGAGATCGGGGTCCGCCCAGGTGTTCACTCGGATGTCGACGCCGAGTCGGGTCACTTCGGCCCCCAACCACTCGGTGATCGCCGCGATATCGCTGCGATGAGGTGCAGCCGCGGCAATCGCTACCTGGCCCCCCAGTTGCCGCGTACCCTCCACCAAGGTCACGTCATGGCCACGCAGAGCAGCGGTGCGTGCGAACTCGAGTCCCGCGGGGCCACCGCCGACAACGAGCACCTTGCGGCGCACCTCGGCGGGTTTGCCCGGTTCGAAACTCACCGCGGTCTCTTTCGCAGCAGCAACGTTCACCACGCAGCCAAGTACCCCAGTCGACATCAACTGGCCGACGCAACCAATGCTCGATCCGATACACGGCCGTACCCGGTCAGCGTCACCTCGCCGTGACTTCTCGACAAGATCGGGATCAGCGATCAGAGCACGCACCATCGACACCATGTCGGCGGCACCATCGGCAACGATCCGCTCGGCATCATCGAGGGTCATGATGCGGCCGACCACCATGGTCGGCACTCTCAGTCGGTCGTCGCCAGATCCGATGATTTGGGCATTTGCCGGCATCTCATTGGCCAGAGGTTCATCCATCGGTGCCAGCAGTTTGTAGAACCGCCAGTACGAACCCATATGCAGCGACACGTAGTCGACCATCGGTTCGACGAGTCGCGCGATGCGGGCAATTTCTGCCGGCGTCAGACCGCCGGGGATGTACTCCTCGTTCGGGAGTCGGATGCCAACGCAGTAGTCGCGACCCACCTCGGCACGAATCGCATCGAGGATCTCTAGCAAGAACCGCATGCGATTCTCGAATGACCCCCCGTATTCATCGGTCCGGATGTTGTTCGCTGGCGAGAGGAACTGCTCGATCAAGTAGCCAGAACTGGCATGCAGATCGACGCCATCGAGTCCTCCCTCGCGACACCGACGGGCCGCCGCACCGAATGCCTCCACCATCTCGTGGATCTGCGCCACAGTCATCGCCGTGGGGACTCCACCCACCATCGGATTGGCAATCGCGCTCGCTGAGACCTGTGTGGAGGCCTTCTTGGGTCGTGTTGCCGAACCCGGGTGATAGATCTGCTGCAGCATCTTCATGCCGTAGGGCCGCATCCGCTCAGAGATCTCCTTGAAGAAGGGGATGCAGTCATCGGAGTACAGAGGGATCAGACTGGGAGCACCTGCATGCACACCAGTGGCTTCCAACGTCGACAACGCAACCCCGCCAGCAGCGCGGGCTTCGTGGTAGGCGATCAGTCGTTCGCCGGTCATCAAGGTGCCGTGTGCTGACCGCACGATGCGGTTCTTCAATGTGAGGGGGCCCACATCGAGGGGCTTGAACACGTGCTCGTACAGGCTCACCAATTCTCTCCCCGACCGGTGGCGATCCGGAGGGTCCGAATGAGGCTCACTAGTCTGCGTCAGTGATCGAATTTAGTCTCACGCTTCCTCGCTTCTGGAACCCCGAGGACACCATCCCGTACCGCCGGGCCTACGAGTTCTGCCAGACGGTCGACAGCCTTGGATACGCCGGAGGGTTCATCGGCCACCACTCGTTTTCTCCCGAGGTCAAAGACGAAGCGGCGCCTTTTGTCTTTCTCGCCAGCGTGGGTGCACACACCGAACAGATGCGTCTCGGTACCGGCGTCTATTTGGCCGCACTGCACCATCCGGCGAACATCATCGAGCAGGTCTCGACGCTCGATCGCATCACCAACGGCCGAGCGGTACTCGGTGTTGGCACCGGCTACCGACCGTACGAGTTCGAGACATACGGCATTCCTTTCAACGAACGCGGGCGTGTTCTCGACGAAGTCCTCAGCGTCTGTCGTCGGGCGTGGACGACCGGCAGTTATGCATGGGACGGTGACTACTACCACTTCGACGATGTCGCGGTCTTTCCTCCGCCGGTGCAGACCCCGCACCCGCCGATCTATGTGGGTGGCACATCGCCGGCTGCGATTCGGCGTGCCGCTCGTCTCGGCGACACATGGTTCACCTTGCCGATGGAAACACTTGACGTGGTGACTGAATTGGCTGATCGCTATCGAGCCGCGTGTGCTGCCGAAGGCCGTACGCCGCGCATCTGCTTGATGCGCGAAGCATGGGTGGGCGCCGATGACGCCGAGGTTGAACGCGAGTGGTATCCGCGGGCCCTCAGTTTCCACCGTTACTACTGGGAGGCCGGTACCAAAGGCGATGAGTCGGACCCGGTGCTGCAACGAGTCGCTGCCGGCGAGGACCCGCCGTATCGCGAATTCGTGCGCGACCGGGCGTTCGCGGGCACTCCCGACGTGGTCATCGACGAGATCCGCCGGTGGCACGACGCAATTGACTTCGATGAGTGCTGCTTGATCTTCGCCACGGGCCGCGAGGCCACCACGCCGGAGGCACTCACCCGAGCCGTCACGCTATTCGCGGACGAGGTCGCCCCACACTTCTCGTAGGAATCTCAGACCAAACGTGTTCAGGGCAATCTGCTCGCTGCGGCTGCGCCGACCATCGAGATCACCGCAGACAGCACAAACACCCAGGTGAATGACCCTGCGGAATCGGCGATGAGCCCACCGATCTGCGGCGACACCATCTGCGCCACTCCGAAGGCCAAGGTGGCGGCGCTGAATGCCGGGCCATAGGAGTTGGCATCTGTGTTGGCGACGATGTGCGCGGTGATCAACGCCGGGCCTCCCGAGAAGGCGAGGCCCGCACCGATGGATGCCACGATCACCAGCACCGACTGGCCGGTCAAAATGATCAACCCGCACGCTGCAAATGCGGTGAATGACCCGGTCAGGGTGACGCGCCGCCCAATCCGGTCGGACAGTGCGCCCAAGCTGATACCGCCAAAGGCTGCGGCAATTCCGACCAGGGAGAACATCGCGGACGCGCGCGCCGATGAGAAGCCGGCATCGTCTTTCAGGCGAGCCACAAGAAATGCCAACACCAAGATGTAGGAGAAACCAAACGCCGCGTAGGCGACCGAGGTCGGCACCCATCCACGCACTGTCCTCAGCGCACCGATGCCCCCGATGCCGCCCCCACCGGTTGGGCGTTCACCGCGATCCCTCAGCACCGTCAGCGTGCCGATGAGAACGACGACGGCGATGACGAACTCGATGCGGTAGACCAATTGCCATACATCCACCGCGTCGCGACTCCGGCCGAGAAAGGCGGCGAGTTGCCCGGCAAAGGCTGTGCCGATGCCGATTCCCGAGCCCACCAAACCAACGGCCACACCGGCCCGTTCCGCGGGAAAGACACGCGCGGCAATTTTTGGCGCCGGAATCCAGATGATCGCGCCGCCAACGCCCATACCGAACAGCCCAACCGCGAGCACGACGGCACTCTGAGCGACGCTGGCCAGTGCGAGCGACACAGTGGATGTGGTCAAGCCGATCCGCACGAGGGTGACCAACGACAACCGGCCCGATGCCCAGGACACGAACAAGGTGCCCAGCAGATATGCGGTGACGTTGACCGTGCCAAAGAAACCCGCGAGGGTGTTCGACCCGTCGAGGAGGTCGTCACGGGCTCCGGGTAGGACCACACCCCAGGTGAAGCGCCCGAAGGCCTGCGCCACACACGTGGATGCCATGACCACTGCGATTGCAAACACCACCCGCTCGCGACGATCAGCAGCTGCTATCGGCGTGGTCATGTTGGCACGCCCCGTGTGTGCCTACTCGCCAACGCGATCTCGGCTCGCCT
>Ga0255757_10005203_pt1 | contig 11555 bp, 10 predicted proteins | sample 071ome_27_FD_179957 | JGI IMG/M metagenome (GOLD analysis project Ga0255757, IMG submission 179957) | Coastal salt marsh microbial communities from the Groves Creek Marsh, Skidaway Island, Georgia - 071409AT metaG (version 2) | ecosystem: Environmental > Aquatic > Marine > Intertidal zone >...
TCGAATGACGGCGAGACATTACTCCAATCGCAAAGAATGGCCTCTCCCAAACCCCAATCAACAAATGCTTAAGTCCATCCGCCACGGCGGTTCGGTTGGTGAGTGCATGGTTGCACGAGACACAGTCTTCGCAGTTCTATACGAGAAGTTCATGTTTTGGTCTATTATCGTGGGTATCTTTACGTTTGGTTGGCTCTTTTTAGCCATCTTGAGATATCGTGACGGTGTCGAGCCTGACACCACTCAAGTTGACCACATCGAGGTCGGTTCATTCCCCGTCGATCGACACAATACACGTATCGAAGTTATGTTCTATGTCCTTCCTACGATCATCGTCGCTTGGCTCATCGTTCTTGCTTTGGCTTCTAACACAGAGGTTTGGAAGATTCCCGAAGACCCAGCAGAGACCAATGATATGGAAATCGTCGGCAAACAATGGTTCTGGGAATACCACTACACCGATGAACTTACCTGGGAAGACGATACCAGGTCAACCGGTGTTGATGTCAATTGGCAAGGCTCGCTCACTGTCGATGCCTCTCAATCCGCAGGCGTGAACGCTACAGTCATCGTCGGCTCGGATGAAAATCAATACGAACTCGACCAGATGACTGGCCTCCTCACGATCAACCAACCTTTCGATGAGGGAACCTTCGCTATCGTCGAAGTTACAAACGAAGCAGGCGATGTCCTCCACACATGGATGCACATCCCAGAAGGCCACATGTTCTCATCTGCATCTAATGAACCTATGATTGTGCCATGTGACGAAAATACAGTGTTCACTATGCATTCAAAGCCTTCAGACGACTCCAACCCAAACTATGTAGGCGTTCAACACTCCTTCTGGCTACCTGAGTGGGGTGTCAAGGAAGATCTCGTTCCAGGTTTAGAAAGCGGCACGGTCATGATGGCGACGCCTGACCGAGCAGGAGAATTTCCAATTCGATGTGCTGAATACTGCGGTAATCAGCATTCTATGATGGGTGGAGTTGTCAAAGTCGTGGCACGGGAATGGACTGGCGTCGGTTCAAATGACTTCTGCGATGTTGATACTGGAGTCAAAGCAGAGGCATCAGGAGGTGGTTACTAATGAGAAAGAGTATCCTTGTTCTGATTACGCTCGCTTTCCTCGCCTCAATTTTTGCAATGCCTCAATTTTCAGCTGCACCTAATGGTATCGGTGAAGTAGCAAACAGCCAAGGTTGTTTTTGTCACGGACTAACCCCTTCAGATGACACCAAAGTCACAGTCTCGGGATTGCCTGAATCGTTCAACGCAAGTGAAACCTATGCGTTCACTGTGACCATTCAAAACGATGTGATGACACTTGATGGTGATGGCATCGTTACCGATGGTTCAAGAACTGTTCCTTACGGTGGATTCAGAATCATTGCTTCGAGTGGCACAACCGTCACCGGTGTTGATGAAACGCTCTCCTATGAATATGAAGGCGGATTGACACACACGGTTGATGGGAACAAATTCAGGTCGTGGGACTTTGAACTCACCGCACCAGCAGATGATACCAAAACAGTTGAACTTACAGTCTACGGTAACGCTGTGAACGGCAACACTGGAAATGGAGGGTCATCGGGAGACTACTGGAATAAAGTCGTGATTTCCATTCCAGGTGTTAACGCTGAATCAACCGGTCCGAGTGCATCTGCCCTCGTCATCTTCATCACAGCCATCGGTCTCGCTGTTGGACTAATTTTCCTCGGCATCCTTTGGGTGTTTTACCGACGTTCACCTGACACTTTTACGATGGACAAATTCTGGTCATTCCTCAAACCTTGGCTCACCACAACCGATCACAAAGAAGTCGGCGTGATGTATTTCCTCTTCGGATTCTTTTTCTTCCTGGTCGGAGGATTGCTTGCTCTATTGTTTAGAATACAACTCGCTCTCCCAGAAAATGATTTCCTCACTTACGACGAATACAACTCGTTCTTTACACTCCACGGAACGACAATGATTTTCCTAGGGGCCATGCCAATGATTGCTGGTTTCATGAATTACGTGTTACCGTTGCAAATTGGTGCAAAAGACCTCGCCTTCCCTCGAATCAACGCCATGGGACTTTGGCTTCTCGTGTTTTCAGCACCACTCATTTTCTCGGGCATTTGGTCTGGTCAAGGTGCTGACATCACATGGGTCATGTACCCGCCATATGCTTCGCTTTCAGAAGCAAACTTGGGTGAAAGTTTGTCGGGATATGGAGCAAACCTTGGTACGATTTCGTTCATCTCTGGCATGGCCATGCTCGGTGCATCTTCTACGCTAAGCGGTGTGAATTTCATTACAACTGTGTTCACGATGCGAGCCCCTGGCGTCACATGGATGCGAATGCCTCTGTTTACATGGTCGGTTTTCATCAGCGTATTCATGTTGTACATGTCTCTACCAGCACTTGTCATCGGTGTCTTTTTCTTGCTGTTTGACCACACGATAGGAACGACATTCTTCGTTGCGGGAGGAGACCCGTTGTTGTTCCAGCACCTGTTCTGGTTCTTTGGCCATCCCGAGGTATATGTTGTGATTGTACCTGCCTTCGGTATCGTATCTGAAGTTCTTGCAACATCTGCTCGAAGGTCGATCTTTGGATACAAATCAATGGTCTTCGCTATGGCCGGTATCGGTGTTGTTGGCTTCATCGTGTGGGGGCACCACATGCTCACATCAGGTATGGACCCATTTTGGCGTGCAGCGTTCATGATTACGACCATGCTCGTGGCTATTCCAACCGGAGCCAAAATATTCAACTGGCTCGCAACGCTTTGGGGCGGTTCCCTTGTTATGAAGACACATACATTGTGGTCTCTTGGCTTCCTCGTCACATTTACGCTTGGCGGAATCTCTGGAATGTTCTTCCCTGTAGCAGGTCTCGATATCCACTTCCATGATTCGTATTTCGTTGTGGCTCACTTCCACTACGTGTTTATCGGTGGAACTGTGTTTGCACTGTTCTCTGGTCTATACTACTGGTACCCAAAGGTGACCGGCCGAAAACTCAACGAAACACTTGGTCTCTGGCATTTCCTCATTGGCTTCTCGGCTTACAATGCAGCATTCTGGCCAATGCACGCACTTGGCATCATGGGTATGCCAAGAAGAACACATACCTACACCGTTGAATCTGGATTCGCTGAGTATAATATGGCAGTGTCAATCTTCGCCTTCATCTTTGGCCTCAGCCAACTCCTTCTCGTGTGGAACATCATCTACTCTGGAAAGCGAGGCGAACCTGTCGGCAAAGACCCATGGGGCGGTTGGTCCCTCGAATGGTCGACGACATCACCTCCACCAACGCCATCATTCCATGACATCCCTACACAAAACGACATGAACGAACACTATGGACACCACAACGATGTTCCTTCGATCAAAGAGAAACTGTGGAAAGGCGAACCGAAGGAGGCGAGCTCATGAGTGCCCACGGACATGGTGCAGATATCGAAAACACCATTTGGATGAGAGCAGTCCTATTTGGTGCAATTTTCCTCATCGTTGGCGTCCTCGCTTACGGGGTCATGGGCGTTGGTGTTGCCAATCTAAAACACCATGAATATGAAGATGCACACCATGCTTACGAGGTTGCAAAAGAAGACTACAAAGCGGCATCAGATTCAGGAACCGCAACGCAAAGTGAATTAGATCAATTGCACGAGGTGGAAGAAGAAGCACACCATCACTATGTAGAAGCTCATCTTTCGTACTTGACATGGAGAACCGCAGGTATTACCATTCTCCTCATGTGTGTAGTGTATGCACTCTTTATCGGACTTGGTGGCTTCATGAATTCAATTCAGCCATCCGGCGACCATGGTGATGGCCATGGGCATGAAGACGAATATGGTCACGAGCACCACGGATCATCATCCCCGATTATCTTCTCATTTGGTATACTCCTTTTCTTGATGGGATTCCCAATGTTCGCAGATGCTGCGAAGGCGATGCTGATGACCGACGCAGGCGGTAATGTCGGTGACATGACGCTCAGTTTACTCGGATTGGTCATCGTTGCCATCGGTGTTGCAAATTGGTGGAGAGAAGACCTTCCATTTATCGGCCACGGCGAGCAAATTGCAACATCGCATCCGTTTGAAGGACAACACATCCGAAAAGCAGGGATTTGGGTTTTCATTATGTCCGAAATCATGGTGTTCGCTACATTCTTCTCGTCCTATTTACGAATGAGAACAGAGTGGTGTACATTCTGGCAAGTACAAGAGGAAAATCCCTCTTGTCAAGTCGTCGGTGAAAACGGTGCGGTTTCGTATCAAGTTGATATGCTCACAGCATCCGATTTCCTCAGACCAAACGGTGGGAGCATGGTCCTCGAAGACGGTACTGTTATCGGCGGCCAAGGCGACTTCATGACATTGCTTCCAGGTGCAATTAACACATTTGCTCTCATCATTTCTTCTTACACCATCGTCCTAGCACTCAAGACAGCTAAAGCACACAACTGGGAAGCTCCAAAAGGATTCATGGGTAAAATCATGCCAACACAGAAGATTGCTGTACGCAATTATCTCCTTGCGACATTCCTTCTCGGTTCCATGTTCATCGTGCTGAAACTCATTGAATGGAGCCATCTTGTTGCTGAAGGGTTCGATATCGGTACACAAGGTGGTTCTATCTTTTACATTGCAACTGGTGCACACGGATTGCACGTTTTCATTGGATTGCTGGTGATGCTTTACTTGATATTCAAAGCAGATACCGTTGGTTTTGATGAAGAAAACGGTCAAGGCATCGAATACTTTGGTTTGTATTGGCACTTTGTGGATTTGGCTTGGGTAGCCATTTTCCCAGCGTTCTATTTGTATTGAGGTGAAAAAAATGGGAGATCACAAATTAATTATGGGCAAAGACATCTACTTCTGGAACTTTATTGTTCTCATGGTATTTACCATTCTCGAAGTTGGTGCAGTGTACATCGAGTTGGACCTCATGATTGTGTGGGCAATTCTTATCGGTGTTGGTATTGTCAAAGGATACGGCATTGCAGCTTATTTCATGCACCTTCGAGGTGACCCTGTGATTTACTTCCGTACTGCAATTTTTCCAGTCATCTTCGTCTTGTTGATGCTTTGGGGAATCGGACTATCCAATCCTGGAGCAGTCACAGGCCTTCCAGATTGGTGCACGCCAAACTGGGATTATGCCGGCCAGCGATGAGGTTCGTATATGCTTCGCAAAACCTTGCTGGTTGTCGTAGCATGTCTTTTTCTATGTACTTCTACCACACAAGCGGCTTTCATTGGATATCAGTTGAGCAGGCAACCAATTCAAAATTTTACACTGACAACACAGAACGGCTCAGAATATAATTTTGACAGAGATTCAAACGATATCATCGTTCTTTCATTCATTTTTACTAGATGCCCTGATGTGTGTCCAACAATTACACAATCGATGAAATCTGTTGAAACCCTTCTTACCGATGAAGAAAAGAATCATATTACATTTGTCTCAATCACAACCGATCCATTGCATGATGGTCCTGAGGAACTGGAAACGTATTCACAAATACACCAAGCTTCTTGGCCTCATCTTACAGGAACATATGAGCAATTGCTCCCTATTTGGTCAACCTTTGGCATCGTTGTCGAAAATGTGTATGAGCAAAACCAAGAAGAAGAATTCAAAGAAGAATTGCGTTCACAATCTCTCCTCATCGAGTCAGATAATGGCACATTTATCCCACTCATGCTGAGTTTTGAAGGACGGACGTGGACTCAAATCTTTGCACGACAACTCGGAATCGATATTGAAACGAGCCAAAACGAAGACGGTCAAATGATGACGAGCATCAACAACATCGAATCCAATGCGAACTGGTCATGGGAAGTATTGTACTGGAATGAAAAATTTGATTCATGGCTTGTCGCAGAAGATGGAATTTCTTCCATTGATGTTCTTGATATCTCTCATTTTGCGTGGGCACCCTCCAATGCAAATACAAGCAATCTAAACTCTCCCGACCCACAGAACGTTGCTAGTATGACTGTGATGTACGAAAACCAAACAACAATGATGACCGGCATCTCAAGTTGGAATGGCTTTGCAGCATCAGCATCCGCTTTCACTCACAATCGATACGATGCTGATATTGTCTTTTCATCATGGGGCAATTACCTCTCATCAATCGATAAAAAACCGAGTGAGAATGAAACATGGTGGTGGCAATTGTCCACATGGAACCAAACAAACTCGGTCTGGGAAGAGTCTCAGGTTGGAATGGATGATGTCAACGCAACAACAAAAATTGCTTGGCATCCTTCGACCACCAACTTGAGTGACATCCCTTCCCCATACGCGTTCGGAGACGATGAACAAGCATGTGGCGGGCATGGGTGGTTGATGGGAGAAAACCAATCCCTTCACTGCATGTGTGATGCTGGTTACAGTTGGCCCGACTCAACGATGTTACTCTGTGTGGAGGACGCAACCAAGAATTACACTGTGGGTCACTCGAGTGCAACCTATTTGCTCGACCAAGAACGCGTGCCTCGCATCATGTGGGCTGGTGAGCATTGGATTCCGGAAGATTTTGTCAAAGATGTTCGAGAGTTGATGGAGAAAGAAAACACGCTCGGTGTTGGAGAAGGACCTGGCTTACCTAGTGTCTCGTTAACTCAAACACTTCTTGTACTCGTCCTCGGACTCATGTTTTGGAGTTATCAATTAGAAAAGCCAAGGGAAAGTCGTAAAAAATGAAGTGAATTGGCTAAATTACCTGCGGTCGTCGCATAGCCTGGTATTGCGCCGGATTTGAAATCCGGTGTCCCTTGGACTCGGGAGTTCAAATCTCTCCGACCGCGCCATAACAAAAAAATCAAGGGAAGAGTTCTCAAACTCAATCCATCTTAGATGGAACATGCGCCGAGGTGTGCTTGTGTTGGTTATCCTCGCCTCGATGGTTGTAGCAGGCTGTATTGGTCCTGCCGCACCAGAGTGGGGAAAGTCCTCGAATGCTGTTCATGTCAACGATAATGGTGATGGGACATACACGCTAACACCGTTCACAACATCTGATTCCCGAACTGTAAATTCAATTGGTTGTGATTTGGATCAAGATTCGAACACGAGTGAAAACAACGGTACGGCATTTACCTTCACTGGTTATCTCGCCTCCAGTTATCTCTACGATGCTCATGAACCATTCAACAAAGATATCGCGGAGGAAGGCCTACCTACTGTCCTATCACGAAGCACGGCGTTAGCCGTTGCAGTTCAAAGAATGAGCTTTTCAAATGCAGAAAATGTTCCTGCTGGCGAAGGGCCACGAATCGACCTCAACACATGGGAAGACCCAATTAGTCCGGACACCAAATCCGGTGGCGTTGACCTTACCAAATCAGAATTGGAAAGCAAGTGGTATGTGCTTGGCCTTATTCCATCATCAGAAAATGTTCTTGAAGGCATGATTGCCCTCACAGAGTGGCATCAACCTGTATCAATCTCAGGATATATCCTACCCAACAATGCGAACCGATTTGAAGCGAATTCGAAGTGCGACCTCGCATTTGATGGCGATAAATTCTCCGAATATGTCTTGGTTGAGGAAATCGTGCTTGCAAATGGCGTTGTTTCCGAAAGCGGCGATGACGATGAGGAATGGGTACACGGTGATGTTGCCTTTATTGGTGGCCGAGCAGGTTACATCTCCTCGTTCTTTATCTTCGGAATCGGAGGGGCGGTTGCTACCTTCATTTTCTCAAAGACGTTGCTTCTCAAAGATGCAAAAGACCAGATGAAAGTCCTCGTTGGAGAGGAAGGCATGTCCAAGGTGGCCAAAGTAAAGGCCGATATTAAAGTCGCAAAGAAAGAGGGTATGGAATCACCTGAGGAACGTTTGAAACGCCAACGGAAAGAAGCAGAGGCAAAGGCAAAATTGGAAGAGAGAAAATCCTCGACCATCCTTCCTTCCGAGGGAGATTCAGACGAACTAGGTGGGTTTGATTTGGATAGCGTCCTCGCCACTGCAGGAAAATCATCACGAACATCAGGGCCAGGTGCACAAGCCCCTACCAGAAAATCAAGCAACTCTGCTGTGACCTCTCAACTCTCCTCGGTTGGTTCAAGCGCTGCAAAAGAACCACCAGCCCGAGAATCAGCAACACCCCCTCGCTCACGAGGCCCGCCTCCTTCGAGAACAACTGTGGCTTCAGAACCTGAAGAAAGGCAAGCCGAGCCAGAGGTGAAGCGTCAACCTCCTGTTCGTCGACGAAAAGCGGTCAAAAAAGCAACATCTCAGCCATGGGAAGAAAAGAGTGAGGCGGAACCTCAACGACGAGCCCCGCCGCAACGCCAAACCTTCGATGACGATGAAGACGATGACTTCTCAGACTTTTCATTCTGAAGCCCAAGAAATTGTTGGGGCGCCTCGAACAAAGAGTTGTTTTGTATGCCATTCAAGTGAAGCCGGCAGCTGAAGAAGTGGCTCACCGTCTGCTTGAATGAATGTGGGAGGCTCAAGAGGAATCTCACTTTTCGACCCATCTTTTGAAAGCGGCCAAAGTTGAATGTTCATTGCATCTTTTTGGTATATGCCCCATTTTCCAACATGCTTTCCTTTTTTCACCGGTCCCATCAACTGCAACATGGCGAGTCGAGAAAGTCGTGCAGCAAAGACGATCATACCTTTTTCTCGAATGGGAAACATACCTGGATTCACTTTGTACCCGCCTCCAAACGTTTCCCCAGTGGTTGCAGTGAACATGGTGATGTCACCATCCCATGGCTTCTCATCATCAATCTGCATTCTCACTTTTCTTCGAGGCCATACAGGAATAGTCGTCACCCCGAGATACGTGTATTTTTTTGGTCCCTTGAGCCATTTTGCCCGACGCAATTTTGCTCTTGAAATTGCTGATGTAATACCCGCGTCTGATTCAAGGAAGACCCACCTGACAATTTTGTTTTCATTCTTTGGTGCCCCATCCCACGAATTTTGGCTCGGAGCTGGATATCCCTTCTCTTCGTTGCATGCATACCCTTCGAGGCGCCATGCTCCACAATGCCTATTGACGCCACTTTCTAAGACATCGAGAACTTGGTCAAGATTTTTTCGAGAAATGTTATGGGTGATACAGTAATCATTGCCTGATCCGAACGGAATTTGAGCAAGAACAAGCGTTGACCCTCGAATACCACTGGCGACCTCATGTGCCACACCATCACCTCCAACAGCCACAACCACCGGCGGTTTTCCTTCTGCCTCACCACCAATGCCATTCTCTTCCCAATTGGTTCGAATATCATTGGAAAGATGTGAAGCATGTCCAACATGTTGTGTGATGTATTCTTTGACTTCATGACCGCGTTGTTCAATTGCAGCCCGAATTTTTGGCCATTGTTTACCGCACTGGTAATCCCTACTCGCTGGATTGACGATGCAGTGGAATAAACCCATACCAGCCTCGTAGGCGTATTGATGCTTGAATATTCTGTTGAGGGCAGCATGCAACATATCTTCAAGGAGGGGGTTGACGCAACCGCCATGAGCGAATGGTCTGAGGATGAAACATCCTTCATGACCCGAGCGCTCGAAATCGCCGAACGAGGACGAACAAAAGTGAGTCCAAATCCACTCGTAGGGTGTGTCCTTGTCAAAGATGGCAACATCATCGCGGAGGGTTGGCATGATCACCTCGGTGGGCTACATGCTGAACAGATGGCGATTCACGACGCAGAGGAGCGAGGGATTTCACCGAATGGTTCTACAGCCTATGTCACCCTTGAACCATGCAATCATTTCGGAAGAACTCCGCCATGTACCGAGGCTTTGATGTGGGCTGGCATCAAGGAAGTCGTCATTGCCCATGAAGACCCTAACCCCACCGTTCGTGGACAAGGAAGTCAAGCACTCATCGACGCAGGGATACGTGTTCGAAACGGATTGTGCAAGCAGGAAGCCCATGAACAGATGTTACCATTCATGCATTGGTGTAAGCATCGCCGACCTCTCGTCACGGTCAAATTAGCACAAAATCTCGAAGGCTCAGTCGATGACAGGTCCGGAACATCGAAGCGATTTACTTCTGAAGAGTGCCTCAGGAACGTGCACGAACTACGTGCCGATGTCGATGCGATACTTGTGGGAGCTAACACCGTTCTTCGTGACGACCCACAACTAACGGTACGTGGTATCAATGTCAAGAGCCAACCTCTTCGTATTGTCATTGACCCAAACGGAAAGTGCCCGCCAAATGCAAAATTCACGCAGCAACAAGGGGATTTTTTGCACCTCACCACCTCCTTTACTTCGCTCGAATCATTACTCCACATGCTCGCAGACCAGAACATCCAGCGTCTTCTTGTCGAAGGTGGTCCAACAACGATTCAGGAATTTTTGAAGCACGGCTTTGTTGATGAGTTCTTTCTTGTTCAATCAGAAGTTATGCATTCCGAACCATATTTGTCGAACATCGATTCAAGTGTTCTCGAATCATACGGTCTTCGATGTGTGGGGCGTCTTCAGTGGGGAGTAGAAGAAGTGCTTCACTACAGAAGTAGCATGTGATTGCTGGCGGGCGATGGAGGATTCGAACCCCCGTCTCCGGCTCCGAAGGCCGGAAGGATATCCAGACTACCCTAATCGCCCGTAAACCACCCGAATCATCCCCCCTTCTTGAATAAGGCGGATGGTTTGCCTTGTTCATGGGAAAGAAATTACCGTGCATTCCCATGAAATGTTCGGCTTGTTGCAGGGAGACGACCATGCCCATTACACAGACAGAAGCATCTCGTTTGTCGAGGAGGACTGGGCTCAATGTTGATGATTTTTCTTGGCAATCTGATGGAATCCGAATACTGCTCAACGACCCCTCGACGAAGGCTTGCGTTTTTCTTCTTACTTCAAGTTCGGACCCATTTGCTGAGGGAATGTGTTCAGTCTATGAAATTCGACCAAAGGGTTGCCAAACCTACCCTTATGTGCTAGATGAACATGATGAAGCCATTTTAGACGAAGGTTGCCCTCACAAAGAGAAATTTGATGCTCCTACCCAAGAAATTACAAGTTCGCTTCTTAATTTGGAAGAACAAATTTTGCATGAACGACAAGTCGAGTAAGACTTTTGTGAACCCGTTCGCAAAATAGATTCTCAATTGTCCAACCTTTTGAGGAAAGCATTGTTTCGAAATCTGAAAACGATCCATGGAGTGGCATAATTTCATTGCGAGGAAAATTTGATTCCATGAACGTTGGAAACGGATGAATTGGGAGAATGAGGACCATTCCCGCCATATGTGCGAGGACCCCTCGTGCTGATTCGAGTGTTTTTTCTAACAATTCTAGTGGTTGAAACGAACCCTGAGAATTTCTTCCGTATGGGGGGTCAAGAACGATACCGCAAATTTGACCATGATACTTGGATGGTAGGTATGTAGCGAGGTCCGTCGCATCTCCTCGCAAGATTTCACATGTCGATGAATCGTTGCCCTCTTGAGCCCACCGAAGGTTCTGTGTGGCACCTTCGACCATGGCCGAATTGTGGTCAAGTCCTATCCCATTCCGTCCGGAGAGGGATGCTTCAATG
>Ga0255757_10005206_pt1 | contig 11552 bp, 8 predicted proteins | sample 071ome_27_FD_179957 | JGI IMG/M metagenome (GOLD analysis project Ga0255757, IMG submission 179957) | Coastal salt marsh microbial communities from the Groves Creek Marsh, Skidaway Island, Georgia - 071409AT metaG (version 2) | ecosystem: Environmental > Aquatic > Marine > Intertidal zone > Salt...
CGATCCGGCCCGCCCCTATCAGCAGAATGGGGGGCCGTTGTTGTATTTCGGCGGTTATTCACCGGCCGCGGTCGAACTGTGCGCGCAGCATTGCGATGTCTATCTGATGTGGCCGGAGACGCGCGAGGAGCTGGCCGCCCGGATGACAACGGTCAATGAACGGGCGGCGGCGCATGGCCGGACGCTGGATTACGGGCTTCGTGTCCATATGATCGTTCGCGAGACCGAGGCCGAGGCGCGCGAATATGCCGAGGAGCTTGTCTCGCAGCTGGATGACGAGGCTGGCCGCGCCATCCGCGACCGCGCCCTCGACAGCACGTCACTCGGCGTGGCGCGCCAGGCCCGCAACCGCGAACTTGCCGATATGGAGGGCTTCATCGAGCCGCATCTGTGGACCGGTGTGGGCCGCGCGCGGTCGGGATGCGGCGCCGCGCTTGTCGGGTCCGCGGACCAGATCCTGTCCGAGATCGAGGCCTATCAGAAGATGGGCATGCGAAGCTTCATCTTTTCCGGCTATCCGCATCTGGACGAATGCGATTACATCGGCAAGCTTGTGTTGCCGGAATTGAAAACCTGTTCGCTGCCGCATGCATATGGGCGTGTGCCGGACACAACACCGGCGACACCGCTTGGTGTGGGAGAGAGAGCCTGATGGAACGTGTGACCCTGAGCGATGATGTGTCGCTGTCCCGCATTGTCTATGGCATGTGGCGACTTGGTGATGATGCCGACACCTCGCCGGCGCATGTCGAGGCGAAGATCGAGTCCTGTCTTGCGCAGGGTATCACCACCATGGACCAGGCCGATATCTATGGCGGCTACATGGCCGAGGAAATTCTCGGCGCCGCGCTTCGCGCCGCCCCGGCGCTGAAGGACAGGATCGAGATTGTCACGAAATGCGACATCGTCGCGCCGGTCGGCCGCCATGAAGCGGCGCGGGTGAAATATTATGACACCGGCCGGGCGCATATCACGCAGTCGGTCGAGGACAGCCTGCGCCTGATGGGGATCGAGACAATCGACCTGTTGCTGATCCACCGGCCGGACCCGCTGATGGATCATCACGAGACCGGCGCGACCCTTGATGATCTGGTGGCATCGGGCAAGGTGCGGAGTGTCGGTGTCTCGAACTTCCGTCCCTGGGACTGGGAGCTGCTGCAATCGGCGATGACAACCCGGCTTGTCACCAACCAGATCGAGATCAGCGTCCTGGCGCATCATCCCTTCACCAATGGCGACATCGCCTTCCTGCAGCGTCACGGCATTCCGCCAATGGCCTGGTCACCGCTTGCCGGCGGGGCGCTGTTCACCCCGGAAAACAAACCCACCCATGACAGGCTGGCGGCGATCGCGGCGCGGCATGACAGCGACGTGACATCGCTTGTTGTGGCGTGGCTGCTGGCGCATCCGGTGCGGATCATGCCGGTGATGGGCACCAACAGCCTGGACCGGATTGCCCGTTTCGGGGATGCGGCCAACATCGGCCTCGACCGCGAAACCTGGTACGAAATCTACACCATCGTTCTTGGCGACGAGGTGGCCTAGGCAATTCAGGGGAGATCGCTATGCGGTATGTCGCCGTACAATATATGTGGACAAGGCTGTCTTCCCTTCGTCAAGGGAGGTGTCAGGCTTGATGGATGCGCTGCTGACCATCCTGCGGCCGCTGCAGCGGTTGAATGACCTGACCGGTCGCGTTGGCCGCTGGTTGTCAATCGGCGCCATCGCCATCATGGTCGCGGTGATCCTGCTGCAGGTGTTCTGCCGCTATGTGCTGAACAACGCGCTTCCCTGGCCCGATGAGGCGGCGCGCTTCATGATGCTGTGGCTGACCGGCCTGATGGCCCCGGTGGCGTTTCGGCATGGCGGCATGGTAGCGATCACCGGCGTTCTTGAATTGTTGCCACGCCAGCTTGTATCAGCATTTTCGCTGCTGTTGCTGGTGACTTCGCTTGCGGTGCTGGTGGTTGGCGCGCAGCTGGGCCTGAAACATGTTGATTCCGGCTGGCTGTTCGCCAGTTCCTCGCTGAAACTGCCGCTGTTCCTGATTGGCATGAAGTCGGTGAAGATCAAGCTTGCCTGGATGTATATGTCGCTTCTTGTCGGTGTCTGGCTGATGATCCTCGTCAATATCGAGTTGATCCTGCGGTCCGTTGTCGTGGCGCTCGGTGGCGCGAACAGATTGCGGCCGGTGCAGATGCCCGGCCAGAGCGCGGCGGAGGCCGGGTGATGCTGATCTGGTTCCTGCCGCTGTTTCTGGCGTTCCTTCTTCTCGGCCTGCCGGTGTTCTTTGCCCTGCTGGCGGCGCCGGGGCTGTTGTTGTGGCTGAACGGGCAGGAGCGCGATATCACACTTCTGTATCGCAATGTCTATAACGGCATGGACAGCTTTCCGCTGATGGCGATTCCGTTCTTCATGCTGGCCGGCGAATTGATGAATCGCGGTGGGATCACCGCCCGGCTTGTCGAGTTCGCGCAGGCGATGATGGGACATTTCCGCGGTGGGCTGGCGCATGTGAATGTGCTGTCATCGATGCTGTTTGCCGGCCTGTCCGGCTCGGCGGTCGCCGACACTTCGGCGATCGGGTCGATGTTGATTCCGGCCATGGAAAAGCAGGGCTATTCACGCCGCTTCTCGGCCGCGATCACCGCCGCCAGCTCGGTCATCGGCCCGATTATTCCGCCGTCGGGGATCATGATCATCTACGCCTATGTGATGGGTGAGAGCGTCGCCGCGCTGTTTCTGGCCGGCATTGTGCCGGGTATCATGGTCGGTGTCGGCCTGATGCTGGTGATTTCCTGGATGGCCGACCGTCATGACTTTCCGGTTGCCACCCGCCGCTACAGCTGGCCGGAGCGTGGCCAGGCCAGTCTGAAGGCGTTTTTCCCGCTGATGACGCCGGTGATCATCCTTGGCGGCATTCTTGGCGGCGTATTCACTCCGACCGAAGCGGCGGCGGTGGCGGTCGGCTATGCCATCTTCATCGGCCTGTTCGTGATGAAGTCGCTTCGCCTTGCCGATCTGCCCGATGTCCTGGCGCGCGCCGCCACCACATCGGCGGTGGTGCTGCTGCTGGTCGGCGCGGCGATGGCCTTCAAGACGGTGGTCAGCCTCAGCCACGCGCCGGAAACGCTGGCGGCGATGATCCTGTCGGTCTCGGATAATCCGCTGATCCTGCTGTTTCTGATCAATCTGCTGCTGTTCATTGTCGGGATGTTCCTCGATGCCGGACCGGCGATCATCATTCTCGGGCCGATCCTCGGGCCGATCTTTATCAGCATGGGGATCGACCCTGTGCATTTCGCCATCATCATGAGCGTGAATCTGACGGTGGGGCTTGCCACACCGCCAATGGGCTTGGTGCTTTTTGTGGCATCATCTGTGTCGGGAGAACGTGTGGAAAGTATCGCGCGCGCCATCATACCATTCCTTCTGGTTGAGATTGCGACGATCTTCCTTGTCACCTATATCCCGGCAATTTCAATGACAATACCCAGACTGACCGGGTTTGTTGACTGACCTTAACGCAAAGCAATCAGGGAGGACCCACATGCTTAAAAGGTTATTTTCCACGCTGCTCGTTGCAGCCATGATGGCCGGAGCTTCGCTCACGGCCTATGCGGCGGATTACACAATCCGGGCAACCGCGAACTCGAACGAGAATGACGAGGACTATGACGGTCTGATCGTGTTCAAGAACTACGTCGAGAGCGCGTCGAACGGCGCCATCGCGGTCGAGCTTTTCATCGGCACGCAGCTCTGCTCCAAGGGCGCCGAGTGCCTGCAGGGTGTCGCTGACGGGTCGATTGATGTCTACATCTCGACCTCGGGCGGTGCGGCCGGCATCTTCCCCTATGTGCAGGTTCTCGATCTGCCCTATCTGATGGCTGATGACCGGGTGGCGGAACATGTCCTGTCCGGTGACTTCACCCGCACCATGCGGTCCATGGCTCTGGATGATTCGGGGGGCAAGATCCGCCTGATGACCATTGGCAACACCGGTGGCTGGCGAAACTTCGCCAACACGCAGCGCCGCATCCAGAATCCGTCCGACATGGAAGGTCTGAAGATCCGGACCGTTGTTGCCGATCTGCCGCAGGAACTGGTTCGGGCGCTTGGCGCCTCGCCGACCCCGATTCCGTGGCCCGAGCTGTTCACCAGCTTCCAGACCGGCGTCGTCGAGGGTTCCAAGAACGGCATCACCGACATCATGGGCATGAAGTTCCCCGATGCCGGGCTGAAATATGTCACGCTTGACGGGCATGCCTATATGGGCGCGCTGTGGTGGATGAACAATGACAAGTTCACCGGCATGCCGGAAGGTCTCCGCCGCGTTATTGTTGACGGATTCTCCCAGCTGCAGCAGGCCACCTTTGCCTCGCCGAAGCGCAAGTCGATCCAGGCCTATGCCGATTTCGTCGCCGGTGGTGGTGACCTCTATGTGCCGACTCCGGCCGAAAAGGCAGCCTTCAAGGACGCCGCGGCTCCGGTCTATGACTGGTTCAAGGCCAATGTCGATGGCGGTGACAAGATCTTCAACGCCCTGACCTCCGCGGTTGCCGACGCCGAGGCCGACATCAATGCCGGCCGCGACAAGGACCTGATGTAAACAGACTACCTGCAACAGGACCCGGGCGGGCCATGCTCGCCCGGTCTATCTGAACGGGTACATCCAGACCCGGTAGTCATCAATCAGCTCATGCGCTTTTTCAATCTGTTCCGGCGTCATTTTCTTGATCACTTCTTCCTGGCTGATCGCGGCATCGGGATCGCCACCGATTGCCGACAGCACATACCACATATACGCCCGCACCAGATCAGGCTCCGGCATGCCAAGCCCGACCTCATAGTACCAGCCGACACCGGACTGCGCGCCGGGGTGGCCCTTCATCGCCGAGCGAAGATACCATTCAAAGGCGCGGGTATAATCCTGCTCGACGCCAAGCCCCATGGCATACATCACGCCGATCAGCTCCTCGGCGTCGGCGTTGCCGGATCTGGCCGCCGGCCACAATTCGGTCATGGCCTCCTGAAACCGGCTGGCTTCCATCAGATCGCGGGCATGTTCGATCTCGGCATGCGCCGCCGCGCCGCCAAGGCACAGCCTGGTGACGATCATGAGCGTGAGAAAAGGGGCAGCGTATTTTGTCATCTGTTTTTTCTTTTGTGTCTTGTCCTGACCTCGCCTGTCATGGCCTCGCCATTTCCCGAACCGCTGACAGATGCCGACTATCATAGCTTCTCGCCAGCCCGCGCCAAGATCGGACAGCTGTTATTCTATGACAAGATCCTGTCCGGCAATCGCAATATATCCTGCGGCACCTGCCACCATCATAGGTTCGGTGGCGCGGATAGCCTGTCGCTGGGCATTGGCGAGGGCGGTGTCGGTGTCGGTCCGGCGCGCCATGCCGGCACCGGTGGCTCGCGGATCAAGAAGCGGGTGCCACGAAACGCCAGCGCGCTGTGGAACCTCGGGGCGAAGGCATTCACCGTGCTGTTCCATGACGGACGGCTGGCGATTGCCGATGATTTCGACAATGGTTTCAACACGCCGGCCGAGGAATGGCTGCCACATGGTCTGGAAACGGTGCTTGGCACGCAGGCCATTTTCCCGATGACCGCACAGTTCGAGATGGCCGGAAATCCGAAGGAGAACGAGGTTGCCGGCGCCCTTCATGACCGCATTGACGCCGTCTGGCCGATCCTTGCCAAGCGCGTGCGGGTGATTCCCGAATATGGCAAGATGTTCGTCGAGACGTTCGACGGGGTGGACAGTCCGGAGGATGTCACCATCAGTCATATAGGTGAGGCGCTGGCGGCCTTCATTGCGCTTGAGTTCAGATCCAATGATTCGCCCTTCGATGACTTTCTTGCCGGCAGCGAGGCGGCGCTGACACCGCGCCAGCGTGACGGGGCAGCGCTGTTCTACGGCAAGGCAGGATGCGCCGAATGCCACAGTGGCCCGTTGCTGACAGATCAGAAATTCCACGCGCTGGCGGTGCCGCCCTTCGGGCCGGGCCGGACACGCCGCTTCGACCCCTACACGCGTGATGTCGGGCGGATGGGCGAGACTGACGATCTGGCCGATGCCTATCGATTTCGCACGCCGTCACTTCGCAATGTGGCGCTGACGGCGCCCTATGGCCATAATGGTGCCTATCCGACGCTGGAGGGGATTATCAGGCACCATCTGAACCCGCTTGCCGCGCTTGATCGCTGGCACCCGGACATGGCAAACCTTCCCGCGGCGCCCTGGCTTGAGGCAATCGATTTTGTTGTCTGGGATGACCGGCTGGAAATGGAGCGGTTCCGCCGCCGGGTTGATATCACGCCGCGCAAACTGACCGATGACGAGGTCGCGGCCCTCGTCGATTTCATGGACGCGCTCAGTGGCCGCTCGGCGCAATCGCTGCCGCTGGGGATTCCAGACCGGGTGCCTTCCGGACTGCCGGTTGACCGATAACCCGCCCCGGTCAGCCCTGCAACTGCCGATAGATCTGCCGCCAGCCGCGTCGAAACGGAACCCGCTATCGACATAATCACCACCGGCAATCACCCATAACAGCAGATAGTCGACCGGCTCCTCGGCGCTGGCAGCGATGCTGGCCGGGCCGGTCATCAGCCCGGACAGCAAACCGCCCGTCAACCCGACCGGAAGACAGTCAGTCAACCGACGGTTCATCACGATCGCTCTGCTTGTTGCGGCCGCCTCAGTCCTTGCTGTTGGCAAGCGCCTTTTCCATCACCGTGGCGATGCGGTTGGTGAAGTCGCGCGGGTCGGCGATGGTCTCGCCCTCGGCGACAATGGCGCTGTCATAGAGAAGCCGCGCAAAGCTGTCCGAACCGTCGAACTCGCCGGTCTCCATGCGGCTGTTCAGCGCCTTGACCAGCGGGTGCTTGGCATTGACCTCGAGGATTTTCGGGCCGCCCTGGAAGTCCGGATTATGCATCCGCATCATCCGTTCCATCTGCGGGTCCATGCCGCTCTGGTCGGCGACGAGACGGGCGAGACTCGTCTCCAGATTGGCCGAGCTGCGCACATCGGCGACATCGCCGCCAAGGACATGCTTCATCTTCGCCATGAAGCTGTCGGACAGCACCGCCCCGGCCTTGTCCTCATCCTTGTCAGCCTCGCCGACATTCGAGATATCGACCTCGCCCCTGGTGATCGACTGGAAGCTTTTGCCATCGAATTCGGATGTGTTGGCAAGCCAGAAATCATCGATCGGATCGGTCAGCAGCAGCACATCGATTCCCTTGGCGCGGAAGGATTCCAGATGCGGGCTTGTCATCGCCAGATCGGCATTCTCGGCCGACAGGTAATAGATCATCTCCTGGCCGGCGGCGAATCCCTCGACATATTCCTTCAGCGTGACCATGCCGTCATTACGGGTCGAGCGGAACAGGCTGATATCGAGAATCCTGGCGCGGTTGGCGTCATCCTCATACAGCCCTTCCTTGATCACCCGGCCCATGGCGCTCCACAGGCCTTCATAGTCCTCGCGGCGTTTTTCCAGCGCCTTGCCGAATTCGCCAAGGACGCGCTTGACGACCGCCTTGTTGATCTTCGTCACAACCGGATTCTGCTGCAGCATCTCGCGGCTGACATTCAGATCGACATCCGGCGTGTCGATGACACCGCGAAGAAAGCGCAGCCATTTCGGGACCAGCCCCTCGCAATTGTCGGTGATGAACACGCGATTGACATAGAGCTGCAGGCGCGCGCGCCGCTCCGGGTCGAACAGATCGAACGGCGCCATCGACGGGATGAAGACCAGATTGGTGAATTCGACCGCCCCCTCGGTGCGGTTGTGAAGCGTGGCAAAGGGCGTGTCATAGGCAGCGGCCACCGAGGCATAGAAATTCTGATACTCCTCCTCGGAGATGTCTTTCGCCGGCCGGGTCCACAGCGCCACCGCGCTGTTCAGCCGCTCCGGATCGGCCTTGTCCTGAAGCCACATGATCGGCTGCGCGATATGGTCGGAATATTTCTTCACCAGGAATTCGATGCGCTCGCGCTCGATATATTCCTTGTCGTCCTTGCGAAGATGTAGCGTGATGTCTGTGCCGACAGTCTCGCGCGCGGCGCTGTCGATCGAGAATCCGGACGCGCCATCACTGTGCCAGTGGCTGGCCTCGGCCGCGCCATGCGCCCGCGAGACGACATCGATCCGTTCCGCCACCATGAAGGCGGAATAGAAACCGACCCCGAACTGGCCGATCAGCTGGTCGGTCAGCTCGGCCCCCTCCTTGCCGTCCTTCGCCGCCTCGGCAAACGCCTTGGTGCCGGAACTCGCGATGGTGCCCAGCGTCTCCTTCATCTCGGCGGCGGTGAGGCCGATGCCATTGTCGCTGATGGTCAGGCTGCGCGCCTTCTTGTCGGCGCGGACGGTGATCTCGCCATCGAACATCTCGGCCGCGTCGCCGGCGCTCAGCACGGCGAATTTGCGCTTGTTGATGGCGTCGGACGCGTTGGAGATCAACTCACGAAGGAAAATTTCCTTCTGCGAGTAGAGTGAATTGATGACGATATCGAGAATTCGGCCGGTATCGGCCTCGAAATCGAATCTCTGGCTGGTCATGCGGTGGCCCCCACTTGATTGATTATCCTCCGGATGGGGTGTGATGATCCTCCGGATGGAGGCGATTTGGGTTCTGGAATCCCGGATGTCAAGATATCTGGCGCAATGGTGATGGACGGTGCCGGCCGGCAGCGTTGTCACGGCATGCGCGATGTCGGGGATGTCAGGCCGGATTGCCGGGGCGGGGGTGGGCGCGAAGGTCTGTTGTCGCCGCCTCGTCGATCGCCGGGGCGTCGCTCTCACTGATGACAACACCATACAGCTCGCGGGCCTGCGCGGCGCTGTACCGGCCAAGCCGGACATCCTCGAGGACGGCCTCCGGCGGCCGCTCGAACGGGTCGCCATAACCGCCCCCGCCGGGGGTGCGCACCCAGACGCGGTCACCGGGAGCCAGCGCGATATCCTGTTCTTTCGAGAGATGAAGCGGGACATAGGGCTCGCCATTCCGGATCACCACGACCTTGTTCACATCGCCATCGGCGCCGCCAAGCGCGCCCTGCGGCCCGAACCGTCCATGGTCCATGACAAAGCTTGCGCGCGCCTCGCCATTGCGAAGCTCGAGCTCGTAATCAAGGCCGAATCCGCCGCGATTCCGGCCGGCCCCGGCCGACCCTTCATGAAGCGCGTAGTGGTGATAGAGGACCGGAAAGGCCTGTTCCATGATCTCCACCGGCGGCGCTTTCGAGATACCGATGGTCGAACAGCCATTGCTCAGCCCGTCACCATCGGCATTGCCGCCATAGCCGCCGCCGGACAGCTGGTACATGACGAAATCGCGGCCGCGTTCGGCATTGTGGCCGCCCAGTGCGAAATTGCCGCTGGTGCCGGCCGGCGCCGCGGTCACCCGGTCGGGAAGTGGCTGCACCAGGGCCGCGAACACCGCCTCGGCGATCCGCTGGCTGACCTCGGCCGCGCATCCCGAAACCGGCCGCGGGTACTGCGCATCAAGGAAGGTGCCCTCGGGCCGGATCACCTCCAGCGGTTCAAACGCGCCGGCGCTGATCGGCACTTCCGGGAAGATGTGGCGCATCGCCAGATAGACCGAGCTGAGCGTCGTCGCCAGCACCGAGTTCATCGGCCCGCGGCAGGGCGGGCTGGACCCGCCGAAATCGAAGATCAGCCGGTCATCCCGGCGCGTGACGTTGAGCCTGATTTCCAGTGGCTCGTCGACAACACCGTCACTGTCGACATAGGCGACGGACTGCCAGCTTCCGGCCGGCATTGTCGAGATCAGCTGGCGCATCTGCGTGGCGGCGCGGCCGCGAAGCTCGGCAATCGCCTGCTCCACCGTGTCATCGCCATAGCGGTCGAGAAGCAGGTCCAGCCGGTCGGCCCCGACCTCCAGCGCCGCCGCCTGTGCCTTCACATCGCCGATCCGCTGGTCGGCCACGCGGATGTTGGAACAGATGATGGCATAGATCTCGCGGTCCATCTCTCCCTGTTTGAACAGCTTTACCGGCGGCAGGCGAAGACCTTCCTGTTCGACCGCCGTCGCCGAGGCCGAAAACCCGCCGGGCACCGCGCCGCCGGTATCCGGCCAGTGGCCGGTGTTGGACAGCCAGCACCACAGCCTGCCATGGCGATAATAGGGCCGGACAAAGCGCACATCCATCAGATGCGTGCCGCCAAGATAGGGGTCGTTGACGATATAGATGTCGCCGGGCGTGGGCGGCGCTGCCTCGCCCTCATCGATCAGCCGGATCAGTTCGGCGGTGGAATATTGCATCGTGCCGACAAAGACCGGCAGGCCGCCGGCCCCCTGTGCGATCAGCGCGCCATCCGCGGCGGCATAGATGCCGTCAGAGCGGTCATTCGCCTCGGCGATCACCGGCGAGAAGGCGGCGCGCGAGAAACTCAGATCCATCTCGTCGCAGGCCTGCTGCAGCCCGGCCTGGATGACACTCAGGGTGATGGGATCAAGGCTCATGACGCCCCTCCGCCGCTGATCGGGCCGACGCTGATCAGAATGTTGCCGTCCTCATCGGAACTGGCGCTGTCCTCCGGCAGTATGAGGATCGTGCTGTCCATTTGTTCGAGAATGGCCGGCCCCTGCAATCGCATGTCGAGGGGCAGTGTCTCGCGCCGGTAGACAGGTGTGTCGCACCAGCCGTCACCGAACCAGACGCGGCGGGTGCCGGTCTGCGCATCGGCCAGCGTCGGGGCGCGCCCGGAAGCATCGATCAGCCCGCCAAGATCGACCTCGGCGCGCCGTCCGGTGACCGTCGTGTTGACATTCACCACCTGCGCGCGGATCTCCGGCAGCCTGACCCGGAACCTGTTGAAATAGACCTCCTCGAACCGCGCCTGGATATCGCCGCGATCCGGCCGGCCGTCATCAAGCGGTACCTGCAGAAGATGCGTCTGCCCGCTGAACTGCATGTCGAGCGAGTGCTGGACGCTGATCTCCGATATGTCCACCGGTTCCTGCCTGATGAGCGCCGTTCCCTCGTCACGTTGTGCGGCGAGGATTTCGGTCAGCTGCGTCATGTCGAGCGCTGCCAGCGGCGTGTTGACCGTCTGCACGAAATCATGGCGAAGATCGGCGACGATGCAGCCAAGCGCGTTGGTGATGCCGGGGCGGGCCGGCACCAGAACCTCGGGGATGCCAAGCTCGCAGGCCAGTGCCGAGGCATGAAGCGGGCCGGCACCGCCAAAGGCGAACAGCGAGAAATCGCGCGGGTCCTCACCAAGCGAGACCGACACCATGCGGGTCGCGCCGGCCATGCGGGTGGTGGCGATGCGAAGCACCGCCTCGGCGGCGCTCTCGGCATCGATTCCCAGCCTGTCGCCAAGCTCGGTCTGGAAGACCTGCCGGATCTGCGCCAGATCGACATTGCCGGGAACCGATTTCAGCTTGTCGACATCAAGCCTGCCAAGCAGCATGTTGGCATCGGAAATGGTCGGCTTCGTCCCGCCGCGGCCGTAGCAGATCGGGCCCGGATTCGCGCCGGCACTCTGCGGTCCGACCTC
>Ga0255757_10005210_pt1 | contig 11546 bp, 9 predicted proteins | sample 071ome_27_FD_179957 | JGI IMG/M metagenome (GOLD analysis project Ga0255757, IMG submission 179957) | Coastal salt marsh microbial communities from the Groves Creek Marsh, Skidaway Island, Georgia - 071409AT metaG (version 2) | ecosystem: Environmental > Aquatic > Marine > Intertidal zone > Salt...
GAGAATACCTGCTTCACAATAAGCTAAGTAAAACGCCCACATTCGCAAGAAGTTTTCGGACAGTCCACTCGACAGCATCACGCCACGCTGCTCAAAAAAGGCTTCTCGCCAAGCTCGCATCGTTCGAGCGTAATGTGATGTGAGGTCCTCCAGCCCGTAACACCTCAGCCCGAAGCCGGCGGAAGAACCTACCCTGACCAGTTCCGCAGCACTCGCTAACGCACCCCCCGGAAAGATGTACTTCTGAATAAAATCCACCGACCGACTGGCTGCGAGAAATCTCGATTCAGCAATGGTGATTGCCTGGATCAGCAGACTCCCAGTGGGCTTTAAAAGACGCGAACAGGTCTCAAAGAACAAGGGTAAATATTTCAAACCCACTGCCTCGATCATTTCGATGGACACTAACTTGTCGTACTGACCCTTCAACTCGCGATAATCGTCTTTAAGCAAGGTAATGCGGTTACCCAGAGATCGCTCTTCAATCTGTTTCTTAGCGTACGCGTACTGGGCATCGCTGATCGTTGTGGTGGTTACGTGACAACCAAAGCGCTCAGCTGCGTAAATTGCGAAACCGCCCCAGCCGGTACCGATTTCGATCACGCGATCATCGGGACAGAGGGCGAGCTGTCTGCCAATGTGCTCGAACTTGTTCAGTGAGGCCGACTCCATAGAATCTTCATCGCGCTTAAAGACCCCCGCCGAATAGCTCATGGTTGGATCCAAAAACAACGAAAAGAAGTCGTTGCCAAGATCATAATGCGCGGCGATATTTTTTTTGCTCTGCGCGATCGTGTCGCGATTGAAAAAGTGATGTAGCCGGCGCAAAGGCTTTTGCAGAAGATTCAGTCCCCCCTCAAGCGATTCAAGCACTGTGCGGTTAGCCAGGAACAGACGAAGCAGACCCACTAAATCATCGGTATCCCAATCGCCCGCCATGTAAGCCTCGGCAGCGCCGATGGGTCCACCCAATATCATTTGCCGATAGGCTCTCGACCTTTGGATGCGAACAATCTGCGCTGGCGCATCCCGTTGTCCGACATCGAGCACGATTTCGCGCCCCTCCAGAACTTTGAGATGACCCTCGCTTAGACCGGAAAGCCGACTCAGCAGCGCACGCCGAAAGAGACTTTGCTGTCCAGCGCTCGATCCCAATGACGCTTTCGGCAATCGAATATCTGCTTCTTTCATTCCCCCTCCTTTATCACCCGTCCTAATCAAGTGCCTGAATACGGCAAGGACGGCATCTCTTCTTTTGATGTCCTTTCTATTTCATGAAAGGCACATTTTCATGAAAGACACCTCTTCATGAAAGGCACCTTGTTACGAAAGGCACCTTGTTACGAAAGGCACCTTGTTACGAAAGGCACCTTGGAGACCGCAATGACTGATCATTTAATTCAATCTCTTTCCGAATTTTTGAGGGTGCCTTCCCAAACACAACGGCGCCTATTTCCCGTTATGGCTGAAAAGACCATCCTCGCGTTGCAGGAAGCTGCCCCAGCCGATCGCTTAACCCATTCGCCTCGACTTAAGTGAGACCCTTTCAAGGCAACTGCGCCTTTGGATGCCTGACAAAGGGCACGCCCTTGAGCCAAATTTTCATCGCTTGCCAATAAATCTTGCGCAACACAGACACGGTCATCAAGGGGAATCGCCTCGCATATTGCCGAAGCGACCGCGATGAAAATTCCGTCCAGTCAAATCGGATACCAGACCCAAAAATTTTGCCTTCATCATCGAAGACGCTAATTGACAGCACCAGCGAATCACCAGGCTCAGACAGATCGAATCGATACGTGAGCGTCATAGGCAGGAAAGGCGAGACGTGAAAAGTCTTTTTGACGGGCTGATCAAAGGGCGGTGTGAGGACATAAACATGACGCTCATTCCATGGCGTGTTGTGGACTTCGACTACAACATAGGCAAGTGTTTTACGCTCATCCAGACAGTAGAACACCGCAATGGGGTTCATCAATAACCCAAGTGATCGCCATGTGGCGAGAAGAAAGACCTGCCCTTCGAATCGATCACCCGAATGCAATTCGATTTGGTGCTGTACCTCGTCTTTTAATGATCGAGGCGAGGGTAAAAAATCCTGCCTATAAAAGGAAACCAGGTTAAATCGTTCCACCGAGACCAGGGCAGACGCCTTCGCCACTGCAGCTAAATCGTCGAGGTCCGCCAAGAACATGGCGTGTTGATAGGCAAATTGATGCGTAATAGGCCTTGCACGCGCATGAAACATCGTCCCGGTCATCACGCCTGCTCTCATCGTTCGCCAGACCCCGACTTGAGCTCGTCCACCACCCGCTCTGCGCTCCAGACACCATCTTCGTGAAATCCGTACCGCCAATAAGCACCACAGTAGTGCGTCCGCCTGTGATTCGAAATCTCAGACCACGCGTTTTGCGCTTCAAGAAACGAAGCGTCATATACAGGATGGGCATAGCGCAGTGTTTTAATTACCTTGGCGGGCGCGATCGCGTCACTCGCATTCAAAGTCACGAGAATCGGTGTGCGCGTCGAAAGCGCCTGTAATCGATTCATCCAGTAAGTCAATTGGGGTCGATCGCGGCCCGGCTCGCCATGGTAATTCCAGCTTGCCCAGGCCCGAGCTGCTCTGGGCATCAGTGATTCGTCTGTATGGAGTGTAACCACGTTTGATCCGTAGGGCATCGCCGAGAGAATGCGAACCTCCTCTGGAGAAGGGTCAGACAGCAGCGCCAGTGCCTCATCACTGTGACACGCTAAAACAACCTCATCAAACGTTTCTTCTGCGTCTTTAAACTGCAACGACACCCCGTGATTTAGGCGCGTCACTCGCTCAACCCTTTGCTCGGTTCGGCACCGGCCCAGATGCACACGCAGCCGCTCTACGTAGCGCTGAGACCCCCCTTTGATCACGTACCAAGTAGGCCTGTCTTTTAAATCGAGCAGTCCGTGGTGAGAAAAAAACGCACAGAGCATACCCAAGGGAAAGTCTTCAACATCTCGATCTCCAGTCGACCAAATAGCCGCCGCCATCGGCAGAATGTAGTGATGCCTGAACGTCTCACTGAATGCGTGATCATTCAGGAACTGGCCAAGGGTCGTCGTGTCACTCGCGGGCACGGCCTTAGCGAGTCGGTTGAACTTTAGGATATCCAGGATCATGCGCCAGAAGGTAGGACTTAACAGGTTTCGCCGCTGCGCAAACAGCGTGTTGAGATTATGGCCGTTGTATTCGAGCGCACCCCGGCGGAGGCTAAAGCTCATTTCAGTAACTTGCGATTCACACTCGAGCTCGGCGAGTAGCGCCCGAAAACGCGGATAGGTTCGATCATTAAAAACGATAAAACCGGTATCGACTGCCAATTGCTCACCCTCAATGCTGACATCATGAGTATGCGTATGGCCCCCGAGGTAGTTATTTTGTTCAAAGAGCGTAACGTCATTGTCTCGGCTGAGACGGTACGCACAGGTGAGTCCCGAAATGCCTGCACCGATAATGGCGATTCGACGCACCTTATTGCTCATGCGCCAAGCCTGCCCTTGAACGGCTCGCGTGCATGGCAACGCGCGACCCGTTGCGTGACACCCGCCGATGTACATGCTTGCGATAGATCAACTGCCGCTTTCAAGAGCCCAGTCGCTTTCGCACATGGGTACTGATCAACAACGAGCGCTGAGGCGCGTCCGCGTTCTGGTGCGGGTGCGCTGAAAGCGCCTATAATCCGGCCATGGAATTCATTACCAAAGACGAATTGGCCCAAGTGACGCGTCGAAGTGCCTGGCGAGCGTCCCTGTTTGTTGCCTACGACTGGACACTGATTATAGGAACTTTTTATCTGGTGTCGGTTTGGTCGAATCCACTCACATGGCTCCTTGCGTTGTTGCTCTTTGGCGCTCGCCAGTTGTCGCTTGGCGTGATAGTTCACGAAACTGGGCATGGCACCTTCTACCCATCCAAGAGGGTTAACGACTTTGTTGGACGCTGGCTGTCTGGGTATTGGGTGTTTTCTAATAAAGCAGGCTATATGCGAGTTCATCGAAAGCACCATGAGCTAGCGGGGACAGAATCGGACCCCGATCTGGGGAATTACATTGACTACCCGGTCACTCGCAGTAGCTTTCATCGCAAGGTATGGCGGGATTTGTCTGGCCAAACAGGCTGGCGGCGCCTCAAGTCCATTGGTCGATCCATCAAACGATTGCCCGAACTCGATGAGGAGTCGCAGAAAACCGTAAGAGGAGGGCTCATCGTCAACGGAGCGCTGCTTCTTGTGCTCGCCTTGCTTGGGCACGCTGAGCTGTTCTTGCTCTGGCTCATTGCTTTCATGACCACTCACATGCTCAGCACTCGCTTGCGGCAAATGGCCGAGCATGCGGCCGTTCCAGATCGCTTGAGTTCTGACGCTCGATTGAACACTCGGACACTGCGCACGCACTGGTGGGAACGTCTCTTGATCGCGCCCCATCAGATTGCTTTTCATTTGGAACATCATCTGTTGCAGTCCGTCCCTATCTATCGCCTACCGCTGTTCCATCAGCTATTGATCAATAACGGGTATCACCGCGACGTGCAATTTGTGAAAGGATTCTGGCCATTGATCAAGCAGGTCACTCGACCCGGCTAGAGAATCGGTTTGAATCGGCTTAAGAGGCGGAAAAGCTGAAGTCAGCTTCAGGTTCGCTGCTTAATTTTTTAGCGATTTCTTCCCGATGAACGGCAACCTCTTTGGGCGCTTTGACACCCAAGCGAATTTGATTCCCTTTCATACTGAGTACTGTGACTTCGACCTCGTCGCCAATCATCAAGGTCTCACCCACTTTCCGCGTGAGAATTAGCACTACCCCCTCCCCGACCCTCCGGTCGTAGTTAGACTGCCTCGCCTCAACTTATTGTTTTTATTATTTTTTATTATTCTTATTTGCGAGTATTTGGTTCGCAGATAGCAAAACTTGGTTACCGTCAGCCTTGCTTGTTTCCTCACGTAGATTAGCCACTCTTAGAACGCGATACAAGTCTCACCTTGCCATTTCAGTACGCATTGAAGGCGATTCGTTCGCCTCGCCTAGAGAGACCATCCCGTTCTGCACCGTGGTTGAGTCACGGCAATGAAAGGACGAGGGCAAGCGGCCCATCATCCGCGACACAAACGTTCCCTAAAGGGGGCCGCTAGACCCAAGAACTTAGGTCAAGATCTTCGGAGGATCGTTGTTTCAGTCGGAACTCGATTCCAACTCAAAACCTGCGTGCAAAGCTCTGGCTGCCAGTTCCAAATACTTCTCATCTATCACCACAGAGATCTTAATTTCCGAGGTGGAAATCATCTGAATGTTGATCCCTTCCGCTGCAAGAATTTCAAACATGCGACTGGCAACGCCCGCATGACTGCGCATGCCGACTCCCACGATCGATAGTTTGGCAATTTGCGCATCACCCAGAACTTCTCCAGCTTGAATCTCCTCTGAAATCTGCCTCAGCAATCTTTGCGCCTGCTCAAAATCCGCCTGCGCCACCGTGAATGTGAAGTCCGTGCTTTGATCCGCACCCACGTTCTGCACGATCATGTCAACTTCGATGTTAGCCTCGCTGATAGGTGACAAGATGCGTGATGCGATCCCGGGCTGATCCTTCACGCCGCGGATGGTTAACTTGGCTTCATCTGCCGTAAACGCAACGCCGGAGATTAAAGGGGCTTCCATCATCATGGTCTCCTCGGAAGTGATCAGAGTGCCTGGACCTTCCACGAAGCTGGAAAGGACTCTCAGTGGCACCGCATATTTGTTGGCCAATTCAACCGCCCGCGAGTGGAGTACCTTTGACCCTGAACTCGCGAGTTCAAGCATTTCTTCAAAGGTCACCTGTCCCAGTCGGCGCGCACCGGCGACGACTCTCGGATCGGTGGTATAAACCCCTTCAACGTCGGTAAAAATCTGGCATTCATCGGCTTTCATTGCAGCAGCAAGGGCCACAGCGGTCGTGTCAGATCCGCCTCGTCCCAAGGTTGTTACTCGACCCTCTGGGCTCACTCCCTGGAAACCGGCGACAACCGGCACAATGCCATCACTGAGCGCGGCCTCTAACCGTTCGGTGTCAATGGATAGAATACGGGCACGGCTGAAAGCTGCATCCGTATGAATTGCGATTTGATGCCCTTGGAAAGAACGAGCAGGTACACCTTTTTTCATCAGACTTAACGCGAGGAGCGAAATCGATACCTGTTCTCCGGTGGCGAGCAGCACATCCGACTCTTGTCGGCCATCCAGCGCCGAGTAATCAATTTGTGCTGCAAGATCGACCAAGCGATCCGTCTCATGCCCCATCGCCGACACGACCAACAGCACCTCATGGCCCGCTTGCTTTAGGGTGTGTACCCGATCAGCAATGCGGTCCATCAGCGCAGTCGTGGCAACCGAGGTCCCGCCAAACTTCATCACCAATCGCGACACAATCCGTCCTTTATCTTTAGGCTCTGCCGCGACCGGTTGACTGCATGACAGCCAAATGGGAGTCGCTCAGAGGCTTTCCCGGCTCATTAAAAGCCGCGCATTCTAAAGCTTTCGCATCATTAAGCCAGTGTTTTTGCGATGAATTCAGGGGCTGACGATAGCGCTGAGTCGAGATGTTCAATTTGATCACCCCCCGCTCTCGCCAGATCCTTACGACCGCCGCCCTTGCCCCCGACCTGAGTGGCCACGTGGTTTACGATCGAACCTGCGTCCAATCGATCAGTTAAGTCTTGAGTCACTCCCGCGATCAAGGCAATGCGTCCATCCTGCACGGAAGCAAGGATCACCACGCCGGAACCTAACTTGTTTTTCATCTTGTCGACGGCATCGGGCAACGATTTAGGGTCCACACCCTCTACTCGCTTGGCGATCAACGAGATACCTTCGATCGTCGCCACATCATCCTGGCTCGATTCACCCATCAACAATCGAGCATTCAGTTGCTGCAGATCTCGCTCCAAACGCCGATTGGCCTCTAGCATCGCTTCAATCCGCTGCTCAAGCAGTGCAGGCTCTGTTTTCAAGTTGCGACTCACATCAAGCAGCTTGCGCTCGAAACCATTAACCCGCCTCAGCGCAATCTGCCCAGCCACCGCCTCAATGCGACGAACGCCCGACGCGATGCCTTGTTCAGAGACAATTTTGAACAAGCCAATGTCGCCGGTTCTCTTCACATGCGTTCCACCGCATAGCTCAATCGAGAAGCCCTCGCCCATCGTTAACACTCGAACTTCCTGAGAATATTTCTCACCAAAAAGCGCCATCGCACCCTTTGCCTTGGCATCCTCGATCGACATTTCTTCTGTGATAACCGCCGTGTTTCGCAAGACTTCCTCATTCACCAGAGATTCGATCTGATCGAGTTCACCTGACGTCACTGCTTCAAAGTGTGAGAAATCAAACCGAAGTTTCTCGCCATCGACCAAAGATCCCCGCTGATTCACATGCGTCCCGAGGACGGTTCTCAGCGCGGCGTGAAGTAGATGGGTGGCCGAATGATGGCGTGCCGTGGCCGCGCGCTGATCTGCAGCAACCTCGGCTAGACAAGCAGCCCCAAGCGCTGCAGTGCCTTCCTCTACCCGAACCCTGTGCACGTGTGCTTCGTCGGATTTGATAGTGTCCAATACCGTGATTTGAGCGTCTCCCAGGATCAAGCGACCCTGATCACCGACCTGACCACCGCTCTCCGCGTAAAACGGTGTCTCTTCCAGAATGACGTACCCTTCATCTCCCGCACCAACTGACTCAACCGCTTGATTGTCTCGATATAGCGCAACCACTTTGGACCTGGTGCTCAAGACTTCGTATCCAGTAAACCTTGTGGAGCCTTCGTAACCGAAATCCTGACCCGCAGCCGCGGCGAAACGGCTGGCCGAGCGGGCTCGTTCCCGTTGCGCATCCATCGACGCTTCGAATCCCGCCATATCCAACGAGAGTCCACGCTCTCGGGCAATATCACCGGTTAAATCCGTGGGGAACCCGAAGGTATCGTAGAGTTTGAAAACCAGATCACCCGGAATCGTTTGGTCCTGCAACGTCGCGAGCGCCTCTTCTAAAATGCGCATCCCTTGGTCGAGCGTCAGCTGGAATTGTTCCTCTTCTTTTTCCAGAACCCGTTCTATTTGAGCTTGCATGGATTTCACGAAGGGATAGGCTCCGCCCATCGTGGCCCCAAGCACACCGACGAGTTGGCAGAAGAAGGGCTCTTTGGCACCCAGTGCATGGCCATGTCGTAGCGCTCGACGAATGATTCGTCGCATCACGTAACCCCGTCCCTCGTTGGAGGGCAACACACCATCGACAATCAAAAACACGGCTGAACGCAAATGATCTGCGATCACTTTCAATGAGGGATGATCGACGTCTTCAACCGATAGGATCCGAGCCGCTTCGCGAATGATCGGCTGAAATAGGTCTGTGTCGTAATTGTTATGTACATGCTGCAAGACCGCTGCAAGTCGCTCAAGGCCCATGCCGGTATCAACACAGGGGCTCGGCAATGGGATCAAGGTGCCATCAACCTGACGATCAAACTGGGTGAAAACCAGATTCCAAATCTCAATATATCGGTCTAAATCGTCATCGGGGCTGCCAGGCGGACCGCCCGGAACGTCTGGACCATGATCGTAAAAGATTTCGGAGCATGGACCGCAAGGCCCTGTATCGCCCATCGTCCAGAAGTTATCTTTGTCTCCCATTCGACTCATTCGCTCGGGATCGAAGCCAATTTCGTTGACCCATATGTTCCAGGCTTCATCATCGCTGTCGTGAATCGTGACCCACAGCTTGTCTTTGGGCAGCTGGATGATCTCGGTTAGGAACTCCCAGCTAAAGCGAATGGCTTCACTCTTGAAATAGTCTCCAAAACTGAAATTACCCAGCATCTCGAAGAATGTGTGATGCCTTGCCGTGTAGCCCACGTTATCCAAGTCATTGTGCTTTCCGCCTGCGCGGATGCATCGTTGACAGCTCGCAGCTCGGGTGTAGCCACGATCCTCTCTCAACGCGAAGGCTTCCTTGAATTGGACCATACCCGAATTCGTGAACAGCAGAGTCGGGTCATTGTCTGGAACGAGAGAGGACGACTCGACGACGGTGTGCCCTTGACTGGCAAAATAGTCGAGATAGGCCTGACGAATCTGGTTGCTGTCCATGGGATGGGCTCCTCAGAACCCGAGACTCAGCGCTGCGGGCTCACCAATCAAAGCCGCCCATTATAAAGCAGCCGCGATGTGTTCATAGGGGAAACCGCGACTTTGGAGGAATCGTTGTCGACGCGCGCGCTCCTTAGGCGTGAGCGGCATTTCGCCTGGCTCACCATACTTCTTCGCAATGACGGACGATGCGACTTCGGACCAATCGAAGGATGATCTCGATAAAACATCGGAGACGACGACCTGGGCGACACCTTTGGATTTCAGCTCCGCCCTAATTTTGATAGGCCCCTGACCTCTGGAGGCTCGGTAACGCACCAACATTTCGGCGAAGCGAAAATCATCTTGCAAACCTGATGCTTGGAGCCGAGCGATCACCAAGGGAACCAGGCTGAGATCATCAGGAAACCGATCCTTGAGTTTCCGCTCAACTTCAAATGCGCTGTGCTCTCGTCTCGAGAGCCAATCCAGACACGCGTTGTACCGTTGCGCAAAGGCCTTTTGATTCTGCTCTTCCGATTGTGCGCTTTCTGTTCTGGATTCTTCTGTTACAAATCTTTCTGTTTCGGACCTTTCTGTTTCATATCCTTCTGTTTCGGACCAGTCTGTTTCAGGCACTTTTTTTTCGAGCGCTCTCTTTATAGATGCTTTCTTTTCAGACGCTTTCTTTTTAATTGAGTTCTTTTCAGGCGGCCTCATTGCAGATCTTATTGAATCTGGCTCTTGCATTTCTGGCCCTTCCATTCGCTCGCCCTCGGTAATCCAGCCGTTCGACTCGCCTACGGGCGCGCTTTGGGTGAGAACCGACTCTGAAAAGGCGCGGTTTCGCGTCAACGGGCGAACTGGAGAGGACGGTTTGAGGCGAGCCTCAGAAGACTGAGGCTTTAATAGGTCCGAGGCCTTCATCCAAGGCGAGCCATTGGCAACAGCACGGTCACGACCGTTCTGTTGCCCGTCTCGCTTACCTTGGTGATCGGTGGCCATCGGCAGGGAAGATACTGAGTCGGCGGTTCAATTGACTCACAGACCGCCGATCACGCATCCAGTTCCTCAACATCTGCGACGTCCGATGCGGCAGATGCTGGGTCATTGCTGAGCAATTGGCGACGTAATTCCGCTTCGATTTCCTCAGCGATTTCGGTATGCTCAAGCAAATAGTCGCAGGCATTCTTCTTACCTTGACCAATTTTATCGCCTTTGTAGCTGTACCAAGCACCGGCTTTATCCACTAAGCCTTGTTGAACACCTAAATCGATGACTTCTCCCAGGCGGTAGATACCCGTGCCATACATGATCTGAAATTCGGTCTGACGAAAGGGTGGCGCCACCTTGTTTTTGATGACTTTGACTCGCGTTTCACTGCCGACGACTTCGTCACCTTCCTTAATACTGCCAATCCGGCGGATATCCAACCGGACCGAGGAGTAAAACTTCAACGCGTTACCGCCCGTGGTGGTTTCTGGACTCCCGAACATGACACCAATTTTCATGCGGATTTGATTAATGAATATCACCAGCGTGTTTGAATTCTTGATATTCCCCGCCATCTTCCGCAGCGCTTGGCTCATTAGCCGCGCTTGCAAGCCCACATGGTGATCGCCCATGTCGCCCTCAATTTCGGCCTTTGGCGTGAGCGCCGCTACCGAGTCGACAATTACTACATCGACGGCACCAGAGCGGACCACCATGTCACAAATTTCTAATGCCTGCTCACCTGTGTCTGGCTGAGACACCAATAGGTTATCAATATCAACGCCCAAATTTTGTGCGTAGATCGGATCGAGCGCATGCTCTGCATCGATGAATGCGCAGGTTCCCCCATTTCGTTGCGCTTCAGCGATGACCTGCAACGTGAGCGTCGTTTTCCCCGACGACTCCGGCCCGTAGATCTCTACGATTCGACCGCGAGGCAACCCACCAATGCCCAGCGCGATATCCAAACCCAACGACCCCGTAGAAATCGAGGGGATTCGCGTTTGGGGGGTATCACCCAGACGCATCATGGCGCCTTTTCCAAATTGCCGTTCTATTTGAGACAGCGCCGCGGTAAGCGCGCGTTCTTTATTGGGATCTTTATCTTCTGCCACTCTTGCATCCATCGTTTTCAATCTCCTTTATGATGTCGGCCTTGCGCTTTTGAAGCAACAGTCATCGACGTCCTGCTTTGTGTGATCGAACTGAAGGGGGTGCGGTCCGTTTGCGCGCTTCCGCGTACTGCGACCCTTCCCTTCGCTTGATTGTTCTGACGGGTTTTCTCGTTTCCTGGTTGTTCCTTTCTTGCTTGTTCCCTTCCTGGTTTAACCGTTAGCCATTTGCTGACGGCTTTTTCCTTTGGTTCATTTCTCGGTTCATGTCTTGGTCCATGTCTTGGTCCATGTCTTGGTCCATGTCTTG
>Ga0255757_10005220_pt1 | contig 11532 bp, 7 predicted proteins | sample 071ome_27_FD_179957 | JGI IMG/M metagenome (GOLD analysis project Ga0255757, IMG submission 179957) | Coastal salt marsh microbial communities from the Groves Creek Marsh, Skidaway Island, Georgia - 071409AT metaG (version 2) | ecosystem: Environmental > Aquatic > Marine > Intertidal zone > Salt...
CTGTGTATGCCGTCGGTACAGAAGTTCTCACATTAAGAGAACGATCAATCTGAATGAAGCGGTTATGCCAATCAGAGTGTAAAGCAATCATCCCGTCCCCTGCGTCGACGACACGAAATCTCTCCCAACCCCAACTACTAGGTAGTGCATTCCACGCTTGGGTACCGGACCCGTCTATAGTCCCGTCATCCCTCATGCGCAGGAATCGATTGGCTTTCGCGCTATGCAGAGCGATTCGACCATTGCCTGCATCAACGACTCGGAATCGCTCGAGTGTCCAATCCCAAGGTAAACGTTCCCAGTCCTTCTCAGAGGATACTTGGACAGTGCGATCCGTATTCATTTTCAAGTATCGATTATATTTGCCAGAATGTAAAGCAATCTCAGCACCGATTGGCAATCGCGTCATTACCACTCGGAATCTCTCCCAGGTCCATTCGCTCTTCGGGGGCATGTTCATGTCGCTCCAGTAAGGATGAGTTGCATCTGTGCTGGCATCATCACGCATGCGAACGTAGCGCTTATGATGCGGAGAATAGATTCCTATTTCGCCATCCCCAGCGTCGACTATGCGAAAACGTTCCCACGTCCAATCAGCTGGAAATGCATCCCAACTTTTCTCCGGAGATGCGTCCAAGCGCGCGTTGTCTCTCATGCGAAGGAACCGATTCGTCGCGGCGCAATGAAACGCAACGTCTCCGTCACCAATATCGACGATGCGAAACCGCTTCCAATTCCAATCTGAAGGCAAAGCGTTCCAATCCTTCTGGTGCGAGCCCGTGACGTAACCTCCGTTTGGTATCGTCAGGAACCGGTTGTGCACTGTTGAGTGAAGCGCCACCTCGGCGCCAATCCACCAACGGTTCGTCCCAGCTGGACCGATGTCCGAACCTGCGAACGCCCCACCTTCCGCTGGAAGAGGTCGAGACGCACCCGCCGCCTCGGCGACGAACCTAGTCCCCGTCGCGATCGCAAACAGGATGGCGACGGCGAGAGCCATGGCGCGCGAGCTTCGGCGTCTCATCTCCCCGCTCGCTCTCGCTCGCTCCCTACGACTCAAGCCCTCTTTCCGCTCGACAACACCGGGCTCGACGAAGCACGAAACCCTCAGACCCTCTTTCGTCACGGTCGTGCGTCCCGTCTCGTCGCAGTCGCTCGTTCGCTGCCGTCCTCGCGTCGCGTTCGAACGATCCTGTTCCCAACACCCAAAGAGAAGGATCCAACACCCAAAGAGAAGGATCCGGATTCGACGTGAACACTCGACCGACGAAATCCGACCTCGGGGTTCGCTCAGCGGTCGACCGCGAGTTTCCGCGTAGCACGTTCGCGCGCCGGCGGCTGGCCGTCTCGCTCGCGAGTCGTCGGGCGTGCGTCGCGCTCTCTCTCTCGCGCCGATTCGCGCCACTGACGCCGGTACTGTACCGGCGGTACATTAGGCCTGCTGCACCTGTATCAGGCTGATACCGTATCAGTGTATCAACGTATCAGACTTTTTGTATGTGCAAACAGTGTGAAAACTGCCGATTCTGATACGTATCAGGAAATTCCTGATACGAGATTCAAGCACTCCTACGGTACATCTACCCAATCGTGTTTGTTCGAGTCACGAGCGGTCAATCTGTTTTTTTCGAGGGTCTAAAAACAGTTGTTACAACAGCTGGCCCACGCGCGGACGACGGGCGAGAATACTGAGACGAGTTGGAGGAAGAATCACTTTTGACGCTCCTTTTTCCACTTAAAGTGCGAAGACGTCGTCCCGTCTGGATTGGTCTTGGTGATTTTCACCTTGTGTCCCTTTGCGTGCGAGACAATCTTTTGCATGGCTAAATCTTGAGACATTTGCTTGAGCTTTTTGGCGCGTTCGTCGTACGCGCTGAGCGTCTTGTACGCGCCGCGTTGCATTCTGGCGAGTTTTTTGACGGAAATCTCAGGAACGATGCCGGCGCTCGTGCCGACGCCGCCGTCTTGATTTCTCACGCCCACGACGGCGTCTTCTGCCTCCAACTGCGATTTTCGCGGGCGATTGAAGGATCGACCGACGAGTTCCGGCGCCGTGTCAAAGTGCTCCGCCGCGTCAAAATTCTTCGCCTCCTCCTCCGTATCCACAAACACGGTGTGCTTGCGCCGTTTATCCCCTATGCCGATACCGTGCAAATTCTTCTTCATCTTTTCCACCCTTTTCGCCTCCACACCAGCCTTCAACTGCACGTACTTGACGTCTTGCGTCTTCATCACTCGCAACTCCTCCTCTGTGTACTTGTTCTGCTCAGAGCTTCTCGCCACGTGCACGCCATCCTCCGTTTTCGACCGCTGCATCGCAAAGTAAAACTCATCCGGGTTTCTATACGCTGCCTTGCGTTTCAACGCGTTGATCGCATCCTCCTTTTTGTGGTAATCCCTCGCTCGAAGCACGTAGTCCTTCTTCTTTTCCAGCAGACCCAAGCGTTTGCGTTCACTCGGTTGCGACCGCTCCTTGTGCGTCTTGCGTTTCACCGCGTTTCGAAGCGCGCTCGACATTGCGCGCCGCTTTCAGTTTTATCTATCGCGCGCGCTTTCGGCGTCGAATTCCTATTCGTGTTCGCGTCGTCGGGTCGCGTTCTGGTGCCACCGGCGCGCGCGTGCGTCTCGAGCCGCCGCCGCAGTCAGTCACCCCTCGAATTTTTTACGGTTCACGAACCGTCAATTTTCACTCTGATGGATGATTTCTGACTTCCGACGAAGCGTTCGTCGCGCGCAACCAACAGCTCTGCTCTGCACACCGCCACCCCGCGCTCCGTGGGCCCCGTTCGGTCGTCCACCCGGACGCGTCGGCATGACGACGACGACGTCGACGCCGACGCCGACGCCGACGACGGAATCGGAGGCGTACGATGCGTTGGGGCTGCGGCGAGGCGCGGATGCGTCTGAAATCAAAGCAAAGTTTCGAGCGTTGGCGTTAACGACGCACCCGGATGCGGTGTCTGGGGATCGGGAGAGGTTTCGGGCGATCGTTCGCGCGAAAGAAATACTCTTACGTTCGTCGTCTTCGTCGTCTTGGGGCGGGTTCACGGCGGCTGAGACGGCGGCGAGGCGGGCGAGTGAGAATAAACTACCGAGGCACTTTCACGGTTTCGTCTTTGCAACCGTTGCGGTGCTCGTCGGTTTGGCGTACGTTCGGACGCATGCGGAGGACAGGAAAGAGGCGCGGTCACCGCTCGTGCGTCACGCGTTGGGTTTGCCGGAGAGGAAGAGCGCGGATGGCCGGGTTGATGGATGCTGAGGAAAAACTTTTAGAGCGTTTTAGTTGCGTTGTGTATTACCTGTTGTAAAATTGTTCGCGAGAAGAAGACTCAACCTATCAACGCTGCTTCACCTTGACGCTCTTATTCGTCCACCAATCCTCGGCGAGAACGACAATCTTATCACCCTTCCACAACCGAAGCGCGGTGTCCTTTCTCGGGGAAATTTTCAGCATGCCGTTTGAAAGCAAGACGCCGACAGCGATTTCGTCGCGCTCTCGCGCGCGTTCGCAGAGCACGCCCCATGTCAACTCGCCGTCTTCCTCGACGCTGAATTCGTCGTACGGACGAATATAAAGCTCCTTACCATCCTTTTCGAGCAAAAAGTCAAACAAACCGGCCAACTTTGGGTTTGCCGAAACCTGAAGGAGAGCACCGCCGATCAAGTTGTCGTGCAAGATGATGTCGAGCGTGCCAATGTTTGCGTAAACATCCTCCGCCACTCTCTTGGTCACTTCTTCGTCTAATTCCGCCACGATGTGTGGAGCGTGACCCGTGTTCGCGGTCTTTGCTAAGTGAGCGATTTGCATGACCGATGCCAGGGCGTAGCTGCTAGTGGGATCATTCGGACCATCTGGAGGCATAATCAAGACGGAGCCCGCCTCTTGAATCTTGAGCTTTTCAAGAGTCGCTCGTTCCATGGCGTCCGCCTTGATGTGCTTGACGGCGCAGCACTGGTTGCCCTTCAACTCTCGTCCGGGAATGTCAGCGTTCGAAACAACGGTGATTTTCGATCCCGGAGGCGCCAAAGTGAGCATGTCTTGCAGGCAATCTGAGCTGTCAGAGTTCCATCCCAACATGAAAATATTACGAGCCGCGGGAAGTTTGATCGGACACCTCTTCATGATGACCGATTGACTACCAGACTGCGGTATGAAGACGTCTTCCACTCCGTCTTTTCTCTTGCGGAATTCCTTTTCAATGACAGACTTGTTCTCCGCAATCACCACGACTTCGCCTCTCGAGGAGATGAGATGGTCGTCGCCCGGGCCCAAGATGAAGTCACCGCTATCAGAGGTGAGCCCGACGAGCGTGGCGCTGTTAAACATTCTCCACGCCTCTCTGAAGGTTTTCCCAGCGAGAGAAGGATGGGAGAAGGTGTAAAACTCACAGCTTTCGTCAGACTGAAGCATGAGATCTTCGAAGAGTCGACATCCTCCTGGTTGCATGACTGAAAATGCCTTGAGTTTAGAGAGCTCAGAGGTCCCGTTTACAAACGCCACCTTGCCGGCGTTCTTGTCTGATCTGTTCGTCAAGTCAACCGCTAAAGTCACGTGGCTTTCGTGATCACTCAAACGATGAGGCACTTGAACGATGATGTCGGGTTGCTTGCCGCTCGTGTTCACGTCTGACCTCACGTTGAGCACGGTCGCAGCCTTGTTGCTTTCAATCGTGCCTGTGTCGTCTCCGTCCTCGTGCAAGACGACTATGCGTTCGGCGTTCCACGCGTTGACGCGATCCAAATCTTCTGCGTCGTAACCTTGACCCTGTCGAGTCACGATTGTGATTTCAGGGAACTCAGAGAGCTCATCAGCGATGATATTATCCATCTCCCCCTTGTCTCTAGCGGCGAGTAGCACGACGGGCTTTTGGAAACCAATGCCTTCGCTCTTCGCCACGGCAATTTGCTTGAGCAACGGAATCAATTGCTTGTTCCAGTTGACAATCACGGTGTGATCCTTCTCGTAAACCTTGCTGTTTCCATTCTTCACCTCGTCAACCTTGCTCGCGATTTCGTCAGAGACGACACCGATGAGAATGGCAAAGGTAAACATGCCGATGAAGACGATGAGTTGCGCGACGATGATGGTCTTCAGGCTCTCTTCCGCGGTACTATCGGCACCTGGAACGTCATTCATCCAGTAAAACGTCTTTGCGATGGATTCCCCCCACTCTTCTTCGCTCACGTGTTTATATATCGCCGCCGCACCGAGCACGAGCGGCACCATCGCCGTCATGATCACCAGTATCTTACCGTACAGCGGCCACTCAAACACCCGTTGCGCGACGTACACCCCGTTATTCTTAACGTCATCAATCTTCCTCGCCAGGCTCGACCGTCCGTTGGACGCCACCACAGCTTGCGGTCGCATCGCCCATCCACCCCCGAGCGCGAACACCGCGACGCACGCGCTTCCGACAGCGCTCAACCTCAGCGACGGCGATTCCCAACCACTCTTCTTCGTACCCGCGTCCTCGACGACACTCTCCCCGCGCATCACCAACATCGCGCGTTCCGACGTCCTCACCCTTCGTCGCTCCTCGTGACGACGACGACATTCATTCTCTTTATCCCCTTCACCCGTCGTCGCTCCCAACGCTCGGCAGCCGCCGCCGCCGACGCGCGTTCGACGTTGCCGACGCGCGTAATCTTGTTCCCAATTCCCATTCCCACCGACCCGCGGTGTTCTCTTCGTCGTCGTCGTCGTCGTCGTTCGTCGTTCGACGATTCGTCGCACGACGATTCGTCCTCGCGTCGATAACGAACTCGGCGTCGTCGTCATCCTTCGCATCGTCCACGTCGGGACGTTCGACGACTGAGGAGTGGACCGCGTCGCGAAAGGATCGATTCAGTCTCTCAGTCGACCACGCGCGCGTGCGGTTCAACACGGTTGTGGAAATTCCATCTCTTGGTTCGGGACTCGTCGTTGTTAGACATGGGACTCGCACTCGCGCACTCGCGCACTCGCGCACGCAACGAACGATGATGATGTTTGCGCTTCGCGGTGGAGCGGTGTTCCTTCGACGAACCCGGGGGCGAGGGGCGACGACGACGACGACGACGACGGGGGTATCGACGAGGATGTCGAGCGCGGCGTCGGCCGGTGGGAGCGGTGGTGGGTCGTCGTCTTCTTCTGGAAAAGTTGAGTTTGAGACGGTCGGGGTCGTTCGAAGGAGACTGCGTGAACTGGAGACGCGCGTGGAAGCGGCGCTGGCGATCGCGGACGTCGCGGGACTTCGGTCGAGGTACGAAGAGTTGGATGCGGCGAGCGGGGCGGGGGATTTGTGGGATGAGCCGAAAAGGGCGAGGACGGTGATGGCGGAGTTGGCGGAGACTAGGGAAGAGTTGGAAGCGGCGAGGGCGTTTGAGACGCACGTGGACGATGCGAGGACGGCGTTGGAGCTAGCAGAGGCTGGAGAGGTGGAGAGTGAGATGGATGAGATGTTGAAAGAAGCGGTGGCGAGCGTGGATGCGTTGGATAGCGCGTTGGACGCGTGGGAACTGAGACGGCTATTGGGCGGTAAGTACGACGCATTTGGCGCCGTGGTGCAAATTTACGCCGGGGCTGGCGGATTGGACGCGCAGGATTGGACGGAGATGCTCGAAAAGATGTATTTGGGTTGGTGCGAGAAACGAGGGTTCGGTGTGCGCGTGACGGAGCGACTCGAGGGTGAAGGCGGGGGCTTGAAGACGGCGACGTTGGAGGTGGACGGACGCTATGCGTACGGTTACCTGAGCGCCGAAAAGGGTACACACAGACTCGTCAGACAGAGTCCGTTCAACAAAGACGCGACGAGGCAGACCAGTTTCGCGGCGGTGGACGTCATACCCCTGTTTGAGGATGACATGGATGAGGTGGTGAGTCTGCCGGATAGTGACTTGGAAGTATCGACAATGCGAAGCGGAGGTCCTGGCGGGCAAAATGTCAACAAACTCGAGACTGCCGTGCGAATTAAACACGTTCCGACTGGTATTTCCGTTAAGTGTGATGAGCATAGGACGCAACAGGCTAACAAGCAAGCGGCGATGCTCCGTCTCAAGGCGAAGCTCATCGCAGTCGCTGAAGAGGCGCGCGTGGCGGACATCGCTGCTCTTCGTGGCGATGTCGTCAAGGCGGAATGGGGACAGCAAATACGCAACTACGTACTACACCCGTACAAGCTCGTAAAAGATGTGCGTACCGGTGAGGAGACGAGCGACGTGGCAAAAGTGTTAGGGGGTTCATTGGATGAGTACATGAATTCATACCTGCGATGGAAGGCAGCTTCATCCGAATAGACTAATTCTATGGAGTCTTTATTACAAGTGTAAATATATGTTTGCGTAGAGAGTACACAACAACGCCTCTAGCCCCAGAACGAATCGACAGTCTTTGAGATTTTCTCCTTGTGACCGCGTCCGTGCCTCTCCTTTGAGTGATTCACCTTTGACACGTAATTGCTGTTTCTCGCACTTTTCCGTTGCTTTTCCAGCTTTAAGCGCTGACGAATCGCCTCAGCAGCCGCGACTGGATCGACAGAGAACATTGAAGCCGTCTCCATCTTGAGTCTCCTTTCGGCTTCTTTGCGTTCTTTTCTGAGCTCCGCTTTCGTCGGTGCTGTTGCGGGACTTTTGGGTCTCTTGTCCTCAGCGCTTTCCGAGCCGCTTGCCGACGGTTCATCGTATTTTCTATGATTAAACTTTTGCATCGGGACAACTTCCTCGTCGTAAGTTCCTCGTCGATTGAAATCACCCTCATCATTTATCGCCGCCTGGACTTGCGCCGCTAGTTCCGCAATCTCATCGTCATTGAGCTTCATGTCGTACTGTTGCGTGTCCTCTTCATCAATCTCTTCGCCCTCTTCATCAATCTCGTCGTCCTCTTCTTCCTCCGACTCGTCTTCTGAATCAAAGTCTTCATCCGAATCGTCAGACTCTCTTCCTTTTTCATGAATCGCTTGAGTGTATTCCTCGAGCTGTTGCACTTGGTTTCTTGTGAAACCACTGGCGCGCAACTGCACATCAATCGCTTGACTGGGATCTATGCATGATGTGATCTCCTTGAAATCGGGATCAGGCTCGCCGAGAGGATCCTCCTCCGCGCGATAGTCCCAGTGCCGAAGGAAAAACTTGTGTAAACACTTGACATCGCGCCAGAAGAGCTCTTCGGCGTTGGGGTGGTTCGTGGAGATCATTTGAGGGAAATCGATGATGACGAGCCTTTGCTTGTCGTCGAGCATCAAGTTGAACTCGTTGTAATCGCAGTGAACCAAACCATGCTTCGCGAGCTTGACGATGTTTTGCATACAGTCGCGGTAAATATCACCAGTTCTTTCCGGGTTCCGAATCTGTCTCAAGGGGGCGCCACGGACGATAGACATGAGCACTGCGTGTCTGTTCAAGTCAATGGGTTCCGGAACGGGAAAGCCGTACTCGTGCAAAGCAACCATAAATTGGTGTTCTTTCAGAGCCGCAAGCCTGGACAAATACAACCAATTGTACTGAGTTCGCTTACCGAGGTAGTCTCGCTTACTCTTGACGTCCCGGAAAGACGTTCTCCCCAAGCGGTGGAGCTTGAGTGCCATCTGTCTCCCGTCGCCGTCGATGACCTCGTACACATCGGACTCTTTACCGACACCAATCTTCCTACCCACCCCCGAGATGACTCCTCGATTAACGAACGATTTCAAAGCCAAGAAATCGTACCCGAGCGGTGTCAATCGATACCCATCGTACTCTTTGTTTTCGTGATGCACCAACTTGTGCTTGAGGAGCTCCTTGATGTGCTTGAAGCCACCACCGCGTTTGAGTCCGGCGATGGCGTTGATGAGCTGCACGGGCACAATCTCGTGGTTCTTCATGCCCATCTCTGTCGCGACGAGCACGCGCCATGTGTCCTTCTCGAGGTAGCGCAGAACGTTGACGTCAAACTTCATGACTGGCGGCGGCGGCTGAGGGACGACGCGCTTTCGTGTTCGCTTTCGTCTTCTGGAGAAAGCCGAGCGTTCAAGGCTCTGAAACGCCCACTGAAGGTGTCTTTATCGTCTCCAAGCGAGTCCAGCGCGTGAGAAGAGGGTCGATGAGGCGAACACTGGCGGGAGCTTGGAAAGAGTGGCTTGCGAGCCACGAGCGAGTGCGCGAGTGTGTTTCGGACTCCGAACACAAATGTGTGATGATATTACAACAGGATGTCTGCGTCATGCTTGCGCGCTTCGTCGATGTATCTGCTTAAACTACATTCATATCATCGCTGACTCATCGCGGTTCAGCGCGGACTGCCGCGAGGCGAGCGTCGCTGAAAGTTGTGAGAGTCGGGCGTGCGTGCTGCCATCGATGACGAGCGGCGGTGTGATGTGTAAACTCGGCGCCTCGCCGATCAAAAACTGCAAAAGAGTCTGCGCCCGTCCGTAAATGTCCAAGGCAATTTGTTTGTTTTCCGACAACTCCTCGCGAACGCCCTCTTTCGCGAGCCGGCATATTTTTTCGTACACTAATTCCATTCCATCTGGAAGCGTTGCATCCGTATCGAAACCGGCGGCGCGGCAAGCCGCCGCCGCCTTCTCCGCGCGAGTATGCGCGGCGCAGAACGCTTCCCTGATTCTTACAGTTGCCCTTTTGGCGCTCACAGCCATCGAACTATTACTGGGTGAGTGGTTACTCGATGAAGTACTCGTGCTCGCGCTCGTGCCGCTCATGGCAATTGAGTTCTTCCTTTCCATGGAGAAGATTTCAGATGCGAATTTGTGCGCCGAGCGCAGAGCTTCGAGTGATACGAGCCCGAGCGCCAAGGCTTCAAGTTTATTGCCGAGGTTCCATTGCTCCATCGATGTATCGCGCAAAACAGCGGATGCCTTCTCGAGTACGCCGACGCGCACTCCAAGATGCATAGCTTGTATTTGCGACTGCGTTTGGCATCTCGCCGGCGGCATAAACACCCCTTGTTCTCCGGGAGAGCTGTCGCGAGAGCCGCGCGCTCGGCCACCAAATGTCGCCACTGGGCCATCACTTGGACTCGGCGACATTCGAGAGAGAGGAGACGAGCCCAAAGAGGAAGGGCGAAACGAAGAGGGTCGCATTGAACCTGGAGATGAAACCAAAACATAGTCAGAGCCAATGTTCACTCGTTCAGAGCTATCCATTCGCGCCTTTGACGCAGAGATGGGATAACTCGGACGATTCCAAGATTTTGAACTTGGTGTCGTCGTCGTCCTCGCCGCCGTCCTCGCCGCCGTCGTATCCATTTCATTCGGTGGTGATACACTATTACTTTCAATATCCATGTCAAATGTCATCGTCTCGCTTTCGTCGCTGTGCCCACTTCCCGAAGAGCCGTCGTGTTGCTTTTCAGCGTTCGACGGAGTCTTTGGGATACCGAGACCGACCTCAGTTTTGAAAAACGGATGATTGAAAAACTTGTCAAACGATATTCGGTCCGCAGCGTTTCTGTGCAGCAAACCTCTCAAGAGATTGATGCATTCTGGAGATAACTCCTTCGCGATTTCCATGGGAATTTTGAATTCAGTCTTTTGAATGTTTCGCAAAAGTTGCACTTGGTTTTGTCCCGTGAACGGAACCGTGCCGACCAACATTTCAAACAAAATCGTCCCAACGCTCCACAAATCTGCCTTGGCGTCGTACTTTTGATAGTTTAGAACTTCTGGAGCCATGTAAAGAGGACTACCGCACACGGTGTCCGCCATTCCTTCGCTATCTCTGATGTACCTGGCGAACCCGAAATCTGCAATCTTAAGCTCCGCGTCCAAACCATCCGAACTGAGCAACAAATTCTGTGGTTTGAGATCTCGATGGATGAGTTGAGCCTTGCGCATCGCCCTAAGCCCCTCGGCGAGCTGCTTCATGAAACGTCTCGCTGAGGCTTCGTCCATGCGTCCGTGCTTCTTGATAAACTGGCTCAAATCCCCCCCTCCGCAGTACTCCAAGACGATGTAAACCGTTTCTCCACTCGTCTCCATGTCGATGAATCGCAAAATGTTCTCGTCTCTCATCCTGCGCATCACCTCAACCTCGAGCTTGAGACTCTCCTTGAGTTTTTTGGATAATCTCTCGCACGCAATCTCCTTCACCGCCACGCACTGTCCCGTCTTCGCGCAGCTCCCGCGCCAAACCGTCGCAAAAGACCCTCGCCCTAGTCTTTCACCGAGAACCCACCGTTCTCCGACGACGCGGCGCGTCTCCCCGTTTCCTTCTCGACCAACATCCTCCCCGTCGGTTCTCCCCCTCTCCCGCGCGTCTCGCTTCATCGCCTCCCCACCGCGAGCCAACCCAGTGACCTTTTCCCGGACGTTCTTCGTCAACCACGCCGTCGGCGACATCATCTCGTCTTCCTCTTCACCGTCCGTCCGTCCGTCCGTCCGTCGCCCGCGCGCGCCCCCCCTCTAAAACAATCTAGTCGCACAAGAGCGATGAAAAAAAATCAAAAAAAGACTTCGAACGAGTCGAATCGAATCGACCGCGCCACCGACGAACGAACGACGGAACGAGACCAAGGCGCGGGCGCGCACCCGTCCTCCGTCGTCGCGAGCCACCCCGCGT
>Ga0255757_10005228_pt1 | contig 11527 bp, 9 predicted proteins | sample 071ome_27_FD_179957 | JGI IMG/M metagenome (GOLD analysis project Ga0255757, IMG submission 179957) | Coastal salt marsh microbial communities from the Groves Creek Marsh, Skidaway Island, Georgia - 071409AT metaG (version 2) | ecosystem: Environmental > Aquatic > Marine > Intertidal zone > Salt...
GGAATCGTTGCCCGCATTTGGGAACGCCGCTGGAATGGCAGGAAGACCAGTTTCTGGATCCGGATGGCGCCCTCATTCAGTGCTCAACCCACGGAGCATTATTCCAGATTGAAGATGGACACTGCCTGGCAGGACCTTGCCGCGGCAAATATCTTCAGCCCGTACCTTTTTCAATTGATGACGGCATGATCTGTGTAGAAGACAGACACCTCAAACCACCGCAAATCGTCTGACCCGGACCTCTCACAACACAATGGGGATCCTGTCTTGCAGCGAGATGGTGCCACCTTCCACGTCAAAATCAGTTCTGTAAGCCAACAATTCCACACCGGCATCGGCTGCTGCACGCAACAGTCTGCCGTATTCCGGATCGATTTCATCAGCCGGCGAAACCTGTTTGATGCCGCTATGTTGAACACAAAAAAACAGGACCGCACGTGAACCCTCAGCTTTCATCAGCATGAGTTCCTGCAAATGCTTTTGCCCCCTGGTCGTCACGGCGTCTGGGAAAAGACCTTTGCCATCGCTTACCCCGAGACTGACATTTTTTATTTCCACAAAACAGGGAATTCGCTGGGGATGTTCCAGCAGAATGTCGATGCGGCTACCCTGCTCCCCATACTTGACCTCCCGTTTAATTTTTTCATAACCACTCAGTTCTGGCACCATCGCGTTCTCCAACGCTTCAAAAACCAGCGCATTGGCTCGTCCCGTATTGATGCCTACCAGATTAGCACCATCTATCTCTATAACTTCCCAGGTGTGGGGATATTTACGCCCGGCATTGCTCGAAGTGGAGAACCAGACTCTGCTACCAGGTTGCTGGCAATTTTTCATCGAACCCGTGTTAGGACAATGAATGGTAATCGCCTTACCACCTGCCAATTTGATATCTGCAAGAAACCGTTTGTATCGCTTTACAAGAATGCCTTGCTGTAACCCGCCTTTTATTTCCATAGCCAGGATTCCTAACCCAGCGCTTGTGAAAGGCGCTCCGCAGCTTTCACGAGATTTTCCATACTGGTTGTGAAGGCAAACCTCACAAACTTGCTTGCATCGTAATCACCAAAATCAGTACCCGGCGTAATCGCAATACCATGCTGTTCCAGCATATTGCGACAGAAATCTTCTGAATCGGTCGAAAACTTGCTGATATCCGCATAAATATAAAAAGCACCCTGAATCGTATCTGGTAATAAAAACCCAATTTCAGATAGCGCCTGAGACAAAAAATCTCGTCGTTGGCGGAATGCCTCTCTGCGCTCTTCAAATATCTCCTGGGCTGCAGGCGTAAAAGCTGCCAATGCTGCATATTGGGCGATGCTAGGTGCGGATATATAGAGATTTTGTGCGAGTATATTGGCCGATTCAATATTGCTTTCCGGAACGACTATCCAACCTAGCCTCCACCCAGTCATACCGTAGTACTTGGAAAAACTATTTACTACAAAACATTCATTATCTATTTCCAGTGCACTTGGCAGGTCATCAACGTAGTGCAATCCGTGATAGATTTCGTCCACCAACACGTGCATTTCACGTTCTCTGGCCCACTGACAAATAGTATGTAATTCGCTTCGCGTAAGGATGGTGCCCGTTGGGTTACTGGGCGAAGCCAGCCACACCCCAGTGGTATTCTCAGTTCTACATGCTTCCAGCTTGTCGACACCGGGTTGAAAATTATCTTGAGGGCCCACGGGCACCAATTGAGGGTGCGCAGACATCAAGTTAATGAAATTGCGCACACAAGGGTAAGCCGGGTCGCTCAGCAGAATGCCGTCACCACTGTTTACCAACAAATGAGCAAGTAATGTCAATCCAGCACTCGCCCCGGGAGTTATCAGGACACGCTCCGGCGCAATTTTCACTCCGTATCGGGAGGCATACATATCAGCAATATAAGCGCGCAGGGGCTGGATTCCGGGAGCCTCAGTATACTGCGTGCGCCCCTCGTCAAGGGCCAACTTGGCTGCCTTGATTATAGGTTCGGCAGACGTGAAGTCCGGCTCCCCGACTTCCATGTGAATCACATCCCGGCCTGCACTGGCCAGCTCTTTGGCCCTTTGCATTACCGTCATGACACGAAATGGATTGACTGATTTCAGCGCCCTGCTCAAGGTCGGTTGCTTTTCCATCGATACCTCAGGAGGCGTGTTTGAATTAAACTTGCAGCATATAACGCAAGATCGTCATTATAGAGCATGAAAATGTGCGAACTAGGAAATATTGACTATATAGAGTCAATGGTTGGCCAAATTTTTGTGTTGATTATTTTTATAGCATCCCTGTGCGGAATCTGGTAGCTTACCCAGCTTTCTAAAAACCGAGGGAGCTTTTTCCTTTACAGCAGGTCAATAAAATGCCCTGTTTTAGTGGATTGAAGCTGCATTTAGAGACCAATTGAAACCAGATCTGGCGTGGCCTGCTTGCAATAAAGTTGGCACATCACTGACCAGTCCCTGGACTGAGAGAGGCATTACATACTATGTCTAGCACCCAAACCCCGGAAGCCCGTCCGGTACTTAAAAATTTCGTTCCTTACAAGCCCAAGCGCGGTGAGGAATACATGAATGAAAAGCAACGGGACCATTTTAAGCAGATTTTGCTGGATTGGCGAAATCAACTTATGCAGGAAGTGGATCGTACTGTGCACCACATGCAGGATGATGCGGCGAATTATCCTGACCCGGCTGACCGTGCCACCCAGGAAGAAGAGTTCAGCCTGGAACTGCGCACCCGTGACCGCGAACGTAAATTGATCAAGAAAATCGACAGCACGATCGAGGCAATAGCGCAGGATGATTACGGTTATTGTGAATCCTGCGGCATCGAAATTGGCATTCGGCGCCTGGAAGCCAGACCTACCGCCAATAAATGCATAGACTGCAAAACACTTGATGAAATCAAGGAAAAGCAGCTGGGCAGCTAATCGAAATCGGGGCTGGCGATCTAGCCAGATGTCCAGCCTCAAACAATATCTCGGTCGCTACTTGTTCCTGATTGCCCGCACTACTCGGTCAACCAACCTGAGCAAGCTACTTGTGACATGAGCACACCCGCAGAAAAATACATCGGACGCTTTGCGCCTTCGCCCACTGGACCGTTACATTTCGGTTCATTGCTTGCTGCCATGGCAAGCTATCTTGATGCACGAGCCAGCGGGGGCACATGGCTGGTGCGAATGGAAGACCTCGACCCACCGCGTGAACCCCCGGGTACAGCGGATTTAATTCTCAGGCAGCTAGAAGCATTCGGACTAGAATGGGATGGTGAGATTCTCTACCAGAGTCGACGTCTTTACGCATACGAGGAAGCTCTGGCTGAGCTGACAAACCAGAATCTATGTTTCGTCTGTGATTGTTCACGTGCTCGCATCAAATCGATGGGTAACATCTATGGTGGCTTCTGTCGGGAGAGCCAGAAGCCATTTGAGAATGGTTTGGCTGTGCGGGTTAAAGTGCAATCTCAAACCCTCTGCCTCGACGATCTGGTGCAGGGATCTTATGTGCATGACCTGGAAAGCGAAACCGGTGACTTTGTCATTTTGCGCAAAGATGGGTTATTCGCTTATCAATTAGCCGTTGTCGCAGATGACGCATTCCAGGAAATTACTCATGTCATACGCGGCTACGATCTAATGAACTCGACTCCAAGACAGTACTACCTGCAACAACTGTTGCAGAAACCGCACCCTCAATACGGCCATGTACCAGTAATAGTCAATGACAAAGGGCAAAAACTCAGCAAGCAGCACTACGCTGATTCTGTTGACGCTGATTCTGCAGGTGAACAAATCTGGCAAGTTCTTGACGCCCTCAACCAGAATCCGCCAGATGACTTGCTGCAGGCCAATCCAGCAGTTCTATTACAATGGGGCATCGAGCATTGGGATATACAGGCTGTACCCAAGTTAGCTAATATCAACCAAGCAAGCCTTCTGTAACGGATTTCAAGTGTATATCCCTCGACCCATACTTATTTTACTGGTCATCATCTATCTGCTGTTTCTTCTCAGTGTCGACTGGATTAATGCGGCTGACGGGGCCTGGTACAGACCCTTTTTTATCGGTTTCCTGATAGTCGTTGTTGCAGCCTGGGCACATCGGGAGCGGGAAACAGATGAATTTTGAACTCGCAACACTGATAGCGCTTGGCAGCGGCTATCTGGCATTGCTTTTCGGTATCGCCTTCCTAACTGATCGAGGCTACATACCTACCCGAATTGTTCGTCACCCAATAGTTTATGTATTGTCGCTCGGAGTTTTTGCCAGCGTCTGGGCCTACTACACATCGGTCGGTAATGCATTGAGAGATGGATATGGTTACCTGGCAAATTCAATTGGAATTTCGCTCGCGTTTGTCCTTTCCCCCCTCTTGCTCAAACCTATACTTGAGTTGACTCGCACTTATCAACTTTCTTCACTTGCTGACTTGCTGGCATTTCGTTACCGATCACCCTGGGCCGGGACATTGGCCACACTGGTTACTCTCATTGGCGTCACTCCCTTAGTATCGTTACAGATCCGTGCAGTATCGGATACTGCGGACATACTCTCTCCAGAAGCTGATCAGACATCTGTTGCCATTGGTTTCTGTATAATTATTACAGTGTTCGCGATTCTTTTTGGCACATCCAGAAGCGCTGGCCGAACCAGACATGACGGGCTGGTGATGGCAATTGCTTTTGAGTCGCTGGTTAAACTCGTCGCTTTCCTTCTGGTTGGTATCTTTGCAATTTATGCAGGATTTGGCGGCGTCGCCGAACTGGATCAATGGCTGGCACAACAACCAGAATTAATTAACAGGTTAAAAAGCACCGATTATTTCAGCTCGTTTCATGTCATGGCTCTGCTTTTTTTCACTGCCAGCGTTGCCATGCCCCACATGTTCTACTCAACTTTTAATGAAAGTAATGGACAGAGAGCACTGTCGTTCGCCAGCTGGGGATTGCCACTGTATTTTCTGCTGCTGAGCCTTCCTGTATTGCCAATTCTTTGGGCAGGCATCCAGAGTGGTTCTGCAGTCCAGGTAGAATACTTTCCGGTTGTACTTGGCGTAGAGTACCAAATGCCATTCTTTACCATCCTCGCTTATCTAGGTGGACTTTCGGCTGCAAGCGGGCTGATTATTGTCATAACTCTGGCCATGTCCAATATGTGCCTGAACCACCTGATCTTGCCAATCCAGCAACCAACAGGAAAACATGATATCTATCGCTGGTTACTCTGGCGCCGCCGATTGCTCATCACCGCATTAATCTGGGCCGGATTCCTTTTTCACTATTTACCCGATGACAGAGCAAGTATTGAACTAATTGGTACGGTTGCCTTCACTGCGGGACTGCAGTTCTTGCCAGGTATCGTTTCAATTCTTTACTGGCCCCAGGGCAACAAAAAAGGGTTTATGACCGGGCTCCTGGTTGGCGTCGGAATCTGGTTCGCGTTTCTGATGCTACCCATTTTTACAAATGCAGAAATTCTGACGCTTGGGGACATTAACTGGCGTGAACTCGCGGCGCTTTCCCTGATTGCCAACAGCCTATGCTTTGTTGGAGTTTCCTGGTTTTCCTCGACTTCCGACGAGGAACGCAGCTCCGCCGACACCTGTACGTTGGATACTATAAAAAGACGCAAACGTAGCGGTCTCGTGGCAAAATCTCCCGAAGATTTCATCAAGAGCCTGAGCAAACCACTCGGAGATCAGACAGCAACTCGCGAAGTGCTTCAGGCGTTAAAAGATCTGAATATTGGACGTGATGATAATCGACCATATGCGATGCGTTTGTTGCGCGCTCAACTTGAAGCAAACCTATCAGGCCTGCTTGGCCCGTCCATCGCCAGGGAATTAATTGACGGCTACTTGCCGTACAGCATCGTTTCAGAACATGGCAGTGCAGACCTCAATGTAATCGAGAATCGAATCGAGGCCTATCGCAGCAATTTATCCGGCATGGCTGCTGACCTCGACAATCTTCGGCGTTACCACAGGCAAATTCTGCTCGATCTGCCTTTAGGCGTTTGCTCGCTAACTTTCGACACAGAAATCATTATGTGGAACCGGGCCATGGAAGAATTTACCGGAATAGATGAAGGTAACGTGGTTGGTTCACAATTAAGCGAGTTGAAGGAACCCTGGCTTTCTCTGCTAATGGATTTTATTGAAGAGAAAAATGTCCAGTCGGCAAAACACTACTTCGAGTTAAATGGACAGAAGAAGGTGATCAATCTGCATAAAGCGCGAATTGAGAAATCATCAAAACTGGACTCCAGCCACGAAGGCACAATTATTCTGCTTGAAGACGTCACTGAAACAGAATTACTTGAAGCCGGACTGACACACAGCGAGCGCCTGGCATCTATAGGTCGATTGGCGGCGGGTGTCGCGCACGAAATTGGTAACCCGATAACGGGTATTGCCTGCCTCGCACAGACAATTCGAGATGAATACCAGGATAGAGAACTAAACATCCTGGCGCAGCAAATTATTGAACAAACAGACCGTACATCGAAAATTCTCCAGTCGCTGGTGAATTTTGCCCATGCAGGAACAGGAGCGAGTCAGCAAAGCTACGTCGAAGTCAATATTGCGGATTGTATGCAAGAAGCCAAAACCCTCGTTTCCTTAGACAAGAAAACCCAAAATCTCGCGATCCACATCGACTGTGAGCCAGATGTCGTTATGCGCGGCGATTTTCAGCGCATGCTGCAGGTTCTGATCAACTTGATTACCAATGCCCGTGATGCCAGCCAACTTCCGGCAGACGTCTATCTTGCGGCTTCCGAACAAGAAGAGCAGGTACTTATTTCGATAACAGACGAAGGTATTGGTATCCCGGCAGCTATCCGGGATCGGGTGTTTGACCCGTTTTTCACTACCAAGGAAGCCGGAGAAGGCACCGGGCTGGGTCTTTCACTGGTATTTAGTATAGTTGAAGATTTACATGGAGATATTGATATAATCAGCCCAGTGAACCAATCCAAAGGAACAGGAACGCAGGTGATACTGAGATTTCCAATCTATGTGGATGAAAACAGTTAACATGATTTCGTATAGTCCACGCGTTTTGAGAAATAATTGATAACAGTGTCATGTCTACCATGAATCAAGTATTAGTAGTCGAAGATGAAGCCATAATTCGAACAGCACTCAAGCGGCTGCTCGAACGCCATGAATATTCTGTCAGCGAGGCTGGCTCTGTGAGGGAGTCGCTGGAGAATTTTGACATGGATGAGTTTGATGTCATTATCAGCGACCTGCGACTGCCAGGTGCACCCGGCACCGACCTGATTAAAGCGACCAAAACCCCGGTTCTCATCATGACCAGCTACTCCAGCATCAAGTCTGCAATAGATTCAATGAAAATGGGTGCTGTCGACTATATTGCCAAACCATTCGAGCATAACGAGTTACTCGAGTCGGTTGCCAAGATAATCCGCGAACGCGGTCCCGCCCGACCGCCACGACCCGAAGCAGTTGAGGATGACGAACCTCAAATACATGGCATGATCGGGCGCAGCCCGCAAATGCTTGAGCTATTTCGCAGATTGCGCAAGGTTGCACAAACCAATTCCACCGTATTGATAAACGGCGAATCAGGTACCGGAAAGGAGCTGAGCAACTGCCAGGGTAATGAAATGATCTCGGTAAACTGTGCCGCCATTCCGGAGAACCTGATCGAATCCGAACTATTCGGACACGAAAAAGGAGCCTTTACCGGTGCGACAGCTACTCGCACTGGACTGGTTGAGGCAGCTAATGGCAGCACATTGTTCCTCGATGAGATCGGGGAACTGCCGCTCGAGGCGCAAGCACGTCTTTTACGTGTTCTGCAGGAAAATGAAATTCGCAAAGTAGGTTCGGTACAATCGAAAAAGGTGGATGTACGACTCGTAGCCGCTACCCACAGGGATCTAAAGCAATTGGTTATCGACGGAGCATTTCGCGAAGACCTTTATTACCGCATCAATGTTATGACGCTGCTAATTCCACACTACGTGACCGTGGTGAAGATATCCTCGAACTGGCCGAAGCCATTCTGCAGCGCACATGCAGCAGATTAAAAACAGCGCGTCTCGAATTCAGCCCACAGGCCAGCCAGGCGATTGCCAACTATTCCTGGCCGGGCAACGTACGAGAATTAGAGAATGCCATCGAACGTGCAGTGGTCCTCGCAGAATCCAAAGTAATCGGAGAAGAACTCCTGGCGATCGACACAGACCATGATCAGGCCCCTGCAGATGAAGGGCATGAAGGTAGAAAAATATTGCCAGTGAGCATGGAGAAAGTCGAAGACTTATCACTGGAGGATTATTTTCAACGCTTCGTTCTGGAACATCAGGATTCCATGAACGAAACGCAACTGGCAAAAAAGCTGGGTATCAGTCGAAAGTGCTTGTGGGAAAGACGCCAAAGATTCGGAATCCCACGCAAGAAGAAACAGGCCAGCTAGGCAGGCAATCTGCTCACACCATTGTTGCTGAACACCGTATCATTACTGGGTCGCAGCCCTATATTACAATTCTGAAAAATGTTACTGATACCAATCTACACACTTTTTGGTGAGAATAAGTAACAAAATTGGGGTGCAAAAATCGAGAACTGATTATTCAATTAGTTAAGTGCCTGATATCAAAAAATAATTGTTTATTGGCACACTAAATGCTGTAGTATTAACTGATAATAACAATAAAAAATAATAATAAGTCCTAATAAAAACAAAAATAGCATTACTGAGTTTAAGAACTAAGGTTAGTGCATTTAATAATAATAAGGTCGGGTTTGTGGGACTCCCAGTAATAGGTTGTTACTGAACCACATATTCACCACCTTCTGCTTATGCGGTGCCGGATTTGGCAACCGAATAACAATAATAATAAAGATAAATATTAAATAATAAGAAAAAGACTAGATTTTAAACGGGGGTGTTTTTAACACCCCCGTTTTGTATCTGCCCCCCAAGACCTTCATACCTTCTGAATCGCAGCCATTTCAATCTCAACGCGAAGGTGTATCATTGCGCCTTCATGAATTAACTCAGACACCCAAATTGCCTTTCTTTTTTTGCATGATTACGAATTCTGACCGCGCCAGCACTTCCTTCCGGACGCTGTCCGCAGCGTGCAGTTGCTGTTCCATAACAATAGAAGCGGCCGATCATGGCTGAAGATATAACCCTGCCAGGCATTGAGCGCGCCCAGATTGTTGAAAGAGATAATCACTGCATTTCCCGTCAACAGATTTCGCGTGGCGCCCTGAAAGTACTCTACACACTGAAAGACGCTGGATTCCATGGTTTCCTTGTAGGTGGTGGTGTACGCGACTTGCTGCTTGGCGGTCAACCCAAAGACTTTGATATTGCTTCAGATGCAACCCCCGAACAACTGCGCTCATTGTTTCGGAATGCGCGCATTATCGGCCGCAGATTCAAGATCGTGCATATCAGATTTGGCAGGGAAATTATCGAAGTAACCACATTCAGGGCGCCTCCAGAAAAAAGCACTGAAATTGAAGATCATCAGTCGCGACGCAAGATTCGCGGTCTTGACTCGGCCCACTCCACTAGCGGCATGCTCCTGCGTGACAACGTATATGGCAATATCGATGAAGACGCGTGGCGTAGAGACTTCTCGGTCAATGCACTGTACTACACTATCGATGGTTTTCGTGTGCTCGATTTTTGCGGCGGACTGGCAGACCTGAAAGATAAATCATTGCGTATGATCGGAAACCCTGTTGAGCGCTATACCGAAGATCCTGTACGCATGCTACGAGCCATACGGTTTGCCGCCAAGCTTGATTTCAAAATAGAAGCCACGACAGAAGAGCCGATAAATAAACTGGCATCCCTGCTTGAATCAGTTTCCCCTGCCAGGTTATTTGATGAGACGCTGAAACTTTTGTTGGGAGGTAAAGCAGAGTCAACATTTCGCCTGCTCACCAATTACAATATTGGGAAATACTTGTTTGCTCCAACTATTGAAGCGATGCACCAACACGATGAACCTGCTACCCGCCTGGTTTGGCTGGCACTACGTAATACCGATAGCAGAATCGAACAGGAAAAACCTGTGACTCCCGCATTTCTATTTGCGGCATTACTATGGCCCGTCTTGCAAAAGCGATTACAACGCGCAAAGAGTAACGAAAGCAATATTGGGCCAGCGCTGGTCACACATGCAAACGAAGTGATCCAGGAGCAATTGCAATTCACTTCCATACCAAAGCGCTTTACTCTTGCCGCTCGTGAAATATGGGAATCGCAGCTTCGCCTTGAGCGCCATACTCGCAGAACAATTCGTAGTGCGTTCAAACATCCACGATTTAGAGCCGCATATGACTTTATGCTGCTAAGAAGGGACTCAGGTGAACCGCTGGACGAACTGTGTCAGTGGTGGACGGACTTTCAAATCGGTGATACAAAGCGCCAGGAAGACATGATCGCTGCCCTGTCGGGGCAGAAAGAACGTAGCCGGCGACGCCGCAAACGCAAACCAGATAACAACTAACTTTGATGTCGCAATTCAAGAGCTCAATGAATCCACCCAGATTTATCGCCGTAGAAGGCCCGATAGGTGTGGGCAAAACCAGCTTGAGCAAGCGTCTGGCAGAAACATTTAATTATGAACTACTGCTCGAACGGGCTGATGAAAATCCATTTCTGGACAGATTCTATCGCAACCCCAGACAGCACGCACTTTCTACTCAGTTATTTTTCCTCTTTCAGCGCACGCAGCAGATCCAGGATATGCGCCAGAATGATATGTTCGAACCAGTACGAGTTGCTGATTTTCTCATCGACAAGGATCAGCTATTCGCAGAACTCAATCTTGATGCTGACGAATATGAACTTTACTCGAATGTTTATAGGCATTTGACCATAGACGCTCCGAAGCCCGATCTGGTGATCTATTTACAAGCGCCTACTGAAGTACTGCTTGATCGAATCCAGAAACGCGGCGTGGATGCGGAGCAATTGATAGAATTGGAATACCTTGAAGACCTGAATCAGGCTTACACTGAGTTTTTTCATTACTACGACAGAACATCATTGTTGATCGTCAATACTTCAGACATTGATCTGGTGAACAATGAAACCGATTATCAGCAACTGGTTGATTACATTCTGACCTTGCCCAGCGGAACCAACTACTTCAATCCGCGCCCCGCCCTGCTTTAATCGGGATTCTGATTCTTATTAGTCCTTGCAGCGTCATACCTGCCCCGGATACCATTCCTAAATGAGCACACAAACCCAGAGCACAACAACCCTGACTACGCTCAACAAGATTAAGGCCAAGGGTGAAAAATTCGTTTGCCTGACAGCTTATGACGCCTGTTTTGCCGAGATTCTCAGTAAAGCGGGCGTTGAAGTCATACTTGTTGGAGATTCACTGGGTATGGTTTTACAGGGTCATGACAGCACGCTGCCAGTCACCATGGCCGATATGATCTATCACATGCAATGCGTGAAGCGCGGCAATCGCGGTGCACTGCTCATGGCAGACCTGCCCTTCATGAGCTACTCATC
>Ga0255757_10005241_pt1 | contig 11513 bp, 7 predicted proteins | sample 071ome_27_FD_179957 | JGI IMG/M metagenome (GOLD analysis project Ga0255757, IMG submission 179957) | Coastal salt marsh microbial communities from the Groves Creek Marsh, Skidaway Island, Georgia - 071409AT metaG (version 2) | ecosystem: Environmental > Aquatic > Marine > Intertidal zone > Salt...
GAATGTACATCTTCTGCATCTTATACTTCAACTGTCCGTTCCCTTTCTGCTTTTGCATCTCCGCTTTCTCTTTCGTCGTCAAATCGCCGTCGTCGAGTAACAGCGCTTTCAGCGCTTGAAACTCGTCCGAGTTTTCGTCGAACCAATCTTCCATGTTCCCGTTTTCGCCCTTCGTCCAAAACGCCGGATGGTTTTGCCAACTGTTATCGTTTTCGTCGTCTCCTTCTTCTTCTTCATCCTTCTTCTTCTCTCTCATCTCTTGGATGGCTTCGGCTAACTCGTCAAAGTTAAAGTTGGAACCACCATCGTTATTACTACTACCTTCTCTTTTTTGTTGTCGTCGTTGTCGTTGTCGTTGGCTCTCGCCGTCGCCGTCGTCGCCGGTCGTCATGTTTTATGTGTTATATATTTGTGCGTGTTGTTATATGCGCGCGCGCGTCTGCGTTTGATTTTTGTGACAACAAAAAGTGGCGGCCCCAACCAAGTGAATAAAATATCACATATAATGCGCGTGTGAGTGAGTGCGCTTCTTTCGATTTTTCCCCTCTCTCTCTGCTCTCTCTCTCCCTTTGCTCACCAAGTTAAAGAAAAACACGCGAAGAAGATGGTTTTGAGTTGAGAATGGTTTTGAGTTGTGAAAAGTTCACGTTTTCGGTTTTCGATGGTCGTCCAACCCCCGTCAAAAAAAAAAATAAACAACAGCTCTCTGCTGCGCGTCGTCGTCCTCCTCTCGTCGCACGCGCACCCACCCGTTTTATGTAAAAGAGAGCGGCGCGAGGGGACCTTTTTTTGTGTGCGTGGACGACGACGAGTAAAAAGCGCGTTAAAGCACGTGAAGGCAAAAGAGCGGCTCTTTTCAAAAACGAATTTTGTGTAAGTGTGTGCGTGCTTCTTCATCACCCCAAAGCGGTCACATTCACTCGGAACGGAAAATAGGGGAGAAGAGAAGAAGAAGAAGAAAAAGAGGGCGCGTTTTCTTTAAAAGTGTGAATGCAGACGACGAGAAGTAGTGCGAGCAACAACTTTTCCAGTTCGGTTTTATTCGTCTCGCGGCGTGGCAAGAGGAGCAGTGATAAGACTTTAACGAGAAGAGGAGGGCGTCGGGCGGGTGGAAATTTCGCTTCTTCTTCGCTCTTCGTCTTCGACGTGCGGGAAAGGAAAGGAAGTGAAAAAAGTAGGAGTAAATTTAGTAGCAGCGGTACTTTTATTAGGAAAAAGAACGACGAGGACGACGCTCGCGCGAACGCGTTGGTAGGAAGAGCAAACGACAAAAGAAGAAGAGAAGATAATTTAGAAGGAGAAGGAGAAGAAGAGGGAGGAGATCGCATTCCTTTATACGACGAAATCTTGTATCAATTTGGAGAGGATCAAGACAGTTTCGATAGCTCCCAAGACGAAGACGACGAAGAGGAAGAACGACTGCAAAATACAATATCGAGAACATCGAAGACGACGTCGACGGAGATTAAAAGAGTAACAAAGGTTGAAGTCATGGGGGCTGGAGACTCGAAACCGACGATGATTTCTTCGGAGCAACAAATGTTACAACAACAACAACAACAACAGAAAGAAAACAGACCGATTGACGTCGCGGAAGCGATGCGCGTCGGCGATAAATCAAAAGACGCGGGAGGTTTACATCCCAGAGGACACGGCGCAATGGGCAAACAACCTCTGAATAGTAACACTCTGAGCAGCGGCAAAGAGGCGACAAATTCTTCTACGAGCCCGAAGATGATTGGGTCTGGGCAGAAGTCGCCGAGACCAAACGCAGGGGCATCATCGCTCGTCACCCACAACGGCAGAAAAGAAAAAGAAATAGACTTTCCACCTTTGACGTTGAGACAAATCGTAAAATTTGCTGTTCCCGCGCTCGGTGCCGTATTATGCGATCCAGTTATGACTTTAGTGGATACTGCGTGCGTCGGTCGCATATCAGCGTCATATTTAGCGGCTTTGGGACCGAACACGTCCATTTTCGGTTTCGTGGCGATGATATTTCAGTTTCTGACGATTGCCACGACTGGCATGGTGAGTAGAAATATGGACGCGAAAGACGCGAAAGGATTAGCGATGGTCATCTCCGACGCACTCACTATTGCGATTGTTATGGGATTGTTGGCGGCGTTTAGTATGATTGTCTTCGCGGTGCCGCTTTTAGATCTCATGCAAACACAACCTCACGTCATGCAACCGGCGGTGACGTATTTAAGAACGAGAGCTTTTACGATGCCATGTTTTTTGATAACACTCGTCGGTACGGCGACGTGTCTCGGACAAAGAGATTCACAATCGCCGATGAAAATTTTCGCATTCGCCGGTGGATTGAATTTAGTCTTGGATTTGTATTTAGTAATTGGTCCACCGAAAATGGGCATCGCGGGCGCAGCCGTAGCTACTGCGATTTCGCAGACGTGCGGGGCTTTGATATTTCTGCGAAAGCTTTCGAGGAATCACAATTTGATGTTTCGGATGCCTACGAGAGCGCGTTCGAAACCTTTCATCACCGCCGGTGGTGTTTTATCCGTAAGATCGGTGTGTATTATGTTATTCTATAGTTACGCGGCTGCTTTGGCGTCGACAATCAACGTCGTTACAATTGCCGCGCACCAAGTCGTGGCGGGTATCGTTTCCGTGGCGCAGTTTTGTCCAGAACCGCTGTCGGCGTGCGCGCAATCCGTGCTCGCTACGGCTGGACCTAGGAATGCGAATGGATTCGCGACGAATAAGGAATCGCTTTACGTGAGAAGAGCTGGGAGATTACTTTTATTAGCTGGGTTGGGATTAGGAGCGGGAGTTGGAGCACTCTGCGCCTCTATTTTAGCATATCAACCGGAGATGTTTACGAAGAACTTGGCGGTAATGTCTGAGGTTGGATCCGTGGCACCGATGGTATTTTTTTCGATTTTGACGTATTGCTGCGTTTGCGTCACGGATGGGTTAGTTTTTGCCACCGGGAGAATAGAGTTTGCTGCTCTCACGCAAGTCATCAACTTGCCTCTCTCGGCGTACGCGTTGTGGTTTTGCGTATCGAAACAAGAGCTCGGGTTATTCGGCATTTGGCTCGTCGTCCTCGGACTCTTCATTTTGCGAGTCTCGGAGAATATTTGTATTTTAGCCAGGGACTTGGGACCGCAAAAGTGGAGAAAGATAGTCAGTCCAGCTGAACGCATGTCCATGGAGGAGGAAGACTTCAACGACGTAGAGAGCCAAAAGCAAAACTAGATTCTTACGTGAACGCGCCAAAAACGACACGACTGGCGCGAGAGCAGAGAAAAAATATATAAATCGCAATCTTAAACAACGGTAAATTATCATTATTATTAATATCACATGTTAAAATTAAACCGTAGTCAACTCTTTCTCCTTCGCTTTCACCGCATCGTCCGTCTTTTTCACGTACGAAGTCGTCAAATCTTCAATTTTCTTCTCGAACGACGCGAATTCGTCCTCCCCCAAAGTCTTGTCTGTCTTCATTTTTTTAATCTTTGTCATCGCGTCTCTTCTCACGTTTCTCAAAGCCACCTTCCCTTCTTCGCCCAATTTGCTGACTTGTTTTGTCAACTCTTTTCTTCTCTCTGCCGTCAACGGCGGCACGACTAATCGAATCACGGACCCATCGTTTGACGGAGTGATACCCAAATCCGATCTCACGATGGCTTTCTCGATTTCCTTCAAGGCGCCTTTATCAAACGGCTGAATAACGAGCGTTTGCGCGTCCAAGTTATTCGTGTTCGATATGGATTTCAACGGTGTCATCGCCCCGTAATAATCAACTTCTATTCTGTCCAACATGTTTGGGTTCGCTCGTCCAGTTCTCACCGTGGCAAAGTTATCCGACATCACTTCCATCGCTTTCTCCATTCGCTCCATGGCGTCCAACTCCACCTCCTCGGCTTCTTCCATGGACGCTCTGGTGAGCGATCTTAACCCTAACGTCGACGGTCGTCTGTTCCCGCCAACGAGCTTATTGCTAGAATTAGATACTAAAGCTGTGCCGTTGTAGCCTCGTTTGGCCGATAATATCTGTCGTCATTATGAACGAGAGGAAGAAAAAACGCGCGCGTTTTCTTTCTCGTTAGTTTCTTTTTTTTTGCTGACGTAAAAACACGTGCTCGAAATCGATAAGATCGATGCACGAGAGAGACGCTCTCATCATTCCCTTTTTTTTGTCAACTGCTATACGAGAAAGAGAGAGAGAGAGAGAACGAGCAACGAGAGGAGAAGAGCGCGTGAAAAGTGGGTTTTTTTACCTGTGCGTTTGCGAATGCGACGTGCATGATTGTTATATAGTAATATTATTATGATGCGTGTTTATAAAAAGAATGAGGTTTCCAAAAGTAACGATCTCTCTCTCTCTCTCTCTTCTGTTCGTTTTGTTTTTTTTTGCTTTTTTTGCCTTTTTTTGCTTTTTTCCTCTCTGTCATCTATCTGTCAGTTGCACTCGTGTGTCAACTTTTTGCACTTTTGGAGAGAGATATCCAACATTTCAATCATAATAACGCGCGCTGTGCTTATAGTATAATAATAACAACAGAAGGAAAGAAATGGTGACCAGCTGCTCAGCGGCGAGTGCGACGATGAACGCGACGACGAGTGCGACGAGTGGAGCATCCGTCCTTCGCGGACGACGTGCCGCTGCCGCTCGCGGTACTTTATCGTTACCGGCGGCGAGAAGAAACGCGATGAGAAGAAAAACAGGAGGAGGAGGAGGAGGCGCGAAAAGTAAAACTACCGTCATCACGAACGGAATGGAAGAAGACGCGATCAACGCGTACAACAACGCCACCCCGATGCCACCGAACGTCGCTCCGGAGGAGTTTGAACGATTTTATCAGCTGATTTCGTGCGAAACCACGGAGGAAGTCATCGCCAAAGCCGAGGAGTTTGGACAACAAGGTTTACTCACCGAAGGCGTGGTCGCCGCGTCGCACGCGATGTTGGAAGAATCGAAGAAAAGGAACGACGACGAACGAGTCATCGCGAGTTTGCAAGGCGTGTTGAGTTTTCTCGTGCAATTGTATCAAAAGTACAACGCGCCGCCGACGTTAGGAGTGATTGATAACATCATAAGAGAGTGGCAAATCATGGCGGAAAAAGGCGAAACGACGGATGAAAAGATGAAGGAAATCGTGCGAAGAGTTGCAAAGGAAGGAAACGTGGAATTGGCGGAATTAGCCGGCGCCGTGGACGGGTTTAAGGCGAGCATGGACGAACAAGACGTGCAGTTTGAGCAACAAGAGGCGGAGTTGAGAAGTCGACCGGAAGGTGTCACGCCGGAAGTGGACGAAGAGTTGACGCAGATGCGAACGATGCGTTTAGCGGCGAAGGAACAAATGGTATTAGTCGGGAAGATAGTCAAAGAGATCATGTGAAGATGATGTAAAGTTTCGGTTCGGAGAATAGTGTTTTTTTTAGTATCCATAGAATCCATCATTGAGCGCGTTGTTATTGATTTATGAACGTTAATAAGAAGAAGTCTCCACAAGAGAAAATGAAATTTTATACTCGTACACACGCATCGCATCGGAGATGCGATACAAAAAAAAATACACGCGCGCGCGCGATGATGACGACAACAACATCAACGCTAATGTCCACGAAGAAAACGAGACTGAATAAAAATCCTCGACTGACCGAGGACGTCGTCGCGAACACGCGGATTCAGTTTCAGCACGACGACGAATTGTTACACACGGTGCGCGTTAAAACTCCTCTCTCTTCTTTTACGTACGTAGACTATTATTTTTAACGAGGTTTTCACACGCGCACAACTTCTCCTTCGCGCAGGTGTACGCGGTTGAAATACTTCGCGACGTGGCGCACACGCTGAAAAGGAACGGAGAGATTTACCTGCGTCATCAGCGGTTGGCATCCGCAAAGTCTCAGACATTCGCGAACGAATTACAATCGATATCCAACCGAGCAAACAGCAGCGGTATCAATATCTCAGATATCGAAAAGAACAAGAAAAATTACGACTTGTTGAACGACGTGTTGCACGTCAACGGGTTCTTGAACGCAGTGTCGTACTCCTTGAACGAAACGAGCCAAGAGTACGGAGACTTTCTCGATAGTTTCGAACACACGCTCACAGACGTAGTGGCGAAGATGGAATTGAGCTTCGCGAGGAAATTAAAAGGTGCATTTGACGAACACGAAAAGGTTTTCAATCAACTCACGCCGTGTCGAGAAAAGCTGGCGAAACTTCGTCAACTTCCCGAGGAGAAGCAAGAGTCGCCCGGGAAAGCGAAAGAAATCGATAGATACGAGATTTTGGAGAATAAAAGAGAATCGCAATTGAAGGGGACGACATCGATGTTATTAGAAAGGTGCAAGTGTTTTCTCAGAGAAAACGAGCCCCGAGTGCGCATGGCAATCTTTTCGTACAAAGTTGCTGAGTACGATGCGTACGTCAAAATGGCAGATTCGATTAAGAAAATCGCGAGCGAGCGAGAAGATGGCATCGAAGAGCTGAAAAAGATGGTCGAAGAGTACGAAGATACCTCGAAACACGCAGTACCGAGGCTTTTGCCGCCAAAAAAAGACGAGCCTCCCTCGATTGAAGAGCCAAAGACGCCCGAACCCAAAACGCCGGGTATCGAGGACAGAAAAACATCGACGTCGAGAGTTGGCGGTGTGCACATTCAAGAAGAAGAAGAAGAGGAAGAAGAAGGAGAAGGAGAAGAAGAAACCGTTTCAAGCACGACGCCAGCTTAGTAGATAATACTACTCGAAATTTTGTTGTCATCATTGCTATTACAAACACAACCGCTTTTGCTACGTTTCTAAAAATTCTTTCTTTTCTAGCTTTTCTACATTCTCTCCCTCGCGTGCGCGCGCACGCGAGATATACAAAAATAAAATATTCATTGATCAGCTTCCTCCAATAAAGGTGGAAATACCATCCGCGCCTCCCCCGGTAACTTTTGCAGCGATCCAACTCAACCCTTCGTTCAACCCCATCCCGCTCAACGCGCAGCACGCTTGGACGTGCCAATCTCTGTTCGCAATCGTATCCAAGCCGAGCGTCTCGGTTAACTCCACCACCGTCATGGCGTCCGGCAAGTCTTGCTTATTCGCAAACACTAACACGCAACACTGTGGATTATTCTTCACCTCATCCGCGTCGAGCATTTTAAACAGTTCTTGCTTCGATAAATTCATCCTCCCTCGATCGGTGCTGTCTACCATCAACACCATCGCGTCCGAACTTTTATAATAACTCTGCCACGCGTTTCGTAAACTCGATTGGCCGCCTAAATCCCAAACTTCAAACGAAACGTTATCGTGCACCACCGCTTCGACGTTCGATCCAATCGTCGGTTGCGTTTGCACGACTTCCCCTAAGTGCAGTTTATACAAAGTCGTCGTCTTCCCGGCGTTGTCTAAACCGACGATGACTATTTTGTACTCTTTTTCTTGATTCGCCGAGAAGTACGACATCAGCGCGCTGAAAATTTGACCCATGTTTGTTGTTGTTGTTGTTGTTGTTGTTGTTGTTGTTGTTGTTGTTGTTGTTTAGCTACTTATTATTGTTGTTGTTGTTGTTGTGATTATTATTGTTTATCGTCTCTCTCTCTCTCTTTGTGTTTATGCGTTTATGTGTAACGAAGAAGTAGAGGTTTGAGTTACGGGCTAAAATAAGAGGCTAAAGAACAATATAGTAGTATTACAGAATATATAAGGACTAACGATGATGGTACACGAAAAATCTCTCTCTCTCTCTCTCTCTCCCTACTCGATGTATATTTTTACTGAGTGTACCCTCCGCCTGGATTCTCCAACAGCGGCACCGCGCGATACCCGCTCGACTTTTGCGTGTAGTTCTGGGATGCGTCTCTCCTTCCTGGGAAAAAATCAGTCGGAGAGATCTTGCCGATTTCATTCCCGAGAAGTTCGTCCCACTCTTTCCCGGCCGTGTTTTCGGTCGGCGATAAAGCGACGACCGTTTTCACCTTGTCGCGACCGTGCAAGACCGGTTGGAACGCTCTACGACTGTCGCGAGGGTAATATCGCGTGTTGAACACGCGATCGGGTTCCGAGTTTGGTACTTTCACGTTTTCCGAAGGAAACGAGGCTGGGCTTCTGAAGCGATAGTCCTCGGCGGAGACCGGGACGTTCTGCCATTCGGGGTCGGAAGCTGGGCCCGTGATTTTCCACGGCGCGACTTTCTTCAGCGTTTGTTGGATGATGTTCCCCGCCTCCGACGCAGACGCGGGTTTCGAGATGGTTTGCGCCAGTTTCTTCGACGCCATTTTTCTCTTTATTTATATTTTTATTCCCGCCGTGTTTGGGGTGCTTTCGTGTGAGGAAGAAGAAATTTTTTTTCTTTACTTTGAGTACGCGCGAGTGTTTTGAGTGCCCCGCCGCCCGACTCGTGCTGCTCTCTTCACTTTCAACCACAAAGAAAGATAAACACATCATCACGCAAAAGAAGATATTGGATTATTGGTGCGAGGAACAAACACACACACACGCACCTGTCGAATTTGAGAAATCCGTTATTATTATCGTTATTGTTTAACACGCGCACCGTATTGTTTTATACGTCGTTGTCGTTAGTACACGAGCGGAGAAGGAAGAGTTGCGATGACTACGACGATGATGACGACGGCGAAGACGCCAACGACGACGACGACGAGGGCATCGCATCGCCCCGTTTGTCTCGGGAAAAACGTCACGACGAAGAGAAGAATTGGAGCAATAATCTCTTCGTCATCGTCGTCTCCGAATCGAAGGAACGCGAGCGCGAACGCCGCGTCTTCGTCGTCATCGTCAAAATCTGGCATGCCTTCATCTTCTTCACCGTCGTCGAATGGCAGAAGCAACGATTTCGACGATCGCGTTGAAGAAGCATCGATGGCGGTCCAACGCGCAGAGGCACTAGCAGCAGCAGCGGAAGCCAAGTTGCAAGCTTTAGATATGAAGTTGTCCTCTTCGAACAGCGGTGACGAGGACGAAGAAGAAGAAGAAGAAGAAAGAGGGAAAGGAGACAAAACGTCCTCGCGAGTGCAAGAGTTGAAGAAATCGTTGGAGGAGATGAAACAAGCGAACTTGGAGTTGAGGAAGAAGAAGAGCAAAGCGGCATCTTCTTCGTCGTCGTCGTCTTCGTCCCCAACGCCATCAGCGTCATCATCAGCGTCATCTACACCGGTATCGCGATTAGCGGCGATGGAACGAGAGGAAGAAGAAGAAAAGATAAAAGGAATAGCCAACAATGCAGATGTGGACACTGCAAACAATTTCGGCGGCGGTTCGCAACGACGCTTGTACGATCAAATGTTAACGTTGAGAACTCGATTGAATGAACGCGTCGCGTCTTCAAATGCATTCGCAAAGTATCTCGAGAAAACCCTTTTGACTCGCGATGACGATTTGAAGAGAGCGAACGAGTTGTTATACGGTGCGGCGAAAGAGTCAGGAGAGCTGTTACGTCTCATTCGAGACGCGCAGAATGATATTGCCAAAAGCGGCGACGACCCAACGCGAAGAGCGAGGGGCGAGCAAAAGCTCGAAAAGTTTGTCAATCGTTTACAACTGATAGAGTCGACGTTAACAAAGAATGCAAAAGAAATCGACTCAACGGTTGTTCGCACTGTGCCTCTCGAATATCACGGCATCGCATCGGATGTAATCATGATGGGTGATTTCGATGGATGGACCAGAGGAATCCAATTATACCCGAGTTTTGTGGAAGGTGGGAGTAGCACGTTTACAGGCGAAGCGAGATTGCCGCCGGGAACGTATTTAGTTAAATTCAAAGTCGACGGCGAATGGCGATTAGCTCGCGAGTGGCCGTCGAGTGGCGAAGGATTCGACGCGAACAACGTTTTGACGGTCATGTAATAAAATGTTTTTGTACCGGTACCAGACCAAAATAAAAATCACTACAATGCGCGAAGTGTGCTTTCATTTTATTTAAACATTGCTATCGCTATCAGACGCGTGAAGAAACTCGTATTCTCTAATCCTTTCGCTGCAATTATGTTCATTGCTTTTTCTATGCTGACATCGTCCTCGTCCTCGTCCTTGTCGTCGTTTTCTCTCATATCGCTAGAACTTCTTTCATCGTTGTCGAGCTCTTCGCGATGGAAATATCTAAGCGCTTGATGGTAAAACGTTCCGCTTCTTTCCGTCATATCCGGAGAATGATCCACGTCTTCCACAATCAACTCCCCAGAGTCTACGTTGACGAAACATCGTAACATGGCGACACCAGAAATGCCAGTAAGGTTTAAAATTCGTTCTATTCTAGCTTTCACGACGCTCTCAATTTTCTTTTCGTCAAAAAACAACTTTTTCGTTTTTCCATCCGTAACGCAATCTAGATACGCGTATTCGACGGTGGTTTTTCCTTTATTTTCAGAAGACTTTTCAACAAGACATGTGGGATCTAAGGCTTTCATTTTACCTTCGGGCCCGATACCGCCGGCGTATATTTTGAGCCAACGCGATTCGGACAGTGACATTTTTCCTGACTTTTGCTCATCTCTTTGAACGAACTGAAAATGCAATTCTTTACTACTCGAAAGCACCACTTTGCCAGTCTCCACGAACGGTTCGAGAATGAAATTATTCTGGATGTTGCTGTTTGACGAAAATCGTTGGTTTTTGTTGTATCTGCATTCGTACGCAAACGTCTCCAGATCCTTTGCACTTTGAATCCGAGTTACACTTGAATTTTCCGAGTTCTTTTCAAAAAATTGACTCTTTATGCACAATTCTGCGCAGTTCAACTCTTTCGTAGCCTCGGCGTAGGTTCGGACGGCGCGTTGAATGTTTGAGACTGATTTTGAAAACTCGTTTTTCTCGACGTATTCTTCGGCCATTACTGCGAGTGCGGATCGTAAGATGACTTTCTTGGGTATTCCCATGACGCCTGGAATTTTAACTTTCGAATTATTCAACGCACTCGAAAGGAACACTCTATCGGCAGCTCTCGTGGCAAACGCGGCGGACGTTCCAGTGAACGTAATTCCAGCAGATTGAAAGAGCTTTCGTAAAGTACAGTCGCTTTTGTGGTTGTTGTTTTTCTCTGACATGTTCGGAGCTATAAACACAACGGATGACTTCGCGACCCCCTGTGCAAACGCGGCGACGGTGATTATTGAAGGCTTTAATTTAACTTCTTCTTTTTCTTTCGGAAACTCGAGCAGCAGATCTTTACGAAATCTCTCCGGCCAGGTATTTTTGTTGTTCTTCTTGCCAAACACGAGCGTTTCCGCTTCTCTCCAATTGTCTGAATATACGCACTGGTAAAAATCGTTTATATGGTATTTCTTATCGAATATCCACACAAAAGTAGAACGCTCGATGTTTTCTTCTTTTGAATCACCATACACTAGAGCTACTGGTATTACATGACCATGATGTTGTGTAAAAGAATTTTTACTCAAGGACTCGTACGCTTGTAACGCGTTCCATTTGGACGTTTGTGAGTTCAAGTTGAAGAAAATATAATAAAAGTTATTATTTTCAGTTTTATGAACTCTTTTCAAACATAATCGCAT
>Ga0255757_10005245_pt1 | contig 11509 bp, 8 predicted proteins | sample 071ome_27_FD_179957 | JGI IMG/M metagenome (GOLD analysis project Ga0255757, IMG submission 179957) | Coastal salt marsh microbial communities from the Groves Creek Marsh, Skidaway Island, Georgia - 071409AT metaG (version 2) | ecosystem: Environmental > Aquatic > Marine > Intertidal zone > Salt...
GTCGCCCAGTGCAAAACCACGTCGTCGTTATTATTCCCGCCCGCCAAAGAAAAAGTCACCGAAATACGCATCTCCCCGCTCTCGATATCTCTGAACTCTCTCGAGTGCGTTTCAACGATCGACCCAAAACCGGGGACGTTGAACGACGCCGAGCGTTCGAAGAAAATCTCTTCTTCTTCTCCAGCAGAAGAAGATGATGAAAATTTCTTCTGTCTCGCTTTGACCGTGACTTCGGATAAGTCGTTCTTCGTAATCGCGGCGACGCCGGAAGCATCGTCGGTCTTCTTCCTTCTCGTCGATGTCGTTTTCCTCGATGTCGTTTTCGAAAGAGATGTCTCTTCTTCTTCTCCTCCTTCCGTCGCGGCGGCGTCGTTGGGTAAACTACTTCTCGCCAAAAAAAAAGTGCTCTTCTTGCGAGTCCGAAAACGTCTCGGCGTCGTTGCGCCGAACGACGAATAAGAGGCCGTCGTTGGAGAACAGGCAGACGACATGTTTATGAACGATTAGAGAGAAGAGTTCCCCGAGCGTCCATTTTTTTTGACGATGATGTTTAGGGTTTTAGATTTTATTTTAGGGTTTGGGATTTCTTTGTTGAGCTCCTCTTTTATAAGAGAAAAAAAAGCGCGCGCAACGACGACGACGAAAACGACAGAACGGGCGCATCATCATGTGCAAGAGATGCCGCTGCCGACTCTCTCTTCTCTCTTCCTATCCTTCTTCTTCTCGAAAAAGAGGAGGATTTTTGCTGCGCTTTGATGAGGAAGAAGAAGTCAAAGAAGTCAAAGAAGAAGATGAAATTTGGAAGAGGAGGAAAGTCGCGGTCGTTCTCGGCGGCGGCGTCGCCGGGGCGAAGTGCGCGGAAGAGCTGCTTCGATTATCGTCGAACGACGAAAACGACGCTCGTTCGAATCTCGAGGTCGTTTTGATCGAACGGTCGGAAGTTTTGAAGCTTTTCCGTCGTCGTAAAGATGAAGATGAAGATGAAGAGTTTTTTGCGCTCGAGACGGTTGCGGTTGAAGATTTTAGGACAAAGTCGCGGGTAGTAAAAGGCGGTCGATTGCGCGTCGTGCGAGGCGAAGCGATTCAAATTGATGGTGAGAAACAAACGGTTACCGTGAGAGTTGATGATGACGACAATAATGATAATAACAACACTCGAGAGATTGCGTTCGATCAGATTTGTTTCGCCGTAGGCGCGAGACCGAAACGGTTGCCGTCGTCGTCGTCGTCGTCGTCGTCGCGCGACGATATCGTTAAATACGTGCGGGATACGGAGTCGGCGGAGGTTTTAGGCGACGCGTTGCGAAAGGCGTTCATGAGGAGTGGGCGCGGAGGTACTCGCGCAGGCAGAGAAGGTGGTGGGGATAATAATGAAGACGAAGAACGGAGCGTAGAGAAATCGATGACGAGAATAGTGGTTTCCGGGAACGGCGCGGTGGCGATGGAGATTGTCAACGCGTTGGACGAGTCGTTTCTACAAATGGTGATGTCATTCGTTAAAGCAGAACGAGATGACGCATCTTCCGTGAATAAGGATAACAACATGAAGAAAAAGATGAAAACGATGATAGAAGCGTTGAAGCGAATGAAAGTCGTGTGGGTGGTGAAACACGAAGCCATTGGAGACGCGTTGTTCGATCGCGACGCGAGCGCGTTCTTATTGGAACACAGACGGGCGAGACGAGAAGCGGCGAGACGGAAAATTCTTGGCGAAATAGATGCGCACGAGAGGAGAAACGCCAACAATTATAGAAATGACGATGAGTATATTCAAAGCAATGAAGAAGCAAACGCTCCAAAGAAAAACGGAACTACGAAGCAATTCACGTTCGATGAGAAAATTTCTTATCCCCGACGTCGCGGCGCGTTTGGCGCGACGGTGTGCGCCAAGACGTCCTCGGCTGGGCCCGATTGGTTCAAACGCATCAACCAGGCTTTGCTTTTTGACGACATTTCGGATGATGAAGATTGTAAGAAGAGTAGCGCACTCGTAGAAGAAAAAGAAGAAGAAAGAAAAGACAACGTCGACGATTGCAACAAGGAAAGCGACCGCGAGAACGTCGAAGAGAAAGAAAACGAACGTGGAAGAGGGGGCGCGTATTTAACATCCGTGGTGAACGCCCTGTTCGAGGTAGACTGGTTAACGATCGAAGCAAACTGCGAAATCAAAGATGTCGTCCCTTTTGTCGAAAAGAATGGATATAAAAGCGCCACCGTGCGTTTGTCGAATAACAAAACAGTCTCCGACGTCCTCGTGGTTGCTGCGTGCATCGGCGTAGAACCAAATGGAGGCGATTTGTTCGGAGACGAAGCTACCGCGAGGGAAACGTTTGGATTCGTACGTGGGGACGATGCGGCGGTGAACTCACCTCCCTCTTCCAAAGGAAACGATGGTGACAACACCATGTTCATCACCGATGGCATGCGCGTCACGGAGACGTTCGAGCTTGAGCTACCGAACAAACCAAACGTTTTCTTCGCAGCGGGAGACTGCGCGCTCTGCGAACGGCGAAACGAGGACAAATCGACAAACTGGTTCCAAATGCGTTCGTGGTCGCAAGCTGCGCAAAGCGGTGCGCAGTGCGCACGATCGATGTTACAAGTCGACGGCTACGAATACGGATTAGGTTTCAATTTTGAGCTGTTCACGCACTCGACGACGTTTTTCGGTTTAAAAGTCATCTTGTTGGGAAGCTTCAATTTGCAAAAATTTCTTCCAGAGGCGGACGAGAAGGACGTGAGAATACTCTCGCGAAAATTTATCGACGACGGTAGTAGTAGTAGTAGTAGCATTGAAGTTGCCAACAACAACAACAACGAGGAAAAAGGGGAAGAATATTTTACTTCCTTATGCTCGAATTCAACGTTCATTCGGGTCGTCACGTACAAAGGCAAAGTCGTGGGCGCCGTTCTCGTCGGCGAAACAAACTTGGAAGAAACGTTTGAGAACTTGATCCAAGACAAAATCGACGTCTCGCACCTCGAGAACGACCTGTTAGACCCAGACGTGGATATAGAAGACTATTTCGATTAGCTTAGATACAATGCATGTAGTAAATGATTAGTGTATTATTACGGTAGTAGTAAGTAAGCGTTATGTGAAACTGTATTTGACTCTCTACAAAATGGCTATGTGAACTAAAAAAGAACTCTAGTGAGGTTTCGGCACGAACCCGTCCACCGCGAAATTCCTCGTCGCCGCCGGTATCTTCACCCTAATGCCATCAATATCCTCCTTCGCTATAATTTGACACCCCAACCGACTCGTCTCGGTTAATCCAAACGCTAAATCGAGCATGTCGTTTTCGTCGTCGCACGCCTCTGGAAGTTTATCGAACACCGCCTGGTCCTCGACGATGACGTGACACGTCGAGCACGCCAGAGACCCTTCGCACGCGCCTTTTCGTTCATCGAGCGGTCGAGAAGAACAAGAAATGTAGAAGTAAAAGAGAAGAATACAGAATGGTCAGCGCACGAAGCGAAGCAAAACGAAACAGAAAAAGCCACGTCCCTTTTTCAAGATTATTCTTCATCGAGCGGGACGCGCCGAGCGAGCGAACCGAGCGCGCGAAAGCGCGCGCGAGAGACGAAAGAGAGAAAGAGAAGAACGCGAGCACAAACACCCCCCCTCTCTCTCTCTCTCTCTCTCTCTCTCTTCGCATCGAGAAAACAAAAGAACAAAAATTCTACCTTCGAGTTCGACGTCGTTTTCGTGCGCCGCTTCCATTAAACTTTCGCCGACTTTCGCCTTCACGGTTATTTCCTCCCCCGTTTTCTCCGTAAACGTCACCGCTATTGTTTTTACATCATCGTCTTCCTTTCCATCTTTGTGCTCTTTGTGCTCAAGAACCACGCGAGAGGCAGTCGCGATGGACGACGAAGAAGGAACAACACGCCTTGCTCCTGCCACCGTTCCTGCTCTCGTCGCTCGCTTTGTTTGAAAAAGACGACGACTCGTCTCCGATAAAAACGAAGAAGAAGATGCCGCCGACGACGTGGAGGCTGAACAACTTTCCATCGCAAATGCGAGTCGAGAGAGATTTCGCAAACAACAACGCGTCGTTCTCGTCATCTCTTTCGTCGCAAAAAACACGCACGCGCTCCCAAACAAAAGACAAGAATATATATAGAGAGAGAGTTGGGAAAGCTTTTCGTTTTTCGACGCGATATAGAGAGAGCTTTAATGCCTTCTTTCTGTGGATAAATTGGAAAAAAAATCTCCATTTTCTCTTCCCTATAACGAGCGAAAACGCGATGAAGACGTCGTCCCCATCTCCTCCTCCTCCTCCCCCTCTTCCTTCTTCGACCTCGGTCGAAGAAGAAAAAGTCTACCGCCACGTCGAGAGAGTTTCCCTCTCGGACTTGCTCGTCGAAGCGGACGTCATTTTGCAATCGTCTTCTTCGTCTGCTTCTTCGTCGACTTTGAAGAATTCAAAAATGTCATCGCCGTTGCGCTTTAACGACAACGACGACAACGACAACACCGCTCTTCTGTTTCCACGAGCGCTGCTGAAACGACTGAAACCAGCGTTCGCGTCTTTTTGTCGTCGTTTTCACCGTCATCATCAACGACACAAAACCGGCGGCGACAGCAACAGAACGATGATGTTTACGATGAATTCGAAAGCGTGGCTTTCGGTGTTGACGGAATCGAATTTACTTTCAAAGACGTTTTCGACGTCGAGAGCGATCGGGTGCTTTGAAAACGTCGTTTCGCGACGCCGCGAGAGTAATGACGACGAGAGGAAGAAGAAGAAGAAGAAGAACACTGGCGACGACGACGACGACGAAGAAGAATATGTTGGGAACGAAGAGCGAAGGATTACGTTCGAGGAGTTTGCGACGTTACTCGGCGAGGCGGTGGCGAAGGCGTACGACGTGGAAGCGAAAGCGGTCGGGAAAAGAGTGGTGGCGACGGCGTACGCGATGGAGAGGAAGAGAGAAGAAGAAGAGCGGAGGAGAGAAATGTTCGCGAGCGATGCGGTTATTGGTGGTGGTGATAATGATGATGATGATGACGACGACGACGACGACGACGATTATGACTATTTCGAGTACGAGCTTCGATACGGCGTCGAAAACATCAACAACAACGATGCCAACAACATCTCGCGGCGGCCGCGAACGATGGCAACGACGCAACCTGCCGCGACTTCATCAAAATCTGTCACAAACAACAACCCTGACGTGCCTGTTTCTCCTTCCTCTCCGTCCTCGTGGCGAATCCGAGCGGAGAGGTACACGAATAGATACAATAGAAGTAGCTTAGACGGCAATTACCTAGCGTCATCATCATCATTGGCGGCGGCAAACTCGGCGAGAGGAAGATACCGGTACGACGAGACCGACGAAGAAGACATTCTTCTCGAAGACCGCGTCGCGAACGCTTTCGAAACCGTCTTTTGCCAATCTCTGGCGACGACGACGGGACCCTCTTCCTCTTCGAGTGCCTTCCGCCTCGGAGGAGGAAGAGGAGGAGGAGGAGAAAGAAGAAGAAGAAAAACCATAGACGAACGCGAATTCGTAAAAATATGCACCGCGTGCGCGTTAATCGGCAACGGTTTCACCGCATCCGACTGCCTCGACGTCGCCTTCGCCGTCGGCGCTGCCGAAAAAAACGGCGAGATTACCACCCGCGCGTTTCTCCGCGCTTTGCGGAAAATAGCCTCCGCGCACGACGTATCCTTCGCCGACGTCGCGAGACGAGTCGTGGCCGTTTCCAAAGCGCTGCTTCGCGAAAGGTAGTAGCAGTAGTAGTAGCAGTAGAAAGAGACGATTATTTATAAACAAAAACGCGCGTACTTTTATGAGTAAGATTTTAAATCCGGAAGTTTAAACGCTCTCGCGCGTGATGAACATTTTCCTCTTCTTTTCCATCTTCTCTCTCTCTTCAGAAGAATCTCGCGGGAGAAAACATAATAATAATAATAATAAGAAGATGTCGTCGTCGGACGAAATCGACCTCATCTCCGAGATCCAATCCCAAAACGTCGAGTGTTTCAACGCCGTCACCGATTGGCAGTTCGCGCTGACGACTGGGAGAGACACCCCGACGTTATCTTTAGACAGCGAAGTCGACGACGCCGAACTTCTCGTCACCGTTGCGTTTAATCAAATCGTCAATCTGAAACGCGTCATAATCCACGGAAAGCAAGGCGAGGAGACGGTCTCGGCGCCGAAAAGGGTTAAAATTTTCGCGAATAAACCAAACTACCAGTTCGACGATTGTTCGAGCAAAAAACCGACGCAGAAACTCACGTTTGGGGAGAAGGAGTGCGCGTTTAGAGAGGGAGCTGCGATGGAGTTAGACCAGGTAAATGAAGGGCACACGCGTGTTATATTCTCTTCTCGATTTCATATCCTCGAGTAAACGCGACGCGTTTTGAATCCTCGTAACATTCGCGATAGGAAAAGAATGCATTCGATCGACCGCGATGGTTTTTTATCACATGTTACGACTCAATCGCACTTTTACGCGCGTTCGCGCGACACGTCTCGACGACGCGCGTGTTGACCTTTTGGTTCTCTCTTTCATAAACAGACGCTATTTAAAAATGTTCGAACGATCACGCTGTTCGTAGAAACGAATCAAAGCGATGCGCCGCAGACGAAAATAGGTAAGATTCAGTTTTTTGGCGTGCCGGTGCACACGACGGATATGTCTGCGATTAAAAAATGCTGAGGTTCGTAAGCGGCTCGAGTATTCCTCTCTCTTCTTCGTTCGTTTAGCGAGCGAGCGAGAGAGGAAACGAGTCGCGCTCTTCACAAAAAACCCAGTAGCAACACGCACATTTGCTCGCGCGGGCCTTCAAAATAAAAAGAGCCTATTATGAACACAAAGTGACGACGCCGACGATACAATGCATTCACGTAAAAGTCTCGAGCGATCCGATAAATCGACGCGAACAAATGAAAATTTAAAAAACTTCTTTCGCACGTAGCGATAATATACCTCGAGGCTGCGAGCGCGCGCGCGAGAGAGAGAGAGAAAGAGAAAGATGATTGATGGCACGACGCGCGCAATAAGCGCCGGGTACGCATCAAATTCAAGAAGTTGTACATTACACATTCATATTACATATATATATATGATATATATAATCTAATTGCGCACGCAATATTCTACGCTCGTTGCTTTTTAATCTCTTCTTCTCGGCGTTTTCTTCGTGTTTTCTTTTCAGAATTCAAGTCAAAATTCTCCGCATTTTCCCCGAAAGAAACACAACACAAACAATCACACGAAAAACATGAATGCCGCCGCGCCACCACCCATCGCGCTCTCCGCGGTCTTCATCGTCAACCTCCGCGGGGACGTGCTCATAGAGCGGCAGTACCGTTCCGACATCTCTCGCGCGAACATCGACCAGTTCAAGACGGAAATTCTGAACGGCCACCGAAAAAGCGTCAGGAGGACGTCGACGATGATGTCGTCGTCGTCGAGCGGAAACAACGGCATGTCTTCTAATAAAGGCGACGTGCAATCGCTCCCGCCGGTTAGAATCGTCGGTCAAATCAAGTTCATGTTTATTCGAGTCGCGAACGTGTACGTGTGCGCGGCGACGAAGCTGAACGTGAACGTTTCCATGTGTTTTGCGTTTTTGAAGAGCGCGATCGGGACGTTTCAGGTGCGTGTGGTGTTTTCTCTCTTTTTCCGGCGGGTAAAACGCGAAAAGCTCTCGTTGTTTGCTTCGTTCTTCTCCGTGGTTATCTTTGTGTGGATGCGCGATGTGCGCTCGTCGCCGGTGACTGACGCGTTCTTTTTTCTCTCTCTCTCTCTCTTTTTGTTTGATTCAATTCACAAACAGTCGTACTTTGGGAAAGTGAACGAGAATAACATCCGGGCGAACTTCGTGTTGATGTACGAACTGTTCGACGAGATGTGCGATAACGGGTACCCGCAGATTACGTCCGCGAACACGCTGAAAGAGTTCATCACGCAGAAAGCGTCGGTGTTGGATATCATCGAGGGGAAATTGAATAGCAAAGGAGAAAACGGACAGGCGAAGTCGAAGGACGAAAAAGAAGAGGCGATGAATAAATTAGAGAGAGCGAGGCAGACGACGGCGCAGATGACTGGGGCGGTGCAATGGAGACGGCCTGGGTTGATGTATAAGAAGAACGAGGTGTATTTAGACGTGATTGAGACTATTTCGTGCGTGACGCAGGCGAACGGCGACGCGTTGAGAGCCTCGTGTAGCGGAAGGGTGGTGTTGAACGCAAAGTTGAGCGGGATGCCCGAGTTGAAGATTGGATTGAACGATAGTTTAGGCGACGAAGCGAAAGGTGGAAGAAATAACCCGAATAGCGGGGACGGTACACTCGGCATGGAGCTCCCGATGCCCTCTTTAGCGAACAAACGAAAAACGATCGATTTAGACGACTTGCAGTTTCATCACTGCGTGAACCTTTCGAAATTTGCCAGCGATAAAGTCGTCTCGTTCGTACCTCCGGACGGTGAATTCGAACTCATGAAATATCGAGTATCTGAAAACGTCTCCATTCCGTTTAAAGTCATCGCTATGGTGAAAGAGTTAGGGCGCACGCGAGTTTCCGTAGACGTCATGTTTAAATCGTTATACGCGGAGAAAACCGTGGCGCAAGAAATAAGAGTCCGCATACCGGTTCCGCCAAATACCGCGAAAGTGAAGGTCTTATGTTCCGGAGGCAAAGCGCGATACTTAGCCGGCGAGGAGTGCTTGCGTTGGAAAGTTAAAAACTTTCCGGGAGGGAAGGAAATTCGATTACAGGCTGAAGTCATGCTCGTCGGCTCGATCAAAGACGATTTGGACGACAAGAAATCGGGAGGGAAGAAAAAATGGTCCCAACCGCCCTTAAACGTCCAATTTTCTTTACCGATGTTCACCGCCTCCGGTCTCCGCATCCGTTTCCTCAAAGTATGGAGTAAAGAAGGCTACGAAGCCACGAAATGGGTTCGGTATTTAACCACCGCGGCGTCTAGCGGTCACCAAGGCGCCTCGGCGAAACTCACCTCGAGCGAGAGGAAGAAAATGGGAGATTTCGAGGTTCGAGTGAACAACGACGCAGGCGGCGGGATCGGGGGCGCCTCCATAGAAAACGACGTCGGGCGGTTGAGAATCGCGAATTGATTTTAAATGATACACGTATCGTCGTAGAGAAAAAGTAGCAGCACCAGCAGATATATATGTAGAAGAAGATCGTATGATTTAAACATTGAAACGTAGAGCGTATTTTGTACAAACGCACCCCTAAAATGTGGCAAAAGTTGGTCTTCACCGTGCCCCATAACGAGACACGCGCGCGCACGCACACAAAACGCGGCACACACAAAGACTCTAAAAAAAAACGCACACACAAAAAAGTAATGCTTCGCACGCGCGTAGTTTCCTTCTCGGTCGGATTCGCCTCTGCCTCCGCCATCGGTTTGTACAAGTTGAACCAAGACATCGAAAAGTCGACGCAGATTCTCCTCAAACAAGTGGAAAACGCGGAAAAGCGATTAAAGTTTTTAGAGGAGGAGTTTGCAAAGATGAAAGCGTGATTTGCGAGGGAGCAAAGCACGGATAGAAATGAATGAGTTTTATTAGAACGTAGCGATGTATTTGAGATGCGATTAAATGTTTTAGAGCGTTACTTGCTGCGGCGGATCGTCGCCTCTCTTCTCTCTCTCTCCCCTAATTTTGAAAGAGTAACTTGTCTTCGTAGTATTCGAGCGTTTTCTCCGCGAGCGTTGGATTTTCAGAATTGCGGGGGTCAAAGTCGTTCGGGAAGTTTCGAAATAACTTTCGCGAGCACACGATACCGCTGTATTGAGATTTACCGAAACAGTCTTGTAATTCCTCGGCGAGAATGGCGTCGTCGATGTTTGTGCCGCCAGTATTCGACTTTCGTTGGCTTTCTTTTTCATTCTCGATGGCGTCTACAAGATAGAGAGCTTGGTTTATGCAACTTCGAAACATAGCGTCGTGCAAAGGCGTTTTCCCGTTCGCGTCCGGGTGCGAGAGGAAGGATTGGACGATGGATTTCGATTTGAGGAGAATTTCCAGCGTCCGCGTCGATCTCGCGTTGATTGCCGCGAGATGGAGGATATTTTTTTTCATCGCGTTTTCTTCCACGCCGGGGTCGGTTTTTGTCGTTGGATTTTGCTGTCGATACATGTCTCTATTTTTCATGAGTAAACGAATAAGGCGATTTTGTTTTGCGACGTCATCATCGCTGTCGATGTCGTAATCGCGGAACTGCTGTTCGATGGCGTAAAACAATGCGGACCAACCTGCTTTGGATCTCATAGTCGAAGCGTCCGCGCCGAATTTTTCAATCAAAAGCAAAGCGCAGTCTGGAGAAAAGCTGCACGCCGTCATCAATGGCGTGCGGTTGCCGTCGTAATCATCCGAAAACGCGTCTCGGCAGTTGATGATATCGTTCAGTTTGTGCGCATATCGCGACGATAGATGGTTCATGACTAGTCTCATCGTTTTAGGGGAGTCGTATTGAGCGCACAGATGTAACGCGTTCCTTCCGAAAGAATCCAACGGTTCACTCAAACCGGTGCCATCAAACTCTACGTACCTTTTCAGTATGAATTCAACGAGTCGATACGACGCATCGTGCGGATGTCGCAACGCCGCGGCCAAGAGCGGAGCGTTGAATTGAAGTGACGACAACGTATATTCCCGCATTGGAAACGGACAAGTGGGATGAGCCGCGAGCTGAATCATTTCGTTTTCGAGATGGATTATGCGTTTCAAACACGCCAAATCGTTCATGTTGCACGCGTGAACTTGCATCAAGAGCATGTTCTCTCCTTTTGCCCGGTTGTTTTTGTCATCGCCCTCATCTCTGTGACAAAATAGGTTTCTCTTAAACTTTTCTATTTGCACCCTCTTCTCCTCTCTACTCGACGCTAAGACCGCCTCGATCGGGTGCAAAAACACTCGCTCGACGAAATACTTCTCGAACTTTTCGTTCCCATTCATCCCAAGCAACGCGTAAAGCTGCATCGGCGTCAATCCGTTCGCGTCTCGCGCCTCCGCGTCTCCTCTCTTCAAAAACAGACGAAACGCCTTTTCTTCGATCTCGCGAAAAAAAAATTCAGCGAGTTTAGCGTTTTGACGACGAGCATCATCATCGTCATCATCGTCGGGCAAAGAAGCGACGAAATGTGCGCACGCGATCGCGTCGTGCGCGGTCGCGTTGTCGTCGAGGAGAGATGGTGTGGTCATTTTGGCGCGTCCGCGTGCGCGTCCGCGCGATGTTAGAATTTTTGTATCGCGTGGTACATCAGATCAGATCTGAAAAAAAAAATACGAGTGAGTCACGTCAAACGAAAACGGGGGTCGTCACTTTTGAACGCGCGCTCCTGCGACACGGAGAGAGAGAGAATTACGACAAAAAAAGTTTCGGCGACGGCGTAAACAAGAGCGCGCGGAAGGATGTTGACGCGATGGAAGAAGAGAAAGCTCGGTCAGAGAGACTTGTGGGACGTGATTGTGAACAACGACGATATTTGTTTCGAGCACATTTTGCCGAG
>Ga0255757_10005253_pt1 | contig 11497 bp, 9 predicted proteins | sample 071ome_27_FD_179957 | JGI IMG/M metagenome (GOLD analysis project Ga0255757, IMG submission 179957) | Coastal salt marsh microbial communities from the Groves Creek Marsh, Skidaway Island, Georgia - 071409AT metaG (version 2) | ecosystem: Environmental > Aquatic > Marine > Intertidal zone > Salt...
CCAGCAAGCCAAGACCAAGAAAAGTAGTGGTGCAGAAATAACTGAGTCGCATAGCGCTCATCCCCCGGGTTGTTGTTTTATTCGGGTTATCCCCGATATGGTTTTCTAGTCAGCGTCTGTATTGAACACATCGTTCAACAGGGCAACCACAGCCATGCGGCCTTCAGCTGATGCCCTGCGTCCCGGTCGGGTGCTTTCCTCTACCGGTGCCCGAGCCAGATCAAGTGGTGTGTTGCCTTCAGCATCTTCAATCGTGGGATCCGCGCCGTGTTCAACCAGGTGGCGGGCAACCTTGTCCCAGCCCAGTTCGGCAGCTGAATGCAGTGGTGTACGGCCTTCGTTGTCTTTCCAGGCGATATAGGTATCCAGTTTTGCCGTCAGGGTATGGCTGTCGTTAACCTGGGCATTTATGTCGGCCCCGGCGTCCAGCAGCATGTCGATGGTTCTGATGGCTCGTTCCTGGATGTCATCTCCCGTGGAACCGGTGGGACCACGACCATTGCCACTCATGCCGGCTGCATACATCAGCGGAGTCAGCCTGAAGACATTGCGCAGGTCGACTTCGGCACCATTGGCCAGCAGGATTTCAATCGCCTCGTAGTCATGAGTAAACACGGCCACGTGCAAGGCCGCTGTACCGCCACGCATGTCGTAGTCGGCAAAACGACCACGGCCAGGGCCGTTGGGACGCATGCGGGTGAGCTGGTGATTGACATCAACGCCCATGTCGATGAGACGGCGCGCAATGTCCAGTGCAGAGGTATTGAGTTCACTATTGGCCAGGGGATTGAACGAATCGCCGAAGCCGCCAAATGAACGGGGCACAAAGGAGTTCATGTCGATGGCCATGTAAAGGGGGGTGCGACCCGTCATGTCCCAGACATCCACCTTGGCACCCTGGTCAATCAGGTACATGGCAATATCAAAACTCTTGTTGTCGATGGCATTGATCAGCGGGGTCACGCCATCCGGGTTTGGCTGGTTAATATCGGCACCGGCTTCCACGATGGCAACCGCACAGCGGTAACAGCCGGAACGGGTGGCATACAGCAGGGCGGTCAGGCCACCGGTGGGGCGAAACTGGGCACGTGGTTCCGAGGTCATCTGCCTGGGCCAGTCGTCATGAACTGCCTTGACAGAAACATCGGCACCCTCGGCAACCAGTAATTCGGCAACATCAGGATTGTTCTCGGCAGCTGCCCACATCAGGGCGGTCTGGCCGCGAAAACTTTCTATGGCATTCACATTAGCGCCTGCATCGATGAGCATGCGCGCGATGTCCAGGTTGCCGATGTAGGAAGCCAGCATCAGGGCCGTCTGGTTGTCCAGGTTCGGGGAGTCCGGATCAGCGCCTGCTTCGAGCAGTGTGCGAACCAGTTCGGCATCATCCAGCTTGACTGCTTCAGCCAGTGGTGAGGAGCCGTACATGTTGGTCACATCAGCGTCAGCACCGGCCTCGAGCAGGGCGTCAACGAGTTCATGTTCCACCTTGTAGGTAGCCCACATCAGTGCCGTGGCACCATCGGGTTCAGTGGCATGGACATCGGCGCCGGCGGCAATGGCAGCCAGGGCATCATCGTTACGACCGTCACGTATCAGGTCGATGAGGGAATCCTGGGCCGAAACAACACAGGTGAACGTCGCCGCCATAGCCAGGACAAGAATTCTACCCAGACGTGTAGGCCGGAAATGACCGCAGGTCATCTCCGGCATAATGTTTTTGAGAAAACGGGAGACATTACTTGCCGGAGATTGCTGCGCAATTTCCGGCCTACAAGAATTCAAGGAAAAATTGGTTTTCATGTTAAACCACATTGCCTCCAAAGTTGGTGTAGTGCGCCCATAGTCCTTTGGCTGCGTCATAAAGAAACTGGTAGGGATCATTGAACTTGCGGTCAATTTCATCCATGACACCTGCCTCCAGGATATCCTGGGCACTGCGACCATTGTTGACCAGTGTCGAGCAGCGTTCCCACAGGTGCCACATCATGTCACGTTCGGCCTGGTATTCGGCCATGTTCATGACCGGGCCGTAGGCCGGCACGATCAGGGTGTCCGCGTTGGCCACTTCCAGCAGATCATCCATGGCATCCACACGACCGCCAAGCCAGCCACCGGCATACCAGTCCAGGGCGGGATCACGCAATGGTGAGGCAACATCGCCAACCGCCAGGACATTGGCATCACGCAGGAACACGTAGGCATCACCGCGGGTATGGGCTTCCAGCAGGTAGCCGGACTCGATGCTTTCGCCGCCCAGGCTCAGGGCTTCCTTTTCACGGTAAGTGTGGGTGGGCCTGCCTACTTCGGGCAGGGCCGGTACCCAGCGATCCTCGGCGGGAATGTAGTAATCCGACGACAACCACTGGCGAGTGATTTCATGGGCGTAAATAGTGGCGCCGGCTTCCCCGAACAGGGTGTTGCCGCCTGACTGGTCGGCATGATAATGCGTGTTGAACAGGGTACGAACAGGCGCATCACCCAGGGTCAGTTGTACAGAGGGGGCCATGGTTGTCGAGCCGCTGTCGACGAGCAACAGGCCTTCGTCCGTGGTCAATATCAGGACATTGCCTGGAGCACCGCTGATCACTTTGACCCTGTCGGTAATAGATTCAACAGGCAGCTGGCTCGGTGCAACCTGGCGTGCTGCAGTACCGGTATTGTTTTCGGGGGATTGTTCCTGCGAGCAGCCTGCCAGTCCGACCAGGACAGGGGCGCAAGCCAGGCCAGCACCCGCCCTGAGAATGTGTCTGCGTTCAAAAGTTTTCATGGATACTGCTATACCTCGGAAAGAATACCGGTGCTGTTACCGAAGCTTTCCTGCGGAATGCCCAGTTTGTCCAGGATGGTCATGTGGATATTGGCCAACGGTGTTTTTGGCGGTGGCGCGACATTCTTGCCACCTTTATGTGCACCACTGGCGCCGCCGACGAGAATCTCGGGCAGGGGATAGTTGTCATGCTGGTTACTGTTGCCCATGTTGGAGCCATACAGGAACAGTGAGTTGTCGAGGATGGAGCCTTCGCCTTCCGGGGTATCAGCCAGCTTGGCGACAAAGCGGGCAAAATGTTCCATGTGGTAAGTCTGCACGCGAATCATTTCCTCGATGCGTGTCCTGTCGTTGGTATGGTGACTGGTCGGATGGAAACCGCCGGAAACGTTAACCTGTGGATAGGTGCGGTCGGTACCTTCAGCTGCCATGACCAGGGTCAGAACGCGGGTCAGGTCAGCCTGGTAGGCCAGGGCGGCCAGGTCAAACATCATCTTGATCTGTTCCTCGAAATCCTCGAACACACCCACAGGTGCTGCCGGCACATCAATACCGGACATATCCTGTTCACTGGCAATCTGCACGCGTCGTTCAATCTCGCGTACCGTATCCAGGTAGTTGGAGAGGATTTCCCTGTCGCCGGCGCCCAGGTCATTTTGCAGGGCGCGGGTGCGGTCGGCAATCATGTCCAGGACACTGCTGTTCTTGTTCAGGATCAGTTCGCGCTCTTCCTGGGTGTCATAGGGGCCCATCAACTGGATGAATACCTTGCGCGGATTGAACTCCATGGGCAGCGGCTGGCTGGGTGAGGCAAACGAGGTGGTCACCGCGTAAAAACCGCCGTTGCCGGCTGCCACCTGCACGGTGGTTTCAGTGGCCATTTCCAGGGAAGGCAGGGCAGTTTCCTGTCCCAGTTGCTGGGCAATGACCTGGTCCAGGGTGGTGGCCAACTGCGGTACCGAGCCAGTGCCGGGACGTACGCAGGAAAGCCAGGTAGCTGGGTTCAGGGTATGTACGGAACCCAGCGCCGAATTGTTTTCGATATTTTCAAACGTGGTGACGTAGTTTTTATACGGTTCCAGTGAGGCAAGCATTTTACCCAGCTGGAAACTGTCCCCCGAACCGGTGCTGGTCCAGTGGTCGACTTCCTTGCCAAAGGGCGTGTTGTTCATGATGGTGCCATGGGGCAGGTAAAAGAAACCGGCACGCTTTTTCGGCATGGCCTCAACCTGGGCCAGGGCAGTTCCTGCCGGCACCATGGCGTCCAGGAAAGGCAGGGCCAGTGCAACACCGCCACCGCGCAACAGTGTGCGGCGGGATAAATGTTTTTTGGTCAGAAATTTAGCCATGTGATTATCTCCCGGTCTCAGCAGACGCCACGTCTGGTGAAGCCTCGTTATGGTGTTCCTCAGGGCCTTGCATGCGGAACACATCGTGATTGACGAGTGCAGTAAGAATGGATGTAAAGGTGTAATTGTCTTCAGCGGCGCTTTGGACGATATCCCTGACATAGGGCATGTCGAAATATTCAATTTCCCGGTTCAGGGCATACATCATCAGGCGCTTGGTAACGGTCATTGGTAACTGGTCTTCCCGGCTGAGCAGGTGTTGGCGTAATTCAACCGGCCCATCAATATGTTTGCCGCTGGTCAGCACAGTCGTGGAATCAATGGGCGCATCGGCCTGTTGATCCACATCGCGCCAGCGACCGGTCACATCAAAATTCTCCAGGGCCAGTCCGGGTGGGTCGATGACACCGTGACACGCCATGCAGGTCGGGTTTTCCCGGTGTTTTTCCAGGCGGGCACGCAGGGTAGTGGGTTTTTCACCTTCACGGACTGACAGGTCCACTTCCACGTTGGGCGGCGGTGGTGCCGGTGGTGTACCCATGATGCGGTCAAGGACCCAGGCACCGCGCAATACCGGAGAAGTGCGGTCGCCATAGGAAGTGCGCAGCAGGGTCGCGCCCTTGCCGAGCAGGCCCCAGCGGTTTTCATCTTCAAGAGTCACACGGCGGAACTGGTTACCATAAACACCCTCGATACCGTACTGGTTGGCCAGGCCATCATTCACATAGGTCCAGTCAGCGGTCAGCAGTTCGTGTACCGGCCGGTCTTCCAGCAGGATGCTGGACAGGAACAGGCGGATTTCCTTTTCAAAATTGGTGCGCATGGCATCGTTGAAACGGTTGTCTACCGGCTGGATCTGGTCCAGTTCATCCAGGTTCAGCCAGGCCAGGGCAAAATTCTCGATCAGGGCATCGGCACGAGGATCCGCCAGCATTCTTTCCACCTGGGCAGCCATGACATCCGGATCAGACAGGGTGCCATCGGCAGCCAGGCTGATCAGTTCTTCATCGGGACCCTGGCTCCAGATCAGGAACGACAGGCGTGTAGACAATTCCAGGTCATTCAGTGGGCGCGGAGATTCCTCGATAATACGCATGGAGCGGTACAGGAAATCAGGGCTGGACAGGATTGCGGTGACCAGCTCGATGATGCCCGCTTCAAACCCGCCTTCCTCTGCACGTCCAACTTCATAGAATGGCATCAGCCAGTCCAGGTCGGCATCAGTGATCGGGCGCCTGAAGGCCTTGGTGGCCAGGTTGCGGGCAATGTTTTCTGCACAGGTGCGTTCTTCAGCAATTTCCTTGGGCTGGCAGACCATGATTTTCTTGCGGCTGTCGCTCATGGACAGTCCGGTGGGGTTGTAGGGGCCTTCCACTTCCACGCCCAGGCCGACAATGGGCATGCCGGTAACCCGGCCATTACCTGTAGCGTTGTTGCTGGCACCCCAGGAACGTTCGATAAAGGTGACAATCACTTCGTGGGTGCCTACCTCGACATCAGCAGACAGCCCGGCAATCTTGGCCAGGATGACATCGCCGCCGACAACACCGTCACGGGTGGCAATGGCCAGGTCTTCGGGGCCACCGATTTCCACACGGTTCACTTCCTTGCCGTCCACCAGGATTACCATGGTGGCAGCGGTCTCCATGCCGCGGGGATACAGGCCGGCATCGATATCCAGGATGCTGAAACGGTACTCACCGTCAGCCGGAAAGAAATGCGTAAACTTCATACCACCACGGGTGCCCAAAGGAAAACCGTCGATATGGTTGCGGGCAGAACCATTGCCGCCGGCAAAGCCGATATTGCGGTTGGGCAGTTCGTGGAAAACATTGGCAAATTTGGGTGTCGGGTTGCCGACAGCCTGGGTGGCTACCTGCCGTGTGGCAGTGATGTATTGCTCCAGGAATGAAGGTGAGGCACCCAAGGCATTGGCAATATTCTCGAAGCCTTCAACCTCGATTTCGCTGGGCAGGATCTGGGCCGGATCCACGGTGACGCCGATCAGGTCAGAGACAATGGTGGCAAATTCCGTGCGATTCAGGCGCTGAATGGGAACATGACCAATTTCGCGGTCGGCCACCGTGGTATCGATGGTGGTTTCCAGGTGGTCGACAAAGGCATCAACCAGTTCCTGGGGCGGCTGTTCGGCACCGGCTGGCGGCATCAGGCGGCCGCGCAGCTTGTTGATGGCGTTTTCCCAGGTGGGCAGGTCACTTTCAACGTAGTTTATATCCAGTAGTTCAAACGCGATACCCCCGGAAAAGTCTTCCAGGTTATGGCATTCCATGCAGTAGTTGTCGAGCATGTCGGTGGCCGCCACACTCATGCCGTCCTGGGCGGTGGCATCCAGGCAGGTGAGCATCATGCCGCAGGCTACAGCCATGGCACTGGTGATAGCGCGAACCGGGTTCGGGATTGAAGTACCGCGGGTTGTATCAGTCGGATTCAGGTCTTTCTGAGCGGTTTGTGCTGCAAATGCTGCTAATTCTGTAAGTACCAAGATTTACCCCTTATAAAACTGGTCTAATGCGCCTGATGTTCCAGGCTTTTGCCACCAAGGCAAAAAGTCAGGCAATCTGCCCATTATATAGGAATAATGAACGGGTATTCGATGGTTGCTTGCACCCTTCCACGAAATTGGCACAGTCGAGTACAGGCAGGTTTTTCAGGTACAATCCACGGAAAACGGGGGTGACAGGGCAGAAATGCCACCCCGTTGAATTGCAAATTTCACAATGATTTCATAATGAATCAATGAAATATCAGGTCTGTATACCAGGCCAACGCTAAAATTGGCCAGTCAGCCAGTTACTGCAAGCAGTATATATATAAAGGAAAGAGGAACCAGACATGTTTCTGACCAAAAAACATCTCAGCCGCAGAACGGTGCTCAGGGGCGCGGGCGTTGCCCTGGCATTGCCGTTCATGGATGCCATGGTGCCTGCCCATACAGCACTGGCCCAGACGGCCGCGGCACCCAAAATTCGTGCCGGTTTCTTTTACTTGCCCCATGGCGCCATCATGCACAACACGGCCCATGGTCCTGAATGGGATAACTGGACACCCAGCGGTGCAGGGGAGAATTTCAAGCTCAGCACCATCATGAAATCGCTTGAGCCCCACAAGCAATACGTCAACTCCTTTGGCAACCTGGAAAACGCCGCCAGTGCGGGGTCCGTGCATACTATTAACCCGGCTACCTGGCTCAGCGGCGTGCGGCCTGATGCGGAGGCCTCGGGCGCCAGCATGTCCACGACACTGGACCAGGTCATTGCCCAGCATATCGGGCAGGATACTGCCCTGCCTTCCCTGGAAGTAGCAGCAGAAACTACGGTCCAGGTGGCTGCGTGCGGCGGTGGTAGCGGCGGTTGTTACTACTCGTCTACCCTGTCTTTCCGCAACCCGACCTCACCGCTGCCCATGGAATTCAACCCGCGCAAGATTTTCCTGCAGTTGTTTGGGGAAGGCGATAACGCCGAAGAACGCGAAGCCATTATTCGCCAGAAGGCGAGCCTGCTCGACCTGATTTCCGATCGCACCAAGGCCCTGCAGAAGACCCTGGGCGCCAGTGACAAACTGATTCTGGACAGCTACCTGGATACGGTCAGGGAAATTGAACGCCGGGTGAACCTGGCCGCCAGCCAGGACCTGTCCGGTTTTGATGTCCCGGAAGCCCCGGTCGGCGAGCTGGACCGTTTTGATGAACAGGTCGCTCTGCTGTTTGACTTGCTGGCCCTGGCCTACCAGGCCGACCTGACCCGCGTGGTGTCCTACATCATGGTGTCAGAGGGTACCAACCGGACCTACAACCATATCGGCGTCCCGGATGCCTTCCATCCGCTGTCCCACCATGCCAATGACCTGGAACGCATCAAGCGCCTGATCAGGATCCAGACCTGGCACATGGAAGAGTTCAGCAAGTTTCTCACCAAGATGAGTGAAACTCCCGACGGTGAAAACAGCCTGCTGGAAAATGCCCTGTTCATGTACGGCTCCAACATGTCCAACAGTGACATGCACAACAACTATCCGGTGCCCAATATCCTGGTTGGCGGCGCCGCCGGCAAAATGAAGCTCGGCGGCCAGCATGTTGACCTGCCCGAACGCACACCGATTGCCAACCTGCATCTGACGGTGCTCGACAAGCTTGGTATCGAGGTTGATGAGTGGGCGAATGGGACGGGGATTATTACGGAAGTTTGAACTGCCGAAAAAAGGAAACAGGGAAAAAGGGTAAGCGCTTCAGGTTAGCTTTCTATTACTGGACATTACAAATCGTCAGTTTACTGACCTGAATTTCCTTTCGACTTTAGACTGCAAACCTTTTTTCCCTTTTTCCCTTTTTCCCTTTATCCTTCCGTTCCATGGAAATCTTCACCCAATCCCTGCTCCTGATTTTTGTCCTGCTTAATCCGTTCATCATGAGCGTGTACTTGCTGACGCTGATCAAGGAAGTGCAGATCGTCCAGTTCGCGCGCATTATGCTGCGGGCCGGGCTGATCAGTTTTGTGGTGTTTTTTCTGTTCGCCTGGCTGGGCGAGTTTATTTTTGATTCGGTTCTGCAGGTGCGCTTTGCGGCGTTCATGATCTTTGGCGGTATTACCTTCCTTATTATTGGCGTCAGGATGATCCTGGGCGTTGGACCACCGATGTCCACCATCAATCCGCATTCGGAGGAAATAGCCGGTGCCATTGCCATGCCTTTCATTGTCGGGCCAGGCACCATCAGTGCCAGTGTGATTGTTGGGACACAGCTGGGGCTTGGCTTGTCCAGCCTGACCATCGCCATCGGGCTCTCCCTGGCGCTGGGCTCTATCGTACTGTTCAAGTACATCCATGACTTTGTCAAAACCCGCAGCGAGAAGTACGTGGAGCGTTACGTGGAAATTGCCGGTCGTATTACGGCCCTGTTCACGGGCTCATTCGCGGTGGACATGATACTCAGGGGAGTCGAGCGCTGGCTCAACCTGATTTGAAGTCTGTCTTTTAATGTTCAGGCAGCTAGTCAGTTACATTCACCTTTCAGCAACAGTCGCTTCAGGTTACCTGATACAGGCTCTTCCCCCAGCCACAGGTTAGTCAATGCCGGCATCAGTGCTATTTCGGTTTCCCGAATCTCGATCGTGTCATTGATGCGCACAATTTCGCACTCTCCCGGTTCAAAACTGATTTCCACGCTGTCGCCATTGTCCACCTTGTCATAGATGTCCTGCAGGATATCCAGGTATTCACTGGATAACTGCCGGGCAAGCGGCTCGCTCCAGAGTGCGGGAAGATCCTCTGGCAGATCTCCCTTGTAGAGCACCTTTAACAGGAAAATACGACCACTGTTGCGGATAGTGGCAGGATCGGCAATGGGGGTTTCCAGGTACAGGCCAAGCAGATAGATGTCACTGAAGAGCATTTCACGCAGGCCACAGCCACTGAGCGAATAACTCTTGTTAAAACGTGAGATGGTATCCGGTAACGTGTAACCGCTGATGTCTGCGGCTTCTGTGTTCGATGTGATCTGGAACAGGAGAACCAGGAGTGCAAGGCTGAGTTTTTTCATAAATATCCAATAGAATGTGCGGTCATTATAGAGGAATTCCCGCAGGCATATGGCGTAGACATATCTGTGCAAAATATATAGGCTTTATCAGTCAGGTCAGCCACTGCAATGAAACCAAAAAGTACCAGATGACACTCAATAAAAAAATACAGCATCTGCTCATCCTGCTTGCCGCCAGCACATCCTTCTGCCTGGCCCAGGAGCAGTCGTCCTATGAAAGGGCGCCCAGGAATATTCTTGATGTCATGCCTCCCGGTGAGCGCATCCAGGGTGAACCTGGTGCCATGCGCATTATTGACCGCAGTTGTCGCGAGTACCCCCTTGACCAGGTCAGGGAGCGTATTGTCAAAATTTCAGAGCAGGAATGGACGTTTTTCGGCCAGAATGTCATCGATATGACCCGCCAGGAAGAACTGGATCGTAATAACGGTCGCCTGCGAAGGTTCTGGCGCACCAACTGGATGGATGAAGAGCAGGCCTCCCGCCTGGCCGATGATGTTGCGGGCTACTGGGCCGCAGCGCCCGACAGCAGTTGGATACTCAACAAGCAGAACCAACGCTGGAACGAACTGGGCATCACCGCCCGCTGGCGCGACTTCTGGTCAGCCGCCTTTATTTCCTGGGTCATGTGCGAAAGCGGCCTGGGTAATCCCGAACAATTTCAACGTGCCATCGCCCACCATACCTATATCGACCAGGCCATCCGCGCCCGTGACGGTCTTGAACCAGAAGCAGCGTACACAGCCTATGATATTGGTGAACAGGAAATCCTGCCTGGTGACATGTTGTGCCGGGGTAGTCGTCCTGAATACCGAAGCCTGGCAGAGCGTCGTCCCCATATGGGCGATGGTGCCAGAACGCATTGTGATGTTGTCATTGAAGTTGATGCAGCCGACAACCTGATAAAGGTCATCGGTGGCAATGTCAGAGGCTCGGTACGCATGAAATATCTGCCGGCAAAGCAGGCGGATTCAGGCCTTATTACACCAGTGCCTTATGGTGGCAGGATGCTCTTCTCACATCTCAAACTTAATACCAGCTCCTATCTCGCCGAACATGAAGAAGTCGCTGTCGCACGTGATGATGCTGCTACCGGAAGTTGAATCAGCCAGACGAATTGAGGCCTGAGACAATTTCCGGCCTGTATACAGGTATAAACAGGGCTAACTGACCAGAGAAGGTCACCTCCACTTGGTCCTTGGTTTGAATGCAGTTTTCACCCTGTCTCTCCGGTGTCGGTAATCCCCTGGCACAGTGGTTTCTACTCTCGGGATTCTGGAATTGCGGGTCAATTCACACTCTTGAGATATCAAGTCACACTACAGGAAAAACTCCTGTTCTTTCCCCTTAAAGACACTTCTATGCTTGCCATGCCCAGCAATAATGCGGGATGGCAAAATGATATTAATTCCTTATATACTGGGTGACAGGCAGTGCAGGTCATCAAGATCGCTTCAACTGCATTCTCTGTCCCGGTAAGGAAACAAGAACAAAAACATTATGGGAAAACCGGAAGCATTCATGTCTACTCTCGATATTTCCAAACCGGCTGATGGCAGTCGCGTAGTCCAGTTTGGGGATGAATCCCTGTTGTTTGGCCAGCCTCCTGAAGTACTCAAGGGCTTGCTGCTGAATAAAATTTCTGCCTTCAGCACACTGGTCCTGGTCGACAGCAAGGAAAAAGACGGGTCACTACTCAACAATATCATATTCCCACTGTATTTTTTCTTTTCATCAGTAATGGCCTGGCCGAGGGCAAGAGGCTTAACCTGATTGGTACACCGGAAGATATCAGCCAGGTCTTCCGTCTTTTACGATTCACCT
>Ga0255757_10005254_pt1 | contig 11495 bp, 26 predicted proteins | sample 071ome_27_FD_179957 | JGI IMG/M metagenome (GOLD analysis project Ga0255757, IMG submission 179957) | Coastal salt marsh microbial communities from the Groves Creek Marsh, Skidaway Island, Georgia - 071409AT metaG (version 2) | ecosystem: Environmental > Aquatic > Marine > Intertidal zone >...
TAGTAATTGTTGAGGGCGAAGTAGCAAAGTATGGTGAGTGCTATGTTCAAAGCTGCGATTACGTTCAGGATTTGTTTACCCGCATCCTTGATGCCTGCCCAGACGCAAACGATCTGCCATACATCCAAGAAGTTACCGCTTGGGGTTCAGGTCGCAACAATGGTTGGGATGTGCCAAAGGGCGTTGCCTGTGTAGTTTTTGACTCAGACAGTTGTTACGAGCGTACACTGTCTGAACAGGGCAAGGCGGTCAAGAAAATGTTTGGTCATTGTGACGAAATTGAATGGACAGAAATGAGCTACTAATATTTAAAGGATAATTCTTATGAGGAATGTATTTGCTATTGCACTATTGTGTGTTTGTCTTGTTGGGTGTTCTGGTTCTGGATCAGGTGGTCGAGACATTGATAAAATTATAGCAGCAAAAGCTGTTGTGAGGTCGATGGTCAACTATCCAGACACTCTATCATTTCACAATATGTCAACCAGAGTCAGTGGAAACACTGTCACATTAAAATTTAGTGCCAAAAACGCTTTTGGTGTTTCCGAAACTCATACTATGGACATTGAGGTAAACTAATGCAACGTGATCTATTTGACGACCAGCGTTATTACTATGATTTTCAGTCTGACATTGCTGATCTTGGTTCGCTGCGTGATACGCTGCAAGCAGGAGAAACATTCGAACATAACGGTGTAACGTGGGAGATAATTGAACGGGAAGATTTTAATCAGTGTTTTGTTATACAGAAAGTTAATCATGCAGACGATAACGATTGAGGTAAAATGCGAAGATGACATGAAAGGTAAAGAAAAACCAGAAATTGAATGGGATTGTCCAGAACTATGAAAGATAAGATTTTAGAAGTATTAGAAGCAGTGCGTGACCTTGAGATCAATCTTGAGAGCGAGACTGCTAGATTGTGGCTTGCAGAAAAAATTGCAAAAAACATTCAAGAAACCACTTGACAATGACGATACCTACGGTATAATTAACTTCGTACCACAGGAGACGCAAATGTTTGGAAGAAAAATGACTATCAAAGAACGCCAAGAAATTGTTATCAACCAATTATTTCAAGCCTGCTATGATGAATGGAGGGATGGTTTATGTGACGATCTAATCGAGATTATGCACGACATTGTAGCCAACAAAAATCAGAAAACAATGGAGGATCTTTTCGGGGAGAAGTTTGTAAAGTTAGCACATCTTTTTGTTGACGCGAAGAGGTTACTTATTGAAATTGAGGAATTAGATAATGAATGATTTTCTAACCAAAGAAGTTGAACTGTGCGGTAGTAATATGTCGCAACAAGATAGTGATGCTATCGGAGAGATCATCTACGAAGCATTGATGGAGCGTGGCATTTTCACAGAAAGTTTTAGTTGGGGCATCAACGTAGAGTATTTTCCACAGGAGAATGACGATGAGTGATGACAGAGAGGATCTTTTAAAGATACTTGAAAATTTATACCTAAATGTTATTGAAGATGTACCCTGTAACTTTTATACTAAACATTTACAATTTGCGATGGATGATGCGTGGGAAATTCTCCGCGAAGAAGGAGTATTGAAATATGAGTAAAAATGTATCATATGATTTTAGTCTTGATAGTATCGTTGCAGTTGACGCTCCGATTGGTACTGATCCAGAAACTTTGATCGAGCAGGCAAAACAGAAACTCATCCAGCGAATCCAAGAGGATGACGTTACCATTGTATTTGAAAACATTTTTGATGGCGAAACAGGAGCATACGATGAGGACTGGGAAAACTATGAGCGAGTCTAAAGATATTGTAGTAGAATTTTCTGGCTGGGTTAAGATTTCCCCACAGAATATTAGATACCAATATATTGGTGAGGACGAATCTGTGCCAGAATTTATTACTGGTGTAGAATGGCAAAACCTGTCAGAAGAAGTGCAGGGCAATTACATTATGGAGGATGCGATTGCTGCGATTCGTGACGCAGACGATGGTGAATGGGAACACTTATCAACAGAGGTGTCAGATTGGTAGACTATAACATTAAATACAACAAAGATACCAGTTGGACGGTACAAAATACAGATCGAGAGGGAATACGAAGAATAATTTTCTAAAATTTCTAAAGTCCCCTCTTGACTTTGCCGATACCTATGGTATAATAAGGACATCCTTTCAGCGGGAACTGCGGTTTCCTGCCTATAGTGGGGTATGATTTGCTCTGCCCCATTTTACCAACCACTTTTGGAGATTACTATGAAACTTGCAACTGCCCCACAAGACGTTATGCTTCCAGAGTCTTTCGAGCAGCGTGACGTTGCTATTGGTGACGTAGCGTTCATTCTGGATATGTTCGCTGATAAGGTCTACAGCAACAAAGAACGTGCTGTTATCCGAGAGTTAGCGTGTAACGCACATGACTCTCACGTTATGGCAGGCACTACGGACGTACCATTCGGCGTACACTTGCCTACTCAGCTTGAGCCTTGGTTTAGCCTGCGTGACTACGGTACTGGCCTTGAAGATGACGACATCGCCAACATTTACGGTGCTATTGGAGTCAGCACTAAACGCGACTCCAACGAGGTCATTGGATGCTTTGGTATCGGTAGCCTGTCGCCCTACAGCATGTGTGATAGTTTTACCGTTAAAAGTTATCTTGACGGCATCGTTCGCACCTACCAGTGTATGCGTGACGAGAAGCGTCAACCAAAGGTTATCCCTCTAGGGTCAGCACCTACGGACGAACCTAATGGTCTGGAGGTCAAACTGACTGTCAACGGCAAGGTCAGTGAGTTTGAGGAAGAAGCAGAGCATGTGTTCATGTTCTGGGAAGGTACGCTTCCAAAGATCAACAACCAGCATGTAATTCGTAAGTGTCAAGAGATGCGTGACAAGTACGTTTTCAAGGGTGATGACTTCGGCCTGACTCCATCTTGGGGTAGCATGTATGCTCTCATGGGTAACATCGCCTACAAGATTCCAGATTCGTTAGATGAGTTCGACGTTGACGGTTACTTAAAATTTGACCTTGGAGAGTTAGAGTTTGATACTGCTCGTGAGAATCTGTCGATGACCGACAAGACCAAGGCAGCACTCAAGGCTAAGTTTGCGTCAGTAAAAGATAGTCTCAGCGAGATTGCTATTGACCAGATCGAGGCAGAGGATACTCCGTTCAAGAAGGCAGCACTAGCAGAAACTCTTGGCAAGGGTCAGCTAGGTCGATTCGTGGGTCGCAAGAACCTAGATTGCTATGCACTACCCGAACCAGCAGAATCTGTGACGTACTGGCAGTCCAAGTATCGCGGCAGCGAGAAGTATAACACTAAGAGTATTAGTGCTACTGGTGACATCAAGTATTACCTTGACAAACCTCGTATGCAGACTCGTATCAAGTCTTGGTTAAAAGATATGTCTAGTGGTCATACCATGTATATCTTCAAGGACTTGGCACAGGCACAGGAGTGTAACATTCCAGTAGAAATGCTAGAGGATTTGGATGATCTGCCGAAAGTTCAGCGTGTATCTTCTGGTGGAACAACAAGTAAGTGTAAAACTTTAAGTTTCAACACTAATGCTAGAGATTGGGGTTACAATGATGCTGACTATTGGTCTGAGACAGAGATCGAGCTTGATGGTTCAGAGATCGTGTACGTTGAGGTCAACCGTAACAAACCTGTTGGTGGTGGTAACTATACTGACTTTAATAGTCAGATCAGTTCCACAATCCAAACTGCCAAGGAGCATATCGGTGAGATCAATTTGATTGGACTCAAGACTGCTTTCCTCAAGACCGCAGCATTTCGTAAAGGTAACTTTATCCATCTGGATGATTACCTCAAGCGAGAGTACGCAAAAGTCGCACCAAAAACTTTCTTCGAGTTCAATAATAATCATCTGGATAAGTTCAAGACGATCAACAAATACATTGACAACGACGAAGTTCGTGAGATCGTTGAGCTTGCAACGTCATGCAAGAACGATGAGGTTGCGGGCATCTGTCGGCGTCTTGGTGTTGCTGTTGAGATGACCAAGGATACCATGCTGCAAGAAATGATGGACGAATGGAATGATCGTTACAAGATGTTGAAATTTTGTTCTGATTGGGAGATCAGGCAGAACAAAACGATTGTTGCAGAATATATCAGTGGTACTGTGAAGGACTAACGTAATCTCAAGAAACCCCTTGACTTTGCCGAAATGTATGTTATAATGGGGGTATGATTCGCTCTGCCCCTTTTTCAACCACAGGAGATTGTCATGAGAACAAAATCAAAGCGTAAGAAACGAGTAGAAGAATATATTGAGTCAAAAGCACCACCTAAGCCAACCATTCCTAATGACATTTTAAAGGCTTTCCTTGATAGTCATGTCACTCTTGGTGATGCCGTAAATATTACACAGATAACAGATAGTTTCCTCTGGGAAAAAGGTGGCATAGAAAGATACCGAGTCAATGTCTGGATGAAGAAAGAGATTGAGGGTGCATTTTGCCATAGGAACTATATTGGTTACAGTTGGTTCCTTGAATTCAATCGCAAAAAGCAAACCCTTACCGACAAGACCACTGGACGAGTAAAGGAGGATAAAAAAGAGAAGTCAAAACTTAAAGGTATTGCCAACGGATCAGAAAGAATTGGAAAAAGTTTCAGATAATTTTCAAGAACCCCTTGACATTTGCCGATACATAGACTATAATAAAAGAGTCGGAACCAATCACTTTTACTTTAGCGAGGAAAATTATGCTTACTCACACTAAATCTAACGACAATCACTGGACTGTAGTTCTTAATGGTCAGCCTCATATGTTTGACCATACTCATCCTCATTACGCCGCACTTGTCGAGTGCGTTCATACTGGTGATGGAGAAGAGTTTGTTCGCCTGCTGAACACTGGTCATGAGATCGAGAATTGGTCAGAGGGTGACTTTGAGTTTCGCGATGGATTCCTCTACTTCGAGGATGAACAGGTTGCCAATCAACCTACCAGTCGGGTCATTGAGATGATCCAGCAGGGTTTTCCTCATGAGCCAATGCTTAACTATTTGACAAATCTTTATGACAATGTTAGCGAACGTGCGGTTCAAGAGTCTTACACTTGGTCAAGCCACAAGGGTCTGCCAATTACCGAAGATGGTATGATGGTTGGTTACAAGGGCGTTGCTGTTTATCGTGGCGATACGATCAAGGTCAAGAACGGTGAGCTTAAAGATGGCGACCATGTTGACCGCTACACTCGTAAGACGTTTCGGAATAACGTGGGCGATGTATGTAGCATGAAGCGTAGACAGGTCTGCGATGACCATACGCAAGGATGCTCATCTGGTCTGCATGTGGGTACTTATGAGTACGCTTGCGACTGGGCAACTAGCACCGGTGTTGTGTTGCTGGTAAAGTTTAACCCTAAAGACATTGTTAGCGTTCCATCCGATTGCAACTGCCAGAAGATGCGGGTCAGCGAATACGAAGTTATCGCTATCGCCCGCGAGCAACTAGAAGAAGCAGTTTACGAACATCAAGAAGATGATGAATGTCTGTACTGTGGTGGCGACTGCCAAAATGACCATGAATATGCTTGTGACGGTTATCTTGGTGACATTGATGGCTATTATGATGATACCGAAATAGACTTCTAAACCTAGATCGTGGTTGGTCGTAGGTAGGGGTTCAGGATCTTATCCTGTTCCCCTTTCTTTTTTCTTTATAGGAGATTTTGTTATGCAAGAACAAATGTCTGATATTGAATGGGAATTGCGTCAACTCTGGATGGCAGTTGATTACTACGAAGTAGCGATACAGAACACGCCTTTTAGAAAAGACGTAGAAAAAGAAAAGTTTAGAGAAACGATTGCGTCATTGAACAAGCAAATTAAAGACCTAGAAAGGAAGCGAGATGAACAGTGAGAATGAGCGAAAACAGACTCAAGAGGCGTTGATGAGAAACGCCTTTGATACGACCTACTACGAAGTGCTGGCGTTCAGAAAGTCAAGGGACGATTATTCCCCTTACAGCTATTTAGAGGAATTAGAAAACCCCGTATTTTTTGATGAGGAAACTTTAGAAGAGTGGGATTGGGAATAGTGTATAATAGAGTAGGATCGTGGAAATTGTTGGGATTCGCGTATCTTGCTCTTGGGAGCTATTTTCCATGTTTAAGTCTTGTAAAATCTGTTTGTTTTTGTTAATGTCTTTTGCTGCTGGATTGATTTCTGTCTATGACAACGTACTAAATGTAGTTTTCATGGAAACCTTGCCAATGGATGAGCAGAATCCTATGGCATCCATCATCATAGAACACGTTGGGGTGGCAGGTTTAGTTCATATCAAAGCGGTCACAACTATTTTGGCTGTTTTAATTATGTGTGTTTTAAGTTTCACAAAATATAGGATTGTGATAATACCTGTATTCATCTTCCAGTGTTTACTTTTTTGTTATTTAACTTTCTATACTCCGATTGGAGCAGGTTTTTTGCGAAGCGTCGATGAGAGTATTTTTGAGCCTCTTAAATTATTTTGGGAATTTTATACTGAGGATGAGATCCCAAATGCTGATCTTTTGTCTCGTCCTCGGTATTTTGGCGATACTTAATATTCTTAACTTTATTTTTTGGAGATAACATGAAAGACAGGACGAACACATTTTTTGGTATTTTAATTTTAGTTATGGTGATCGCACTTCTAAGCACCAACTTTAGTGATTCGACAGTTTCTCAAGCGTATGGTGAAGCAGAACCGACTGTCTTTGCCGAAGAAGGCAAATCGTGCCTGCCGCCTTTGCCATTGGAAGAAATAGTTGAAGCACCTTTACTAGATCAGGAAGATACGGTAGATGTTGAAAAAGTTTATGAAGAGTTTGTTGAGGAAGCAAACGATGTTGTAGTCAGTGAACCTGTTTTAATCAAGGAGGAATGTAAAACTCAACGTAGAAGATTGTTTGGTGGCACAAGTCGTGCCTCTCCATCTTATGGACTTAGAATTTTTAGGAGAAGTAGATGAAACTAATTTTGATGGCGGTCGCCATCTTCGTTGGATGTGTTGTGAGCAACGATGTTCAAGCACAGGACTGTTCAAAACCTAGCAAGGTTATTGAATTTAAATGTCTTTCGCCCTGTGATGTATTCAAGGGTGTTGGTTGCTATTTAAAAGATGCAACGTGTAGAACTGCTCATGGTGCAGGCATGATCTTGTCAGCACCATTTAAAGCAAAGATGTGTCTGCCTGAACCGCAGAGATGGATCTATAAGCCTGCTGAGTGGCACTATAAGCCGCCCGTTTTAAAAAGGGTACATCCATGTGTACCTAAAGTTAAAAAGGCTCCAGAGGTCCGTCCTATGCCTATGGTGTTCCCTCTATATCGTGAACCACCAGAGAGTCATCAGTTTGTTAAGCTGTATGAACTAAAGTTCTAACACTTAATTATCTGTACTAGGCCAGAGTCGAAAGATTCTGGCTTTTTTTTGTAAAGTACCTCTTGACTTTTGCCGATATGTAGACTATAATAGTTTACATGGACTGGTAGCATAATGGTCAATGCAGCGAACTCATAATTCGTCGATTACAGGTTCGAGTCCTGTCCAGTCTACTTGTGATCGAACTCCCAATGACAGTTGGGACGACGATAATTGTCTTGTTTACGCTCGCGTAGCTCAGTGGATTAGAGCAGACGGTTTCTACCCGTCCGGTCGGGGGTTCGAGTCCCTCCGCGAGTGCTTTTGGGAATGTAGTCCAATAGGCAGAGACACAAGACTTAAAATCTTGCCAGTGCGGGTTCGAGTCCCGCCATTCCTACTTTGTGGTAATGGTAGCACAGTGCCACAGTCTCGTAAGAATTTGTATAAAAAAGTTATCGGGTGAAGTTTTGCTTTCTTACCCATTATGAGATAATAGGTTGCAGCGGAGTGTACGACCACTCCAAGGTATCGCAATAAAAATTAAAAATCTATGCTCTGACCCACCACTGTCAACATAGTCCTGTGAAGAAGCACAGAAATTATTTAGCATTGAGAATACACTAGCTTGTAAGATACTGCCTATTAACGCTACTTAATTACTTGGTGAAGGCTTTTACTTCTTCACAGGTATAATGTGGAGTCGGTACGCAAATACAAAAAAATATTAAAGTACCGCTTGACAAATGACGATTCATAGACTATAATAGGGTAGTCAGTCACACTTAACCGAGGATTTCAAATGTATAACTTATGCTGTATCAGTAACGAACTCAAAGAGCAAGGCTACCAGTTCCAGACTATGACTTGGAAACGGTTTAACGATCTATGCGATCAGCATGGAGATCAGTACGCTTTGCGTGAGCTTGGCGACCGCTGGCTCAACAACTGCAACGTCACCTTCATGTCTATCCAGCATTGTGCAGAGAACGGCTGGGGATACCGTGTCTCATCGGTTCTATTTCCCGTTCTAACGCATCCTGATTTTAAATATGACATTACAGACGTTCCTCAATACCAAGAGATTGTAGACTGCCTGAGAGAGACTGCTGTGTATAACGAGTCATGGTGCGTTCGGTTGTCTACACATCCAGACCAGTTCAACGTACTTGCAAGCGAGAACCAAGCATCAGTAGACAAGACCATCCTAGAACTCAACCATCACGGCTGGGTTATGGATCAGCTAGGCTGTGAGCGTAGCTACTACAACCCTATGAACATCCATGTCAACTGCACCAAGGGCGAGCTATCAGATATTGCTGCTAGGTTTATGTCCAACCTTGCCAAGTGCGACGAGTCAGTTACCAGTCGTCTTGTTATCGAAAACGAGGACAAGGGTTGCTGGAACGTAGACAATCTACTCAAGCATTTCCGTCTACCCATCACCTTTGACAACCTGCACGACAAGTGCAATCCGTCAGAGACAAGTTCAGACGCTTGTATGTATCAATGTGCTGCCACTTGGAATGTCAGACCTCTGTTCCATTACAGTGAATCTCATCCAAACAAGACAAATCAGCGTAGTCATGCCGACATGCCAACCGACAGACCATGTAGTGACCAGTACGACTGGGATATTGAGCTTAAATCCAAAGACGCAGCAATTCGTGCTTTGGCGGGTGTCGAGCTTACACAACAAGCACAAGAATTAAACATGGGATATTGACAAATGAGTGACTATAGAGAAATACGGAAAGACTTGGGTTCAATGTCAGAAGCATATGCTAATGAGGTTCAGGAGTCTGCTAAAGTATGGGTTGTTGTCGAAAGAAGAACAGAAAAAGTAGGCATGAAAGTATTTGTAGATTTAGATATGCTAGGCATTTTTTCTAGTAAATATAAAGCGATTGAGTTTATCAGACGGGCGATGAGTGACGATAATAGTGGTATAGACAGCACTACACTACTTGATATTTGGATTGAAAATATTGATGGTTATTTTAGTAATACAGAAATTATTGATACAAAACTAGCGGGAGCATGGTTGACAAATGAGTGACCCGTTAGGAATAAAACAAGAGGACTGGAACGCAGACCATTATGCCCATGCTATTAAATCTTGGGGGCTTAACGATATACAAATGAAAGTCTTGAAGATTATGATGGATGATATTTATATGGACGGTTGGGGTGATGGCCAAGCTCATAGAACAAATCTTACGCCAGATGAATCTAGAGAACGGATCACTAACGATATAAAAAATAGTTGGATGCGGTTGATTATTGAAGGAGTTGACAAATGAAATCTTTTCTTTACTTTAGGAGTAGAACAATGAAAAAACTTATCGCAATCGCAGTCGTACTTGTCGCATCAGTAGCCCAAGCAAACGATTACAAAACCACTAAAAAACAGGAGTTGCCAAGCAAAACCAAGCAGGTTGTTGAGTTCAAAGAACACTGGACTTGGAACAACAAGATCAAGAAATGGACAAACAAAGATGGTCGTCAGCGTACCAGTTTGCAACTTTTGTCTCAGAAAGAGATTAAACTTGTACCTGTAGAGTCAGCGAAAAAAACAGGCCCGTTCGTTTACGTCTGGGACGACAAGAATAAAAGAATTAGAATTATCTGTACTGGATTTGGTGTTAAACACAAGGGGATAAAATGACTTGGCAGGTATTATTGTATGGCATCGCAATAGGATTCCTATGTGTACTTGCGGCATATATGATTGTGACTATGATCGCATGTTTAACTAAAATCTTTCAACTTCCCTACATAATGGTTAGATTTAAAAAGAAGGTAGCTAAAGATGACGGAGTTGATGAATGAGTTCTGACGAACAAAAATTAGTTGATTTAGCTTTTGAGTTAGTGTTGACAATCACCGCCGAGCCACATGTTGATATATTTAAGAATAAATCAAATGAAGATAAGGCTGAATGGGTTGCTGACCAATTAAGAAAATGTGGGTTTGATACATATCCATGCGGACTGTCTTGGGGTAAATTAAGGAGTTGATAAATGACTGATAAATCAGAATTTATTAAAGCGGGTATGTCGTACAACGAATTGGTAAAAGAACTAAAAGAAAGATTTGAACTAAGCGACTGGAGTGCAAGACAAATAATTGCGATTATATCTAATTGGCTGGAGGAAGAATAATGAGAAAGATTAAATTTAGAGTATGGAACAAGAACCGTCAGATGTTTATTATTGACGGTATGACTCCTAAAGAGATACAAGACGATGCTACACAGTCTATGGAACTACCAATAATGACCAATGAAGATTGTGTGTGGCAGCAATACACCGGACTCAAAGATAAGAATAATAAGGAGATTTATGAGGGGGATATTTTGGGACATCCAGAAAGTTGTCATGATAAAACATTATATGAAGTGAGATGGGCTGAAGCGTATTCTGGCGATCAATGGTGTGAATTTAGAAGACAAGGGATGAATGGAGAAAGTATTCAAGACACTAAACCATTTGACTATTATGGTGGGATATCTCAAAACGACTATAAAATAGTCGTTGGAAATATCTTTGAAGGAGTTGATGAATGAGTAAGTGGAACCGCTGGAAATTGATCCACAAAGAAACAGGAAAGACATTTAAACAACTGGTTCGGGATGGGCAATTCCAAAATTATGATAAAGACGATAAATTAATTCCCGTTTTACTTGACAGTGGCTATCCGGCATACTACAATGCTCAAGCATATTACCCTTACCTGAATATATTGGATGCTAAAGAATGGAAAATTATCATGAAACCGGCATCGCCGGAAGGAGAGGGTTGAGAAATGAGCGATAAATCAGAAAAAAAACCAGACGGATATATTGACATTCCCCATTTAAATGCTAAAATACCATTCTGGAATGTGCCGCCAGTAAGTCTAATGGATGTAAATCCTATCTTTATTTCAAAAGAAGATCGGGAAAAACTATTAAAGTCAAGGGCAGATATGTACGATCATTGGAATGAATGGGGTGGAAAATGAGAGCGAGAGTAACTGACAGCATAAGCGAATCAATTCAATGGTTCTGCGAAGACGAAATTGAAATTGGCGATCCTTTGTATGGAAGCTACGACGACAATTCTATGATGGCCCGAAG
>Ga0255757_10005284_pt1 | contig 11446 bp, 8 predicted proteins | sample 071ome_27_FD_179957 | JGI IMG/M metagenome (GOLD analysis project Ga0255757, IMG submission 179957) | Coastal salt marsh microbial communities from the Groves Creek Marsh, Skidaway Island, Georgia - 071409AT metaG (version 2) | ecosystem: Environmental > Aquatic > Marine > Intertidal zone > Salt...
ATTCCTGACCAAATGAGGTGGAACGCGGGAAGTCGTTGGTATTAGATTGATCGTGGTGTTCCCATCGCCAGCGTCTGGATATTAGGTTGTCCAGAGCATTGAAGTGTGCGCAAGTCGGCGCTTGCCCCTCCAAAGTTGGATTTCTTTTTTTGGACTGCGCCCCCCCCGTGTCAGGTCATTTCGATGATGGCCTTGATGACGCCTGTTTCGGGGCGGGTGAATCCTTCAAAATCGTTTGGCACGGCTTCGAAAGAAGTTCGGTGTGTGATCCATGGGGTGGTGTTGATGGTGCCGTTTTCGATCAAGCCAATGATGCGTCCGAAGTCCTTGGGCAGCGCGTTGCGGCTTGCTTTGAGCGTGATTTCCGGTTTGTGCAGCACCGGGTGTTTGAATGAGACGGCTTCGGTGGTGATGCCCACATAGACGAGTGATCCGGTGTGTGCCACGTATTGCAAGGCATTGGACATGGAGTGCTGGTTGCCGGTTGCATCGGTTACGACGGCATATTTATCTCCGCCGGTGCATTCCATGATCTGGTCCATTTCGGTTCCGTCGCCTTTGAACTGGATGGTGTGCGCCACACCGTAAGTTGATTTACAAAATTCCAATCGGCTGGGGACCATGTCCATGACGGTGACGGTGGCATCTGTCAGGCGGGTGAATTCGAGCGTGGCCAATCCGATGGGGCCCGCGCCAATGATGAGGACGTGGTCTCCTTTGCCAGGGGCGCCTCGATCAGTTGCGTGGCATCCAATGGCCAGGGTTTCCACCAGGGCGAGTTGGTCGAAGGTCAGTTCTTTGCTCGGGTGCAGCTTTTCCGCTCGCACCAGAAATCGTTCGCGCATACCGCCGTCTTCCATGACGCCGATGACCTTGAGGGTTTCGCAGCAATTGGAAGCACCTTTTCGGCAGGGGTAGCACTGTCCACAGTTCATGTAGGGTTCGATGGAGCAGCGGTCGCCGGGTTGGATGTTGGTAACGCCTTCACCTACCTCCAGGACTTCCACCCCGAGTTCGTGACCGGGAATTCGCGGATAGCTGAAGAAGGGCATCTTGCCGAGGTAACCGGAATAATCGGTACCGCAGATGCCGATACGATGGACTTTGACCAGGGCCTGCCCGGGAGCCGGGGAGTCGGGCTCATCGGTTTGGATGTGTTTGAAGGATTTGGGTTCGGTTAATTGTAGCGCTTTCATGTGTTGTTGCCTGGATGGAAAAGGGGGATGTTTTTATTTTTATAACCGCAGATTTCGCAGATTATCGCAGATGATATAGGGAAAAGCAGGGTCCTGGTTTTTGGGATACTGCATTCAGTTAGCTAAACATTTTTAAAGTGGAATGACACAGTTTTGTGGTTGCAATCTGCGTAAATCTGCGAAATCTGCGGTTAAAAACTGATTAATCATTGATCAATTGTTTTCGGGTAAGCCTTCGGCGTGGCCGATGTTTTTGACGGGTTCGAAGATGGCCTGAACTTCATTCAGGAGTTCCCGATCGATCGGTTCCGCTGCCCACTCGGCCCATTTACGGATGTTGTTTGGATTGGCGCTGCCGGCGATGGTGGTGGTCATGTCCGGGTTTTCTATAGAGAACTGCAAGGCCAGTTTGGCGATGTCGACTCCTTTGGCTTCACAAACTGCGGCGGCTTTTCGTGCGGCTTGTTTGACGGATTCCGGTTCCTTCAGCCAATCCGGCAGCGGGGCGTTGGTGAGCAGGCGTGCTGAAAACGGTCCCGCATTCATGACCCCGACTCCTTTCTCTTTCAGGTAAGGAACGGTTTCATCGGCGAAACGTGTGTTCTGGAGAGTGTATTGATTGTAGCTCAGCACGCAGTCCACATCGATTTGGTCGATGATGAATTTGAAGATCTTCTGAGGGTAACCGCTGAAACCGATGTAACGCACCTTACCTTCCTCTTGAGCTTTCTTCAGGGCCGGAATGGTTTCGTCAACGATCTGTTGCATGGGAACGAACTCGATGTCGTGGCACAGGGCGATGTCCAGGTGGTCGATGCCGAGGCGGTGCAGGCTGACGTCCACACTTTCAGCCACACGTTTGGCGGAGAAATCAAAATGTTGAAGGTGGTAGCGTCCAAGTTTGGTGCAGAGGATGTAGTCTTCACGTCGCACATCACGCAGAGCCATACCGAGTAATACCTCGCTCATGCCTCTTCCGTAAAAGGGGGAGGTGTCGATGAGGTTCATGCCACATTCGAGGGATACGTGAACACTTTTCATGGCCTCGTCCAGTTGAATCGGTCTGAACTCCTGTCCCAGCGATGAAGCACCGAATCCCACGACCGGCAGTTGAAGGTCTGTGTTGCCCAATTTCCTCGTTTCCATAGGCCCATTATGCGGATGTCTTTGTTAACATGCAAACACCCGTCCGAGAAAATTTCTCGGACGGGTGTGCTTGCATTCAAATAGTTGCGTTTATCAGCTCGAAACAGCTTCGCCTTCGATATTGGCTTCCTGGGTGAAAGCCAGATGATCGTCTTCGACCACCACCTGGATCGGTTGGTTGTCGCAGAGCGAGCCCTTTAGGATTTCTTCCGCCAGCGGATCTTCGAGGTAACGTTCCACAGCACGTCGCATGGGGCGTGCGCCATAGGCCGGATCGTATCCTTTCTCGACGAGGAAATCTTTGGCTTCGTCCGAGAGAATCAGTTCGATGTTTTTCTTCTTCAGCCGGGTCAAAACCTTCTCTGTTTCGAGGGTCAGGATGGTGATCAGGTCCTCTCGTCCCAGCGAGCGGAAGACGATCACGTCATCCAGGCGGTTGAGGAACTCGGGTTTGAACGAGCGTTTGGCCTCGTCCATGATCTTGTCCTTCATGACCTGGTAGTCGCCTTCTTCCGATGGTGAACCGAATCCAATGCCACCCTGTTGGCTCGCCTGTTGCGCACCGACGTTCGAGGTGAGCAGGATGACGGTGTTACGGAAATCCACGGTCCGGCCCACGTTGTCAGTCAACTTGCCCTCTTCGAGAATCTGAAGAAGCATGTTCATCACATCCGGATGAGCTTTTTCAATTTCATCGAACAAGACCACGGAGTATGGCTTCCGTCTCACCTGTTCGGTGAGCTGGCCGCCTTCTTCATAACCCACATATCCGGGAGGTGAACCCACCAGACGCGAAACGGTGAATTTCTCCATGTATTCGCTCATGTCGAGCTGAATGAGGCATTTCTCATCGCCGAACATGTGTTCGGCAACGGTCTTGGCCAATAGTGTTTTTCCAACCCCGGTGGGTCCCAGCAGCGCGAAGGTTCCGATGGGGCGTCTGGGGTCCTTCAAATCCGCACGTGAACGGCGAAGGGCTTTGCAGAGCGCGGAAACGGCTTCCGATTGTGCGATGACGATGTCGGAAAGCTCGCTTTCCATATCCAGCAGACGCTGGATTTCTCCGGCTTCCATGCGTTTCAATGGAACACCTGTCCATTTGGAAACGACCTGAAGCATGTCATCTTCATTGACTTCCACCTTCTTTTCTTCGCGCGATGATTTCCATGCGCTCAGGATGGATTCGAGTTTTTCCTTGGCCTGCTTCTCTTTGTCACGCATCGAAGCCGCCTGTTCGAAATCCTGTTCCTTGATGGCTTTTTCTTTATCAACGCGGATGGTCTCGATTTCGTCTTCGAGGTTCTTCACGTCAGGCGGTCGGGTCATTGAGGCAATGCGCGCTCTGGCACCTGCTTCATCCATGACGTCAATCGCTTTATCCGGAAGGAAACGTCCGGTGACGTAGCGTTCGGAAAGTTTCACGGCCGCCTCAATCGCATCGTCGGTCAGGGTAATGTTGTGATGCTCTTCGTATTTGCCCTTGAGTCCCTGCAAAATCAGGATGGCATCTTCTGTTGAAGGTGCTTCGACTTTGACGCTCTGGAATCGACGTTCCAATGCAGCATCTTTTTCGATGTATTTGCGGTATTCATTCAGCGTGGTGGCGCCGATGCACTGCATTTCTCCGCGACTGAGAGCGGGTTTGATGATGTTGGAGGCGTCCATCGTACCCTCGGCAGAACCGGCTCCGACGATGGTGTGCAACTCATCAATGAACAGGATCACGTTTTTGGTGCGCCGGATTTCATCCATGATCGCCTTGATGCGCTCTTCGAACTGGCCACGGTATTTGGTGCCGGCGACCATCAGGGCGAGATCGAGGGTGATCACCCGTTTTTCTCTCAAAATCTCAGGCACATTGCCGCGTGCGATTTCCTGGGCGAGTCCTTCCACGATGGCGGTTTTGCCCACACCGGCTTCTCCCAGCAGGACCGGGTTGTTTTTTGTGCGGCGGCACAGGACCTGAATGACCCGTTCAATCTCATCTTTACGTCCGATGACCGGGTCCATGTCGCCTTTGCGGGCGATTTCGGTCAGGTCACGTCCAAATGCTTTCAGAGCGGGGGTTTTGACCTCGCCCTTTTTCTCTCCTTTGGGGCCGGCAGCGCCTTCCTCCATCCCGACAAATTCATCGCCTCCCTGAAAATTGGGGTCGACTTCGCGCAGGATTTCGGTGCGGGTTTGATCCAGATCGATGTCCAGGCCTCGCAGGACTTTGGCGGCCACGCCGTTTCCTTCACGCAACAGACCCAGAAGAATGTGTTCGGTGCCCACGTAGGTATGTGCGAGTTGCTTGGCTTCCTTGGCGGCCAGATCGAGCACTTTTTTTACTCTTGGCGTATATGGAATGGTGCCGGCGACTTTGTGGTCCGGTCCGGGAGGGACATGTTTTTCGACTTCCAGCTGAACGGTTTCCAGGTCGAGTCCCATCTTCTTGAGGACATTGACGGCGACTCCCTGGTCCAGCTTGATCAAACCCAGAAGCAGGTGCTCCGTGCCCACATAGTTGTGGTTGAAACGGTCTGCCTCTTTTCTCGCCAAAGCCAGGACTTGCTGGGCTCTGGGAGTAAAGTTGTTGAAAGCGTCTTCACTCATAGTTCTTTCTTACCAATGCTACGAAAATATCGTGTTGTCCAGTCTTTCACTGAATCGTTCTTGCGTAAACATCACCCAGCCCATCCAGCCCGGGTGGATCACAACAGATAGATGCCTTGTTGAATACGTCTCGAATAGGGGGTGTCACCTCCCAGGGCACTTCTCGACTCACGAATGAACTATAGGCAAATTCAGGCTGAAAACCAGCTTTTTCACGGAATAAATCGCACCATCATTCATCTCATCGGCATTCTCAGCCGGAGCTTGAAGTTTCTATTGCATCCTTTCGCAGCCATTCGGAACAAACCAGCAAACTTCTCGGGTGATGAAAGAAACTTTTCCAAAAATTGCCTTTGGCCGGATTCGCGACCGATCCATCGCGTTGAAGGTATCCATACCATTCTCCGTGAGCAGGATCGGTGAAATGTTTGAATGCCCAGTCATGCACTGTCCGATGGATGTTTGCGTATTTCGACTCGCCGGTGAGTTGGTAGGCCATGATCGAGGCAATCAGGGTTTCGTCATGGGGCCACCAAAACTTCATGTCATGCCAGTATTCCTGAACCGGTTTGTTGTAAATGTCCGTAAAGTATAGAAGACCACCATGTTCTGTGTCCCAGGAACGTTTCCAGGTCAGATCCAACATCTCGCACCCCCCTTTGATCCAGTCCTTTCGGCTTCTTCTGGCTCCCTCGGCCATCACAAACCAGGCCGCTTCGATAGCGTGTCCCGGATTGAGGGTGCGGCCCTCTTGATGATCGGACACCGATCCGTCCGGTTGAGCGATTTCCAACACGCACCCTTCCTCCGGTTTCACGAACAACTCAAGGATTTCCGTCACCATTTTTTCGATGATGGATTCCCATTTGGGGTTGGAACCCAGTTGGTGGATGAGTTCCTGCGCGGTGACCAGAGTGATCATGCGCGGCCCCAAACCGATGAGGGGACGTTCATCCGTAAACTTGGGGATGAATGTCTCAGGGGATTCGAAGTTCCAGCGCACAAAATGGTCCAGCAGCTTGTCGGCGCGGTCCGCGGATTCTGATTTACCTGTGGAACGTGCATGGGCCGCGTAAGCAATGGCGGCAAAGGCTTCGCTGTAGGCATAACGGCGTTTTCGAATCGGTTTGCCTTCGCGGGTCAGGTGAAAAAACATCCTGCCATCCTGATCAAACCCGTGCCGATCCAGGAACCGAATGCCACTTTCCGCCCATTCCAGCCATGCCGGGTTCGCCTCCAGATCCTGATGGCAACGCAGCAGCATCCAGACCATGCGACCTTGGATCCAGACGGATTTATCGGTTTCGAACACCGTGCCATCCCGGTCCAGACTCGAGAAATATCCTCCATGTTCAAGGTCCAGGCATCGTGGAAACCAAAAGGGGAGGATGTCCTCCAACAGACTGTCCCGATAGAGATCTGCGATCATGGTTCGGGATGATGCATCCCGGATTGATTTTTCTCCAAGCTCCTTGGAAATGCGTTGTTGGATCGGGATGTCAGATGGCTGTTTCATCGTTTGGAACGGGTATTGAGAGGGGGGTGGATTCCATTTTACTCAACGATCAATGCCGGTTCAGGTAAATCCCGCTTTATTTCATCCAGACGATAGCCAAACCCGTTCCCCTGGATGGATGACGTGTTGAGCGATCCTTTCTGGCGCCGGTAGAGACCGGGGTGGATGATGCGTTCCGGTGCGCTGGCTTCCGGGTAAAACTGCATGGCATTGGTTTCCACGCCCATGATGGTCCCAACATGGGCGGCGAGTTGTACATGGGGGATTTGTGCCAGCATGGGATTGGTCAGGTCCTGTACCATCAGCGTCATGCCATGTGCTTTGGCCCAGCAGGCGCTCAGGATGGCGCCGGTTTGGGTTTTACAGGTCTTCAAGGCCACGCCGGTCCATCCCAACTCGCGCCCGAGCCTTACCAGTTTCCAATCGTGTGCGCTCTCGTCGAGGAACAGGGGTTTCCTGGATGAGACACTGTGAACGTCGATGGGGTGCTGTTCCAACTCGTAGGGGAAAGGTTGTTCGACATACAGCAACATGCCGTAAATACGCGGGGAAGTGTCCCGGAGGCGGTCGAGAATATCGTCCACATAGGCCGGATCGGTGACGGTGCAATTGAAGTCGGCGGTCAGCCATTCGACATCTTCTTCGATGCTGATGGCGCCCACCTGACAAAGTCGGTTGAAATCCCACTCGGCATCGTTGCCACGGAGTTTGATTTTGAGACATTTGAGCCCGTCATTACGGATCCAGTCTCTCAACAGGACGGGGTACCCGTCATCGGGTTCGTCTCCGGTCAAATCATCTTCTGTGATCGGATCGACCCCGCCCACCAGATGCCAGGCTCTCAATTGAGGATCAGGAGCCGGTAACAGATAATCGGATGGAAACCTGCCCTGAAAGTCGATGTGCGTCCCTTTTGCCGGCGTTAGATACCGGGACAGATTATGGGAAAGATATTCAGGTGCATAACATGCGTAGACATGCCGTTTGTTGGCTTTTCCCCATGCGTCATGGATGGCGATGTCGAACAGGGACAGGCAGACCAGGGACGCCAGCCAGGGCATGGGATCCTTTCCTTGACGGTGTTGGACATTGAACGTTTGCCAGAGATCATGAAGCCTTGATTCCTGGAATTGCCAGCCCCATTCCAGCGCATCCGCTTCCAGGTCGAAATCCACCAGTGCCTGCGCCAACTGCTCGCAGAACAACTGCATGCATTCCAGCCGTTCCGTGTAGGGCAAACCTCCGGGCCAGACCCATTGGACACTCAACGGTGTCTCCCCCCATCCTTCATGCCGGGTGCCGTCGTTTGATTCAACGTGGACGCATGTGCGTGCCACCATGACATGGGTCAACGTTTCAATACCGAACTTCAGCGGCATGCGCGTTTCGACGGGTAAATGGAATAAGCGTACGCTTTTGATCCGGACTTGAGCGCTAGATGACATGCCTGGAGCATGACGTATTTCGGTGGCATGCTTCAAGTTTCCGTTGCGATTTCGTCAAGCCAAGGGGGGCTAGCGTTTGGCAGCCGGGATGAATGGCGCGCGAAGCTTTTGGTAGATCCAGGCCTCCAGTGGCCGGAAATAAGACATGTATGGGTGGAGCGGGGAATAGACCAATCGCAATCGGATGACCGAAAGGAGCATGGTCAGTGAGGATCTGAAAAGTGTTTGAGTGACCTTGGAACCCAGTTTGTCGGTCCATTCAGTGGGGACTTCCACCACGTCGAATCCGCCTCGTTTGAGCAGGTAAAGCAGGTTCACATCGAAGGCCAGATCCGCGATCATCAAGTTTTGATGAACGTCGACGATGGGCGTTTTTCGGAACACCTTGGCGGGACATTGGGTGTCCTGGTAGCCAAGATCGAACAAGATGTGAACGATGCGATGGAAGACCCGGCTGACAAACTGCCGGGTCTTGGTTTGAGCCTGGTGGAGTTTGGCTCCCGGCAGCCAGCGCGATCCGATGACACCGTCGTGATGGTAGCACTTTCGCAGCAGGTCGAGCATAGCCGAGGGTGGGGTGGCGCCATCGGCGTCGGTGTATCCGATGATGTCCGTGTCCGGCGCCAGTTTGAGTCCTTCGATCAAAGCGCCGCCTTTGCCGATTGCGGCCTGGAATTCGATGGCTTCGATTTCCGGGTATGTTTTGGAGCAGGATTCCACCACCCGCATCGTGGCGTCCCGGCATCCGTTCAGGACCACCATGAGGCGGATGGAACCTGAAAAGTTTTCCCGAAAGTAAGTGGCATACTCATGCAAGGTGCCGGCGATGCGCTCCTCCTCGTTGTAGGCGGGGATGAGCAAGGTGAAATGCAGGTCCGCTTCTTTTGGAAGGATCTTGGCATCGACGCTGAATGAGGTGTTGGTTGTTGCCGGCATGTCGGTTTAACGGTGCGCCCCTGCCAGGACATCTTTGGGTTTCATGGGGATGTCAAAGGGTTCCAGGGGCATGGGATCCCTGTGGTTCAGGTGGGCATTGCAAACGGCCATGAATTCTTTTTTTGATTGGGTGCGGCGAATATGATTCAGGAAATCTCCTTCCGGTTCGATGCCGAGCGCGATGAAGTTGACGTATTTTTTCAGGCGCATGACATGCGCTTTTTCTTCATATGGTTCGATGGCCAGGGTGTCGTAGAGTGTTTCGATATAGCCCAACACGTCGATTCCGGTTGGGACCGGGATGGGGGCTCCTTTCATGGCCGCTCGTATTTGATCAAAAATCCAGGGATTGCGAATGGCTCCACGGCCGATCATCCAGCCTGCGCTTTCGCTGGTCTTGAGCACTTCCAGAGCATGTGTCGCCGAGTAAACGTTTCCGTTGGCCAGGACCGGGCAGTTGACGGATTGGGAAGCCTGGCGGATGGCGTCATAGTCTACTGCGGAGCGGTACATTTGTTTGACCGTTCGTCCGTGCACCGTGAGGAGATCGATGTCGTGCTTTGAAAATACTTCCAGTAACGCCTCGTATAGGGCGGTGTCTTCGAAGCCGATGCGTGTCTTCACGGTAAAGGGGATTTCGAGGGCGTCTCTTAACGCGCCGATGATTCGGTCCACGCGTTCGGGTTCGCGCAACAGACCTCCACCGGCACATTTTTTGTAGACGATGGGGGCGGGGCATCCGAGGTTCAGGTCGATGCCAGCGATGGGGTGTTGTTCCAGTTCCTTCGCCATACGGATGAGGGAGGGAATGTCGTTGCCGATCATTTGTGCAACGACCGGTCGGCCTGTTTCGTTCTGATCGATCGACCTCAGGATGAACTTGCCTGGTCGGCTGGTGGAATGAACCCGGAAGTATTCCGTGAAATAGACGTCGGGCCCACCGTATTGGTGCATCACTTTCCAGAACTCCAGCGAAGAGATGGCCTGCATTGGTGCCAGTGCGGAAAAGGGCCGCTTCGATTTCAGTAAGTTCTTGAAATCTGCAACAGGCGAAGCTGTGGGTGATGTTGGTTTGGAAGGCAACATGACGGCGCGGGTTCCTCAACGGATTTTACGGATGAACCACAGGGACGTTCCTCCAAAAATGACATTGGGAAACCATGCGGCCAACCAGGGTGGAAAGGTGCCTCGGGTGCCCAGAGCCAAGCCCAGACGCATCAGGACAAAATAGGTGAAACAGAAGAAAATGCTCATCGCCACACCGGCAAAGACGTTGCGTCGTCCGGACGGTGCGCCGAACGGAATCGCGATCAAGACCACCACCAGACAGGTCCAGGGCCAGGCGATGCGTCCATGGTATTGGGTTGCCAGTTTGGGGCGCATTTCCTTGGGAATGTCGGGGTGCAATGCGTAGTAGTTGCTGATTTCCGAGAGTGAAAGTTGTGCCTGTTTGGCCATTTTGACGCTGCTGAGCATGGCGATTTTCAGCTCGCTTTTAAACTGCTCGGGTGTTTCGGTGTATTCGGGTTTTTCCAGGATTTTCGAGGGTTTGTTTATGGTGCCGTCATCCTCGTTGGTGGGAGCGACATAGATTTCGTTCACCTCATAGAAGACCCACATGGAATTGGTCCAAACGGCCGACTTGGCTTCGATGTGGTACTGTGGCAGATCGGAGCTTTTGTCACTGACGTAAACCCCCCGCATTTCGGACGTCTCGGTATTGTAGCGTTTGGCAATCCATTCACGTCCATCACGTACGTTTTGAAAGATGGCTTGATCGTGCCAGGCGTAATCCAAAGAGTTGGTGCTTCCCTCCCTGTGTTTTTGCATCAGCGCTTCTGATGCGTTGGCGCTTTTGGTTCCCCATGTCTCATTGATGAAAAAGAGAAGCAAACTCATGCTGATACCGACTGCGAAATAAGGCGCACACAAACGGAACCAACTGACGCCGGCTGCCCGCATGGCGATCAGTTCGTTATAACGAGCCAGGTGGGTGAGGGCATACAGCATGGCGAGTAGAAGCGTCACCGGGAGGATGGTCGACAGGAACTCGGGGATCTTGATCCAGTAATAGGTCAGCACATCTCCAAACCCCATGTTGGCGTCCTGGAAATCTTCTGCGGTGCCCAGCCAATCGAACGCAATCCAAAAGATGAGAAAGCCCACCAGGCAATAGCTCAGCGGGATCAATAATTCTTTGGTTAAATATCTGTCCAGTAGACGCATGATCGTTCGAACGGGATTGGAACATAAAGCCGACGATGACTCAAGGCTTCTTGAATGGCTGTGGTTTCATCAGACAGTTGTATGCCTGCCAAGTTGGATGGTTTGGCGCGCGGTGTTTGTTCCGGGGTTTTGTTTGATTTAATGGACGTCGCGGACTTGCGGCAGCAAGTCCCTACCGGTAGGGCACCACTGCTGCGGGGCCGTGAACGCGTTTAAGGTGTTTGATCGTTATTTGCTCACTTCGAATTGGCTGGGGATATTTATGATTACCTGGAATAGGTTGGGCCGTTGTCGGGGGGCATGGAACGATGCCAGTCGAGGAGTTGGACGGTGAGTTTTCTCGTGATTTCGAGGTTTTTTCGCGCCACGTTGGTGGTTTCACCCCG